>OJPW01000802.1_pt1 | contig 22883 bp, 25 predicted proteins | sample 1598571 | NCBI WGS metagenome assembly OJPW01 (sample SAMN03922493, study PRJEB24848) | human gut metagenome | isolation source: stool sample | host: Homo sapiens | place: Germany | collected 2011-05
CGCTTGACCACGGTGTGCCATACGGCCTGCAGGTCGTTTACGAACGTGTCGCACAAGTCTCCGCTCCAAGTGCCGCCGGTCCACACCAGAGGCTCGCCGTCTGCCGGGGAGTACGGAATGTTCATGCCGATGCGGAACTCCGCCAGCTTGCCGGCTGCACGGTAGTCCCACCACCAGGATGGACGGTTGACCCTGAAGGAGAATGTCACCGTCTCCCCCTTGCGCAGTTCCAGCGGGCACTGCTGCCATGCCGAGCCGCCCTGCTGCCTGAACATGAACGCGCCCGACTTGACCGACTCCGTGACCTTCGACATCACCGTGTCAAGGCGGAAGGCGTAATCGGTGCATCCCTCTATGCCGGTGTGCTGGGCATCCGGCACGACACGACCGGCGGCGTTTGAGGCAATCCACTTGTCGCGCGTCGCATACAGGGGGTAGAGGAGGTTGGCGTAGCCCACAGATTCCGAGACCTCCATGCGGATGGACTGCGCCGTCTGCTTGATCTCCGACTTGTACGCCGCCGTGATTTCGTTGCGGTTGCGGCTGTCCTCGCTCTCGGCGTGGGAGTTGGCGGACGATACGGCAGCGGATACTTTCTGCTCCACGGTCTGCCTGATGCCCTGCTCGCTGAGGCTTATCGCCGCCTTGTATGCCTGTGTCAGCGACGCGGACAGGGATTTGTCGCCGTCGTCGGCATGCTGTGTGGCGCGTTGTTCCGCTTCCTTGATTGCCGTCGTAAGTCCTGATACCTCCAGTGTCAGTTGATTGGCGGTCTGGTCTATTCTGGACCTGTTTTCCTGTATGAGCGTTGCGTTCTTTCCCACAGCCGCACTAAGCATTGCGAGGTCGTTGTCAAGGCCGCCGATTTCATCGCTGATGCCGTCCAGCTGTTCCGTCAGGGCGTTGCGGTCCTGGATGTAGGAAGTTTTGAACGATGCCACCTCGGTGGATATGCTGTTGGCTGTCTGTGTGAGCTGCGACACGTCGGTCTCGGTCTGCTTGACACGACCTGTGAGGGTGTCGATACTCCGGGTGTTTGCGGTGATGGTGGTGCGCAGCCCCTCTATGGTGGCGAGCATCTCCGCCTGACGCTGCGACAGCAGGGAGGAGGCGTTGAACGGCTTTGCCTCCGTGCCGCGGTTGAGCATCAGGTTGCCGAAGTGGAAGCGTATCGCCGTCTGCCCCTCTGGCATCGGCGGCGTGGTGATGTATATCGTGCCGTGAGCGTCGCACGGAGCCTCGAATGTCTGCTTGACGAGCATCTCCCTGCGTCCGTCAAATTTCACGGGCATCCTCCAGTTTAGATACTGCGGCTGTTCTTGTGGGTCTGCCGTCTCGCGGTAGACGAAGCCAAGCGTGAAGAATACGTAGCCGTCAGAGTTGTATGGCGGCAGACGGGTCAGGGCATCGGCGTAGGCATCGCTCCACGGATTGACCAGCACCATAGAGAAGCAGTATTTCTCCCCTTTGGTAATTGCGACAGGCAGACGGTCGTAGGCAGTGTCGCCCTTGCAGTATAGGTTGGCGTTGACGGAGGGATATCTTACGGTGGGCGTGGCTGCTTTGGTGCATACAAGCGCCCAGAAGTTCTCCACCCGCTCTATGGGCTGGGTGATGTTGCCCTCCGCGTCGAGCACAGGCATCTGCGACAGCCAGCCCTCCCCCTCGCCTATGTGCTGCTTCCAGCTTTCGGTGGCGGAGAATGCCGGCTGTAGCAGGTTGACGGTATCGCCCTGCGAGGCGATGGAAAGACGCACCCTCTCCTCGAGGATGTCGAGCTGCGTGAGTATGTCGCGCTCCTTGCCGTCAACGACGATGCGCACCTCGCCTGTGAACTTGTTGCCCGAGGGCGAGATTTTCACCGGGCAGCGGCTCTCGTCGAGACTGTAGGAGCTTATGCCCCTGTACTGGTGTATGAAAGGCGAGGAGCCGTTGGCAGAGAGCATTATAGCATTCTGGCGGTCGGGATGGTTGACCGAGTCGGCGTTGCCCAGCGTCACCATAACGTCCCCGGCAGACACGCCGCACGAGCCGGTGTCTGCCATAGAGACGTCTATGTAGTGGCATCGGCGGTTGACGAGGTGGCGGTACTGCGGAAGCTGCGAAGCCTCTATCATGGACTCCTCCATCACCACGCCGTCAGACGGCGACATCCCTACCACCGTGCGCCACCAGTAGCGGTTGCCTACGAAGCCGTCGGCATCGCGCACGAGGTTCCACGTCTGGCACCGTACAAGGTCGGACATGGCGAAGTCGTTCGTGATCTCACGTCCCTCCGCATCGGCAGCCAGGAAGTAGGCGCGCCACGCCGTGGCGTTGCCGGAGGCATCGCGCAGGATGCGTGCGTAGACGCACTCCGCAGCCGCCGGGGTCAGCAGCAGCGCGCCCCCAGCATGGTCCGTGCGGTCTATCTCCACCGTGACCGCCTTGAACTTCTTGCGGGCGGTGAAGAAATCCGCCTCCACGTACGTGTTCTCCCCGTCACGGTACATCGCCGCGCCGTGCGAACCCTGCGTGAAGTCCTTGGTCTTGAATCCGTTCCTGTCGGTCGTGACCCAGCCTCCAACCTCCGCGTTGCCTCTGACATCGAGGTGTCGGTGCAACGTGGCGTTCTGCCCGACATTGACCTCGCCGGCTATGTTCGCCGTACCGCGGATGGCGGCGTTGCCCTTGACGAGGCTGTTGCCGTCGGTCTCGCTGTATCCGTGGGTGTACGTCCCGCCGTAGACGTGCAGGTTGTGGTTGACATCCTCGCTCCCAACCGTCGCGCCCCCTCCAAGGAGCGTGTAGCCGTTGACCACCGCATCGCCGTCGGAAGTGAAACCGTCCTTAAATCTTATGTGTCCTTGCGAGGTGTCGGGATTCTGTCGGCTTAGGAAACGGCTGTTTGCTGGGCTGTCAGCATCAAGGTCATGCGCCTTGTCGGCAGTTGTGGCATGATCGGAATCCTTTGCATGCTGTGCTTCGGTCGCTGAATCTGCATTTACAGCATGATCAGCATCGGCAGCTTTGTCGGAATTTACGGAGTGTGATGATTCTTGAGCTGCATCTGCTTCCCTTGCATGGTCGGCATCGGTCGCGTTCTTTGCCTGGTCGGCTGTCAGGGCGTGGCGCGCTTCATCAGCCAGCGAACCAGTCAGGAAACTATTGCCAGGAGATGCGATGCTGCCACCAGCAGCAGTGCCCTTGTTGTCTTTTTTAGGTTTTGCCAGTAGTTTTACGTTTATCATGTCAGTCTATCTCTTTGATGTTCAACTTCGCATAGCCACCTATCAGATTGCGTGAAATCCCGATGACAAAGAAATTCTCGCCGAGAGCTGGATGGTGATATCTGCCGAAACGGTGGATGGTTGCCGTATTATCTGTCAAATCAGTTTCCAGCTCTACCCTTGGCAAATGGCATTCGCGGTAGTAACTGTCGACATACAGTTGTTCAGGCTTTGCAGACTGCCGGAGGCTGTGGTCGTATATTTCCTTGATGCCGTAGCCAGTAAGGGTATCTATAGGGGTGGAGTATTTCACGGAGTCCGTCACTCCCAACAGGAGGCGTTCGGCGCGTGTGAGTTCGCTGACAATGCGGAATGTAACCGGAGATTTGGCATTGATGTATGACTCGTCGGTATCGCTTACATACACGATGTCGTTGTCGGTTGTGTTGTTGACCAGTCCGTTATCGCTGTAGACTTTGATTTCTAACGACTTAAACCATATTTGGCTGACATGCTCCATCAGATGCCAGATGTGATTACCTGACATCTCTACGCCGAAATTGCAGTTGTAACCTCTCTTGCACTCCAATCCTTCCAGCCTGGCTGTGCGCCACGCTTTGATATGCTGGGGTTCGAGAGATCTACCGTAATTACCAATATTGCAGTACAGGCATACCTGTGCCACGTCCACGATGCTGAAGCATACGCGTCCTCCCACTTTGTCTTTTCGGCGGATGGGGATTGCCATGCCCTTGGCATCAATGCCCGACTCTCGCCCCACTGTGTTGACTAGCTCATGCCACTCGCCGATGATGTAATCGTCTTTCTCAATACTCATCGCCAGTGGGAATGTGCAATATATGTCACTCCATTTTTCTCCATTCCAGTATTTGTCTCCGATTGACAGTGTGCAGTGGAGTACATATATGCGGTTCCCTTCAATACCCCCGTTTGCAGGCTCGTATCTGAAATCTGGAGGAAAAAACATGACGGTTGGCGGATTGAGACCGAAGTCGACGAACGGAAATTCGCCTACACTCTTTGGCTCGGGATCTCCAGCGAAAAATATCTGGCCGTAATAATGGTTGTAGTGGTGCGGACCTTCTATCTCGCTTGCCGCCTGTCCCTGCTCAAGCAGCACAGGATAGCGCACCTTGTGTACAGCCTCGGTGCTGCCTGTTTCAATAAGCCCCTTGTTGGAGATGCTCTGCGCCATCAGCGGAGACAGGAACACATCGCCAGAGATTACTATATAGTTGACAGAGCCGTCATCGGGAGGAGTTAGTGTCGCACCTGACAACGAGCCTGTATAGATTGCATATGGTCTATGGGGTGGGTCGTTGGTCACTTGCGAGATTTCCAGACCTCCATAATTGCGGTCAACCACTGGGCGGCATCCGCCCTGACAGTTGACCACGAGATACGTCGTCATCTCAGTTTTGTTTGCAGAGTCGTCCCATGTCCCGCGATGCCCCATGGATATGATTGCTGCCTGTGGTTTAGTTCCAAAGAGGTTGGGTACGAGATGCTGGTTGCGGTTGCTGCGGCAGTATTTGGCGATTACGTCCTCTTTAGTGTCATATTCCGGGAACGTCCAGCCTTTGCATGACCTCATCTGTATGTACCAGTCGACCGACGACACCTTTATGCCGTTGTATTCGCCAGGAATAATGGTGCCATCTCTAAGCATGTTGAAATATTCCAAAGCCTTGTCTCCGCTGTTGGGGCCGCTGCCGTCAATACTTACGCCGTGGGTGCTGTATTCGCGCAGATAGAGCTGCTTGTTGGTAAACGGAGAGGTGGTATTGCTGCCGTCAAGTGGGTTCTCCATGATAGTGTCGATGCTCTCCACGTCGCACTCCACCGATATGCGGTTGTAGACCTCGCCTATGGATAGCGATGTGTCAGCAGACTCTGATATGCCCAGGACTATGTCGGTCAGTGAGGACGGAGTAGTCAGTGTGTCGCCTGTGAATATGTCCCGCCAGTTTATAGCGTCAGGATTCTTCACCGATTCCCATGAGAATATGTAGAAATTGAGACCCTCCTGCACAATGTGGAGGTTGAGATACCGGAGTATTTCCTCGATCACTACACTCTGATCCTTGACATCCTCGCTGTCATCGTCAAGAAAAAGCAGCTCCGATACCGACAAGCGGTCCATCAGCGTGTAGCGGTCGGCTTCCTCTGCCGTCATGGCTTTGCTGCCGTCATAATATACATGTATGGGGGTATTGGCTGATGCAGTTTTGGACGCAATGCCAAGGATACATTCGCTTATCAGTTCCTGGAACGTCCTGTATCCGGCAGTGGACTTGATGGCTGAATACGCCGTGTCGGAGATGGTGCCGATGTTGCGGTATTTCGCATATTGCAACGCCGACAGGACATCGATGCAAGACAGCTCGAAGTCGTCATAGCTGTCGACGTATGATTGTGAATATGCCTGCGGCTCGATAAATCCAGCAAACACGCAGTCGCCGCCCTTGTATATCCTGACCACCGAGTCGAAGCATGAAGGACAGAACATGTCTGAGAGGAAACCGCGGGTATGCAAGCGTATCGATGCCGAGCTGCGGAGCAGATGGTCAAAAGTGTCGTTGACCTCGCTTTGTATCTCCACAGGATCGTCTGCGAAATGGACGGGGCTGTCGGCAGAGCCACCTATCTCCACGTTCTGCGTCGTATCGCCGCGTGTGACTATTTCCACTGATATGATTTCGCCCTTCTGGCTTGTGAATTGACCGTGATAACGCATGGTATATGTATGCTTATGATTTGATATTTGTACGTCGACCTGATTTGCTTGCGATACGTGTCTCGTTGGCAAGTACACACACTATGTCGCGTCCCGATGCGCGGAGGGTGCCGCCGACAATCACGGGTTGGCCGACCGGATGGAGCATGCCACGCAGCTTGTCAAGTGGTGCTACTACCTCGGGGTTGCCCGAAGCTCCGGCATATTCGCCAATCAGTCCGATGGTGGGACCGCTGACTATGCCGCCGTTGGCAAACGGCAGTAATCCAATGCCCTCTACGATTGAAGTAGCAGCAGTGACAAATCCGGAAGCAATGCCAAACCCAGCGAATGGGATATAAGCGTGAGCGGCAAAATAGGATGCCGCTGCTAACTCCAGATAACTTTTGGCAGCAAGTTTATTGGCAGCTATAACAGGAGCCTGAGCCAGTGCTGAGGCCTCAGAGGTTGCCGCTTCGGCTGTCTGGGCTCCTGCGGAGGCACCTACTGCTGCCGCTTCAGCTGTTTTTGTGACCGTGTGTATATTTGTGACCATATTCAGCAAATCAATGATGCCTATGATGGTCTTGATGCCGTCATATATCTGCAAGAAGCCGTCCACTATGCCTGTGACGGTCTGCCAGGCGTTGCCGTTGCCCTCGAGCGCGGATGTGATGCTCTCTATGCCGCCACCAATGCCCTTGATGCCATCCCATCCGCTGCGGAAAGTATCAAAGGTGACTCCTCCCTCTTTACCGGCATTGCGGATTTCATCGGCGAGTTTCTGCCACTGTTCTATCTGCTGGTTTAGGTTTGCCGCTGTCGCCATGTCGGTGGTCTTGCCGAGGTCGTCCTGGAGCGCACGGATGTTTTCTTCTATATCGTTGAGGGATTTGGCATCGGTGCGAAACACGGGTCCTGTCTTCTCCACTTCCTTTCCGGCGTTGCTGATTGCATCGGCTTTGTCCTCCCAGGCTTTGATCTGCTGGTTGAGACCTGCGGCTTCCTCTTCGGATGCGTCCTGTAGTTTCTCACGTAGTATGTCGATGTTTGTGCCTATCCCGCGCAAGGTTGAGGCTTTCTCGTCGAACTCCGGCTTCTTTTTCCCGGCATTCTCCACCTCCGAGGCAAGCTTCTGCCATTGCTCTATCTCCACATTGATCTCGGCGGCGCGTTCCTTTGACGCTGTAAGCAGCTCTTGGTTGAGGGCAGCGACGTTGTCGCGGTAGCCCTGAAGGTTGCTTGCTCCCTTGTCATATTTGGACTTATCGTCACTCTGGGTAGCCCGGCTGGACTTGTTGCCACCTTTCGGGCTGCTTATCTTAGGGGGTGTTTTCGGTGTATCATGACTCGGAGTCTGGTTTGCAGCCAAAGCCTCGTCAATCTTCATGGCAGCAAGGCGGGCATCGGCAACGTCCTTGTATGTTTTGATTACTTTGCCGTTTTGTGTGACGATGAAATCCGTGGTTTCGCCGGCATCAATCTGCTGCTTTAGGGAGAGCTTGGCAGCCTCCAGCATGTTTTTGTCCCAGTTCTTGAACTCGTTTTCCATCGTGCCGAACGAATTTTGCGCATCGGTCACGACTTTGTCATATTCCCTCTTGCCGTCACGCATCTCGGCGACATAACGGAGCACCGACCTCACGTTGCTGGCATCGTTCCATCTGCCGCGCTCTGACCGCTTTTCGCCGAATGCTTTGCCGAGCAGGTCTTCGGTGCTGGTGCTCAGTCCTCCTATGCGGTCAAAATCGCGGCGGATGATTTCCAGCAGCGTGTCACGCTGCTTCTGGTCCTTGACCTTCTTGTTGAGCACGCTCATGATGCCGTCCATCGCGCCCTTTTTCCGGTCGGAGTAGGTCTGTCCAGCTTCTTCGGTGACCGACTTCAATGCCCTCGCGTTTGCCGATTCGCGGGCTGCCTGTGCGAGGCGCAGATAGGCAGCTTCAAGATCTATGATGTGTCCCTCCTCGTCTATCAGACCTGTAAGATACTGGCCATACTGGTTGATGATGCTGTCTTTGGCCTGGCGGTATTCGTCAGTGCCTTCCTCTGCGGATTTCAGCGCACCGATAAGCAGGTCTATGTTGCCCATCTCGCTTTGTATTTCTGATGATGCACGTCCCATCGCATCCTGTAGACGCTTGGAACTGTCGGCTGCATCGTCGCTTGCGTTGGCGAAATGCTCTATGATAGCGGTGACTGCTACTATTGCTGCCCCGATGACAGATGCGGCAAGCAGTCCGCGTAGTCCGATCTTGAGCACCGCAGCCTGTTTCGCCGCCATGCCCTCCGATGCCGCCAGTGCGTCAAGCCCCGCTGCGGTTTCCTTGCTCGTGACGGTGAGTATCTTGAACACCCCGTTGGCGGCGAGGGTTTTCATTGATGTGATTTTGGCAGCAATGCCCAGCTTGGAGAATCCGTTTGCCACAATGAAAAGACTCGCTCCTATTGTGGTAAGTTCGGAAGCCAATGTTATGAAAGGCTGGATGCTTGCTGTCTTGGATGCGATGAAATCAGTTACGGTCGCCCATTGATTACGCATCTTCTGAGTCTCTGCCTCGCTGGTGCTGCCCATTTCGGCAAATGCGGAGTTCATGGTGCCGGCACTCGCAGCCATCACGGCGATGTTGGCAGAGAACTTGTCGGCGAGTTCGCCCTGCAGGGGGATCAGCGCACGCAGGGCTTCCGCACTTCCGAACAGTCTGCCGTAGACCTCCTGCTCGAGAGTCCCTGTAGCCTGTGCATAAGCCTTAATGCTCTGGTCAAGCTGGCGCAGAAAGTTCTGGAAACCGCCAGCAGCCTGTATGGCGGCAGCGTCAAACTGCACTCCCATATTCGCTGCCATCTCAGCCGCCTCGCTGCTGGGCTTGACAAGTGCGGTGAATATGGCAGCTAACTGTGTGGAGACCTCGGCGGTGTTGCCGCTCACGCCTGTGAGCGTGGCAAAGGTACCCATGAGTTCATCGATTGTTACGCCCAGCGTGGCGGCGTTGCCTGTCACCCTCGGGAGTGCCTGTGCCAGCTGCTCAAACGAAGTCACGCCGTTCTTGGCTGTAAGCTGGATTTTGTCCTGTATGTCGGCGGCAGACTCCCATTCCAGCCCGTAGTTCTTGATGACGGTAGCCGTCACGCCCACGACCTTGTTGATGTCGGCGATGCCTCCGACAGCCGAGCGGGCTGAGGCGTTGAGAAACTCCATCCAGTTGTTTTCGGGGACGCCGTTGGAGATGGTCTGGTAGAGGCCGTTGGCAAGAAGGTCACGTGCGAGTGGTATCTCCTTGGCGAGGTCGGCAACCTGATCCTTGAGCTGCCCGAAGCCCGCACCCTCCTTGCCGGCCATCGTGTTGGCAGCCCGCATCGCCTTCTCAAACTGGACGCTCTCGGACGTGAGCTGCTGTAGACCATCGGACAGCTGTTTGATAGAACTCGCGAAGGCGGAAACGCCAGCGGCAAATGCCGCGAAATTCACAAATTGTTTGTTTAGCTTCTCGGCCTCAGATACGGTGTTGCTAAGGAACTTCTGAAGCTCCTTGGCATCCATGGCAAGGGTTTTAAGTCCATCGGCACCATCCTGAATGCGGAAACTTATTGAAATCGTGCTGTTTGAGGCCATCTTTGTTTGTTATTTATAGGTCTTTTTATTATATTTGTGCAACTAAACCCTGTTACTATGTCTGATTTCTTGATTGATTGCTTGCAAAAAATGATAAGTTATAGTCTGCTTATCGGATTTTGGATTCTTTGTATAGGCGGATTCTGGGGGTTGATTGAGATGAACCGTCAACCTAAAAAGAAAAATGTCCCTTTCCCTGATGAGATAATCATTAAGATAGAACACGTCAAGGCTGAGGATACAGAGGTTGTTGCCAGTACAGAAGTGGAAGCCCCAAAGGAGGGTGATGCCTCATCGTCGCAGGGCTAAGGGTTTATCTCGTCGCCTAATCTGCGGACCAGCCGCTCAAACCTCATGCGCTGCTCCTCGGCTGAAAGCCGGGGGGCTTCTTTTTTCGGCATGTGCTTCATGTCCCATGGGAAGGGGAGCAGCTGGCGCGGTGTCAGCTTCTTGCGGGTGTGGGGCTGGATGCAGATGGCGGCAAGGGTGCGCGTGCGCTCCCATGAGTCGCGGCTGCGCCCCTCGGTCATCTCGCGCCATGCTTCCAAAATGCTCTCAAATTCTCCGAAAGTGCAGTTGCAGAAATCGCCATAGGACATGCCTATGCAGCCTACGGCGATTCCCAACAGCTTATGGATGCCTACAGGCTTTTTTTTTCACCCTCAGGAGCTTCGGACCCGTCGCTGGTTGTCCTCGAGCTGATAGCCTCGTTCCATGCCGCCATGTCGTCGGGGGTGACGGCATCGGCGAAGTCGAGGAGTGACATCTCGAATGCTTTGCCCTCGCGCTTGGATGCTGAGACCGCGCAGCACCACAGGTAGGTGCACAGGTCGGTGAAGCTTGTGGGGTCTATCTCTGTGATCTCGCGGCCTGTCTGCTGCTTAAAGCGGAGCATAGCCCCCATAGTGGGGCTACAGGGGTATGCCGTGCCGTTGACGTTGATCTCTATGCGCTTCATGCTTCGGCGGTTTCAGGGGTCTCGGTAAGTGCTGACTCGTCGAGGGTATCGGGCTCGCCGTCGTTCTCAAGATTCACGGTATAGGTGGAATCGTCCTGAGCAGGGTCGGTGCGTTCCAGCGAGGCGATTACGAATTTGCCTTTGAGGTATGGTTTGTCGCTGCTCTCGCGCTCCATGCACTTGACCTCGACGCTCTTACCCGCTTTCCATGCAGCCACGAGAGCCTTGTAGCCTGTTTCAGCCTCGCCGTAGAACACGAGACCCTCGGCAGAGATGGAAATGCTCAATCCTGTCACACCCTTGCCTTTCCACAGTCCGGCAGAGATGCCCTTGGATGCGATAGGTTTGACCGCGCGGTCCTTGGTCTCGCTGTTCATAGTGGTGGTGTGGGTTGAGCAGTGGCCTACCGCCTTACCGGCGATGTAGACCAGCATGTCGCTACCGTTGCAGTAGCCAGTCTTGTTGCTTGTTGCCATGTCGTTTTTTTGTTGTTAATAAAGGGTTAGATTTTTATACTGAATACGAGCTGTTGCACAAAGGCATCGTCCTGATATGCCTCCTCGCTTTCGGTCAGGCAGCATGAACGCATGCGCTGCCGACCGTGCTCGGCTTGGGTGTGGTCCAGAGCTGCGCGTACAGCCTCGGCAAGCTCCACCCCTTCGGCATACCGCTCGGTGAAGCAGATGACTTCCATCTCGATGGTGTCGGGGCAGGGCTGTCCGCATTTCTGCGGCACGGTAGCCAAAGCCGACCGTCTGTAGGTTATATATGGAAGCTCTGCGCTGTCCGTGACCACCGGGAAAATCTTGCGGGTTCTTGCAGACACTTCGGCATCTTCCAGCAGCACGGCGCGGATGATCGCCCCGGCACTTAGTGATGTCTTAGGTACAGCCATATTTCTTTGCGGTTTTATTTATACTGTTGACTATTTCGTTGTGCAGACTGTCGGTGACGCTGCCACGCACCTCTTCGCGGGTCTTGCGCATGAATCCGTACCGCTTCATGCGTCCTGTCGGATGGCCTTTGCGCGAGCGTGTGAAGATGCGCGTCTTGCTTTTGGTGCACCGGGCGGCGGTGCCTTCCTCAGCCCAGACGAGCACCGGCTTGCCGGTCGCCCCGGGCTTTCCGCGCCGTCGCCGGCTGATGTAGTATCCTTTGCCTCCTTTGCCGTTTTTGCCGGCTCGTTTAGTGCCTATGGTCACGCGGAATCCGGCTTTGCGCTTAAACACCACGGCGCGTATGCCGCGTTCCATCTCGCGGTCACCGCCTATGCTGCCGCGAAGATTATTGACGGCGATACGGCGTACGCGGTTGGCCTCGCGCCTCAATGCTCCGCGTAGAGCTTTAAGACGCTGTCCCGGTGTAAGGGCGGCAAAAAGACGCTGTAGGTTGCTGTCATCGTAGCGCATCGCAGCCATAGTGGTCATTTGTTTACACGTTCGCAAACAAGGGTTTTCATGCCCCTGTCAATATTGGGGATGATGCTGGTGACAGTGTACTCATAGCCGCCAAGCTGCCTGACGCGCCAGTTTTCTTTGACGGGATGGGCATCGCGGATATTGAACTCGGCACGATAGTCTGGGAAATGCTCGGCGACTTCCTCGCTGCGGTTGCCGCTGGCCTTGACGCGCTCGGCTGCCACTGTCCGGAACTCTTTGTAGACCGGGGTCTCCTCTCCGAAACCGTCGATGTCGCTGACAGGCTCCAGAAGCACCAGCTTATATTTCATTCTCCCTGCTTGCATCGCTGACGAGTTTTCGATAGGGCTTTACTAATGCCTGTAGCGAGTCGGGCACCTCGTGCATCTGTGCGGTGCTGACGCTCTCGCGCTGGTTGTACCAATGCGCCGCAAGCATCATCATGGCGTGTTTGAGCGGTTTGGGAAACTGCCCGGCGTTGCCGTCGGTAAGCTCCTGGACGGTGCGGTTGGTCGCGGTGACCACCGAAACCTCTGCCGTTTCTAAAAGATGCTCCAGATACACGTCATCGTCGGCGAAATCGTCGGCTCTGACGTGCTTCTTGAATAATGCCAGACTCACTACAGCCATAAAGAGAAACTTTTAATTACGCTCCGGCACCTGCAGATGCTACCTTGCCCAGCTTGAATGCTTCCTTGCGCAGGGTGGCGGTACCGTAATTGACGTTAAGAACGAAGTCTACGGCGTCTTTGCGAGCCTGGCTGTAGGGATCGATCACAAACGAGATGTCGCCGAAAAGCCCCATGGGCTGGTAACGCCAGTCGCCCAGACCGATGTTGCCCTCGCCGATATAGTTGGTGGTGAACACAGGGAGTCCGGCGATATGGTCGTTTTCGCACACCATGATACCGCTGCCGGCATCCTTTGGTGTAGCCTCGGCTATGGCTTTCTGCGCCTTTGTCATAATCCAGCAGAGATGTTCGCCGTCGATGCCCGTGGCGAGTACATCGGCTTTCATCTTGTTGAACTCCTTGAATGTGGGCTCGGCACTGAAACTGAAAACGTCCTTGGCTGCGATGCCCACAAACGGGCCCACGAGAGTGGTCGCGCCTGTGACTTTCGCGGTGGAGAAAAGGATTTTGTTCAGAAGCATCGCGATTGACAGGGGCATGAGATGCTTTGCGATTGTCTCGATTATGCCCTCCGTCTGGATTATGGTCTGCCGGGTGATAGGGATTGCTACGCCGATACGCTGCGGAGCAGCGGTCAGCTTGCCCATCTTGATTTTGCTGTCGGTGAGTGCTACGCCTTCGCCAGCGATTGAAGCCTCGACCGTTTCGTATGTCGGCCATACGTAATCGCCAGCCAAGCCTGTAGGAATAGGAAGTCCTACCTTGTCAAGTATGAGGCCCTCGGTAAGCGGCTGTAAGATGTCCTGTACTTTGAGTGGCACGATGGCACCGGCTGTAGTGTCGGAAACCATCATCAGGTCACGCACAAGCATGATCTTGGTCTGACGGCCAGCCTCCATGTTCTCGCGGACGATGCGGGCTGCATCAGTGGATGCGTTGGGGTTTTCGCGCAGATGTTCTGCGGCGGCTACCTGCATTTTCATCTGCAGCAACTGGTTTTCGCGCGTGAGAGCCTTGAATTCTGTGTCTTCGGCATCGGTGCGCTCGCGCTGCTCGGTTTCGCAGGTTTCGGCAATTTCGCTGATACGGTCGCAGTTGGCCTGGTACTTGTTGACCAGTGTGCGTACGTTCAGCTTTTCGGGATTCTTCTTTTCCATTACTGAAACTTTTAGTGGTTAATACATTATATCATTTTTTGTGCGGCAGCGCGGCGCATTTCACGCAGCTGCTTGCGCATATTTTTGTTGTCGGGCTCGGATTCCTGTGATAGGTGTCTCTCCGATTGGCGGAGCCCGACGGTAAATTCGCGTGCTTCTACGGATGTGTCGGGATAGGCGGGGTCGGCAGCCAGCGTGAAGTCATATACGCCTGTGACGGCTTTGATGGTGTAGGTTATCTGTGTGGAGCCGTTCACCACTTTTGCCGTACGTTCTACAAAATCGCTGTCCCAATAGCGGGTGGTGAACGCGAAGCTGCATCCAGAAAGGTCTCCTCGGCTCACCAGCTCCAACGCCTCGTCACCATTGGGCGAGTTGGGTAGTTCCAGATTGAACCCCACCCCCTTGTCGTCAACGAAATACTCCAATGTGCCAGATCCTTTGTTGCTGCGGCCTAAGATCAGCTGTCGGTCGTGGTACATGGTAAACTTGATGTCACAGCTGTCCAGCAGTTCTTTGGTGATGGCTTCTGGTGAGATGACTTCGCGTGCCTCGCTGTCGTCATCGCTCCACAGCGGGGCAGACGGGGTGTTGAACATTATTGCATATCCGGTAATCGTGCGGCTGGGCAGGCCGTCTTCTCCTGTCTCACGTACATGCAGGTGCGCGCAGTCAGTACGCAGTGTGCGTCTTACCTCGGAGTATTTATTCGTTTTCGTTGTCATCGTAGTTATTTTTGTTTTCTGATGCTGGCGGCTGTAGGCTCGTTTCGTTTATTCCGCGTAGGTTGGCAGACACCAGTGCTGTATCACCTCCATCGACGGGTGTCAGATTGTTCATCTTGCGCACCTCGTTGACTGTAGTGCCGAGCTGCAACAGTTTTGTGCCGTAGTTCATCATGCCGTTGAGGTCGCATGCGAAAAGCTCGCGGCGGTCAAACTTGAATTTGTATTTGTGACACAGCGACGGCGCGATGAGTTTGCGGCGCAATTCTATCTCTATGTTGCGCAGAAGCGGATTGAGCGTGTGGCTCAGAAAATCCACGTCTGCCTGTTCTACGGTCTTATAGTTGCTGCTGGTGTCGGCATAGACAAATGTCGGAGGCACGCTGAAAAAGCGGCAGATCTCGATGACTGTGAATTTACGGCTTTCCAGAAACTGCATGTCGGTAGAGCTGAGCGAAATCTGTTTGAACTCCACCTGCCCCGGTACGCTCACAATCCTTTCACCACCCTGGAAACGAGCGTCTATATTCTCGGCTGTCTTCTCCAGCTCTTTGTCCTGATACTCGCCGAAGCCGCGCACCGTTGTGTCGTTGGACACTATGCCTCGCACATTGCCTCCGTTTGCAAACCTGTTTTGCGTTTCTTGGTCGCCTGTAGCTGCGATGCTCATAGTCAGCCGGGCGTATGAAAGCACGCTTATGCCTTTTTTGCTGTTGCGTAGCGTAAGCCCCTTGACGTGTATCATCTCGTCCTCGGAGAAGCGGCCACTGATGCCGTTGTTCAGGTCATAGACATCGTAGTGGTCGTTGATGGTATCGTGCATCACCGTGCCTCGTTCGCACAGGGCGAGCCGGTCTAACTCCATGCTGACAGGATTATAGATCGGCACGATGTAAGCGTTGCCATCCAGCAGCAGCTCCTGCACCACCTGCCGCCAGAAGTCAAAGGCGTTGACGGCATAGTCCGGCTGTACGTTCAGCAGGTAGTCCAACCTGGCATCGTATGCCTCAGTAAAGATGCCGTCTTTGCGGATAAGGTATTGCAGCGGCAGGTTGGCTACACTTTCGCTGAGCAGCTTGACGCAACGGAACACGGTGGCAACACACAGGGCTGTCTGGTCGTTGCTGACAAAAAGCGATGCAACCCCCTGGCGTGTCAAGCCAGAGTTGATACCACCCGGGGTTTCGCGCCTGAAATAATTAGCTATACGTTGCCAGAAGCTCATTGTACATTAACGATAATGTACAAAAATAATCACAAATTCCGATATTTAAAAACTTGGTTTTCAGTTGCTTAGTTCTTGTAGTTTTATTTTGCCCTATTTGTTTTCCCTTGTTTTACTTTAGTTTCCTTTGTTTACTTTTGGGATTGTAAATTTAACAATGATTAACCAAAATGCAAGACGGTAGACCACCACACTGGTCTACCGTCGGTAGTCGATAAACATGCGCAGACACATGAGCTTGGTGATGACACCATCTATCTTCTGCGTCTGCTTGCGCTTGACGGGCTTGCAGTTCTCCAGCTTGTCGGTGTCAAGGACGGCGTTGCCGAAGCAGTAGTAGTTGATGGGATTGTCGTTTATGAAGATATGATTGGTCTTTGCTCCGTGCTCGAAGCTTTCCACCGGGGCGGTGAAGTTGCCGTAGGTCTGCTTGACTCCCGCCAACACATTGTCCGCGCCCGAAGCCGCAAGCATGTTCACGACTTCTTGGCTTTTCCAAGGGTCGTAACCTATACCCAGGATGCGCACCACGGTATTGAGATAGAGCACATAGTCTACGATGGCGCGGTAGTCGATTACATCGCCATCGGTCAGCTTCAGATAGCCCTTTTGAGCCCATATGCGGTACATCTTTTCGTTGGGATGTCCTGCCAATGCGCCCTTCGGGAAAAAGTACGCCGTGTGGAAATGGAAGTTTTTGCGTGCCGCATCGTACATACCCATGGTGACCGCGCTGAAGTCGTCGCTTTCTGACAGATCTATAGCCACCATCGCATCAGGTCTGCCGGAGATGGCATCCAGTGGCATCGGACGGGCGATGCTCCGTGCGAATGTGCTGCTGATCCAGCTGCGCTGTTCGTTCTCGGCATAGATGTTGAGCAGCTTGGTACGGAATGCCAGCATTGCATCGGTACCGTTGCGGACGGCGTTTTTGTACTCCTGTCGGTAAAAATCCATGCTGACGGTGATGTCCATGTGTGGCTGCACCTTGCGCCACGTGTCCTCCGAGTCTTCGGGGTCGTCAAGGTCAGGTTCGAAGATGTGGGCAAAGAGGCTGTCGTCCTCAAATTCTCCGAGCAGCACGGATTTATAGCCCTGAAGCATTTCGTAAAACGGTCCGTCAAAGACATCGCTCGCCGTGGTGATGATGACGGTCAGCGGATTTTCGCGAACGCCCATTGAGGTGGTGAGCACGGTCAGCAGACTGTTGTCGCGAGCCTGGCTGAACTCGTCCATGATTACCGTGCTCGCATTCAGTCCGTCCTTTGTCCGGGCGTTGGCTGTCAGACACTGTGCAAAGGCTGTGCGGTCTTTGCGCTTGCTTTTAATGGTTTGCTCGTTGACGGTGTAACGGCGTTCTTTGGGATCCAGTCTCTTCATGCAGCCACGTATCACATCAAAGCATTTTTTTGCCTGGTCGTTGCTGTTGGCACCTGTGTAGCTCTCGGCGTTGGCATCGCCATACAGCAGGTCATACACCGCCAGCGACGCGCTTGATGTGGTCTTGCTGAATTTTCGCGGGACGTACAGGACTGCTTCGCGTACTACTCGTCGGCCTTTGTTCCAAAATCCGTAGATGCTGGCAAACTGGAAGGTCTGCACCGGGGTCAGCGCATACTTCTGCATACCGTATCTGCCTGGGAAATGCAGATTTTCATACAGGGTGAAAAAACGCTGTACCTCGGTGACGTTGATGCCATATCTGTCTGCCAAATGGAAAAAGCGTATGACCGCTAACTGTTCGTAGAGGTTGTGCGCAGTCGGGTTTCGTGCGACCCCTTTGACATATTGCTCCAGCCGTGGGTCAACTTCGCATAGACGGTAATTCGCTATCGGCACTCGGACAAGCTGTGCCGATACGTCAGACTTGGCTTGGCGTAGTCTGTCCTTTTCTTCTTCGGTCATGTCGTGATTTCGGAGGAGCCCGGTTTTAAGATATTCGGCTTCTTACGTCCAGCATTTCTTACCTTTTTGGTAAGGTCTATCAACGGGTCGTCATCATTTGTACCGGTCAGTTCCTCGGTTGTCAGACCCAGTGCCTTCATCTGCCGAGTGACGCTGTCCTGGGCGTCTTTTAAAATCTTGAATACAGGATGTGGAGAAAGTGTTTCGTTGCCGTATCTTGAGGTCTCCACCACCACCACTGTGTCTAATTTGTCAAGTTCGTCATTAGCCATGTCAAGCGATCGCAGGGCTACAGCCAAAGAAAAGATCTGCAGGTCTATACCTTTGGAGTATTTGCTGGAGGCTTTCAATGCCTTTATGATTTCTGCTCTGAATTCATTGGTGCTTCTTGCCATGCTTAGTATCTGGTTTGTTGAAAATACCAAATTTGCTTAAATCTGAAAATCCGCCCACGCAGACGGAAAGGTTGGGGCGAGGTTTAACAAACCCCGGGGGCTTCAAAAAAATCACCCCCCTCTCAACCATCGTGGAAAAAATCAGCTATTATCTTTTCCACATGTTCTGCGTTGCGCCGTCTGGTCGCCTCCTTTCCGCTGCGCCCCATCTCAGTATGTACCCTGACGTGGCAGTCGTGGCAGAGAGAGCACAGGTTATTTGGATCATACATGAGCCTGTATTTCTCATTATAGTTTACTCCGTGCTCGACAGGCTTGCGGTGGTGTACTTCGGTCGCCGGGGTTACATATCCCTCAGCCTCGCATCTTTCGCAGATCGGATGTGCCGTCAGTATGTCACGGCGCAGCCGCAGCCATCGTGGCGTATGTATCAGTCTTATGTAGTCATTGTCCTTAGCCATTCCCGTATCTTGGATTTATAAAGTTTAGAATAAATTTTGTTTCAGATAAAGTAATTTATAATTTTGTGGTGTTATAATAATATCACCATTGGACACAAAATCATGAACGATAACGCGCTTGCAGTAGCAAACTATTTTATAGATTTGGCATATAAAGAAGGAAAACCCATCACTTTGCTGGGGTTGATCAAGCGTGTCTATATCGCTCATGGTTTTTCTCTGGCTATATTTCATAAGTCCTTGCTTGATCCTCGTTTTGATAAGGTTGAGGCATGGAGATACGGTCCGGTAATTCCTTGTGTGTATCATTCTTTTAAGCAGTTCCGCGCCAACCCGATAACCGAGAAAACGGAAGTGATGGAATGGAATGAGAACGATTATACACCGACGTTTCACGCCCCCGAATTAAAAGACGAGGATGCGAAGAAAATAGTCGAGATGGTATGGAAGCGTTATGCAGAAATGTCGGATTCCAAAATTGTGGCACTAACGCATCAGAAAGGCACACCATGGGATATATGCTATATTGAAGGTCGCAATAATCCAATACCCGATGAATTGACGGATGCGTATTATCGCAAACTTGTAAATATGATAAGCAAAAACGCTGGCTGCTAATGGATTCCGTTGACCGTCTGATTGATTGTATTGCTTCAAGTGCAGATCTCAAAGAAGAAACGTCCGGTGACTTCAAACAACAGATTATTGCAAATGCCATAGAATCCCAAAGACAAGCTATCAAGCAGAAGAACGAGGAGATTGCGTCCTTAAAACAAGACAGGGAGCAACGCAAAGACTTCAGCAATAGAATCTTTGTTTTCATGTGCTTATATATGTTTGTGGCTATCATCATTGTTTTTTGTTGTGGATTTGGCTGGATGAAATTAGATTCAACAGTATTAATCACGTTATTAACTACAACATTGGCAGACGTTATCGGAGTATTCACATTCGTTGCCAAATACCTTTTTCATAGAAGCTGATTTATCCGTTATACCCCTTATTCTTTTCCTTTGGGACAAAGTAGAAGCGCAGGCGTAAGGCTCAATCTCCGCCCATGCGAGCAGGTTGAAGCCGAACTCCCCGGGGTGGTCGTGCCTGAGCCTCTTGAGAGCGAGGCACTCCGCGCCGTAGCCGCTGCAAAGGGATATGTAGTTGATGGTCATCTGGTTTAATTTCTTATATTTGCGTAATTAAACTATTTTTCGTACATTTGTCGTATTAATTCATGACACTATGAAAAGATTCATTCTCAACGTTTTGGATAAAGCCATAAACGTAAAACGTAACGAAATCGGAGACTATATCTGTCTGACGGATATGGTCAGAGGACTTGATAATGGTCCATCTTTGGTGGAGAAGTGGCTCCGCAACAAAAACACCATCGAGTTTCTTGGGCTTTGGGAAGTGTTGAACAATCCCGACTTTGACAAACAGGCATTTAACGAGATATTCAACGTTTCGGGGCTTAACCGCTTCGCAATATCCGCAAAGCAATGGGTTGAAAAGACCAAGGCTATCGGACTGATTGCTCAGGCTGGCAGATATGGAGGGACGTATGCCCACAAAGACATCGCCTTTGAATTCGGCTCCTGGATAAACCCTACATTCAAGCTGTATCTCATAAAGGAATACCAGAATCTCAACACCCTGTTGGCTGACAAAAGGATCAAGGAATGGGATGTACGCAGAATACTTTCCAAGGCAAATTACTCCTTGCAGACGGATGCGATAAAAAAGCATGTCCTTCCTCGTTTTTCCATACGAAAACTCAGGGAAGACTGGGTATATGCCAGTGAAGCGGATGTCCTTAATCTCATCGTGTTTGGATGCACTGCGAAACAATGGGAGAAAAATAATCCTGAGCTTAAAAAGCAAGGTCTGAATATGAGGGATGCTGCCACCATCAACCAGCTTGCAGTGCTCTCCAATATGGAATCGTTGAATTCCGAGCTTATCAAGCAAGGACTGACGGATTTGCAACAAAGAAAGCCCATCCTTCATAAAGCGGCCAAGGATCAGCTTGCCAAATTCAACGAAATGAACATTGAAAACCGATTCAGCAAACTTGAACACCTTGGAAATCCTAAACTTCTGAAATAGAGTATATTGTATTTTTAATTCCCCCGAATTCGGGGGAATTAAAAACCTTACTGTCAGATGGCTCCTATTCTTCATATTCCTTTATTTTTCTCTTTCGGGACGAATCGGCTATATAATCCACAATGGAAGCCTCGTCTGAATCATAAACCATATTCTCTATGTGAGGCGTGTTCTTTTCGGCAAATTCTCTTGCTGCTTCTTCGATTGTCTTGCTCATGATTTTATGCTACATTTGTGATGTGATTGGTGACGCTCTCACTTCAAGATATTCGACTCGGCTGCGGGAGTAGTGCCTCTGAGCGTCACATCATAGGGGCATGAAACCGCAGCCGATGTTTTTATAAGATTATGGGTACAAGGTTGACAAAGAAAGCCAAAGAGACTTTCGAGAGCATCAAGCATATTGATGCCGATGGAGAAGAATGGTGGTCGTCGAGAGAACTCGCCAGAGTTCTCACTTATGCAGACTACAGGCATTTTCTTGTAGTCATGAGGAAAGCATGGGCGGCGGCTCAAAATGCGGGTGCCAACGCCGCCAACCATTTCGTCGTATTCGCCGAAAAGGTCTCCATAGGCTCTAATGCTGAAAGACAGATAGATACGGTCAGAATGACTCGTTATGCGTGTTATTTGACCGTGCAGAACGCCGATCCGTCCAAAACCATTGTCGCTCAGGCTCAGACATATTTTGCGTATCAGGTGCGGAGGGCTGAGAAATACCTTGACGCTCCTTTCACTGAAGAAGAAGAGAAGCGGCTTCTTCTTCGTGGGGAACTGAAGAAGCATAATCAGCACCTTTTCTCCGCCGCCAAGGATGCCGGCGTAATCACCAACAAGGATTACGGGATATTCCAAAACGAAGGTTACAAGGGATTGTACGGCGGTCTTGACCAGGATGACATCCATGAGAGAAAGGGACTGAACAGGAATCAGAGGATTCTTGACCATATGGGCAGCACGGAACTCGCTGCTAATCTGTTCCGCGCCACCCAGACCGAGGACAAGCTGCGCAGAGACGGCATAAAGGGGAAAGCGAATGCAAACAGGACCCATTTTGAAGTCGGACGCAAAGTGAGGGATACAATCAGGGAAATCGGCGGAACGATGCCTGAGGATCTCCCTACGCCCGAAAGCATCAAGAGACTGGAAAACAAGCAGAAGAGGCTTGCGAACAAGCAACAACCGCCCAAGGACACGGAGGAATAGATTCTTATCCATTTCCCTACTCATTGAGAAAGGCGAATAACGACTCCATTTTTTCCACGGGTGTCATCCCGATTGATTGACGGACTACGAATAATCGCAGCCGCCATTGTCTGACAGGTGCATCGAGTACGAAGTCCATGCACTGCCTCATTGTGTCTTCGCCGAAATAAAACGTAGCGGCGAAAACCTTGCGCTTGATGTAGTTTCTGTAAATCCTTTTCATTTCATTCAGCTTTGATGGTGGTTGAGTCGTTGTTGCAGGGGCAGTCGGGGTCGTGGGTGATGCCGTTGGTACTTCTGCTCAGGCTGAGGACGATGTAATCGTGCCCTTTGTACGTTACGGTCTCCATGCACGATCCGTAGTAAGCATCGTGCTGCTCTTTTGTCTGCTGGCACGATGTCAGCGCGATGGCGCACAGGGCGGAGAGGATTGTCAATAGCTTCTTCATTGCTGGTATCATTGTTTGTTTGCGGTCTGTTTGAACATCTCTTCGCCGAAGATGAACTCCAGTTCGTTCTGCTGTCCCTGGCAGAGGGTGCGTTCGGCTTTGTTGAAGGCTTCCTCCTTGAGATGTCCGAGCTGGCGGTGGCAGCTGCGGAAGCCCTCGCGTTCTTCGGCGGTCAGGCGGTCTGCCAGCGGCAGCGACATGACGTGGCGCATGCCGGCGGCGAAGATGTCGGCTACCGCCTGCTGCGCCTCAGGCCACGGGCGGTTGAGCATGATGTCCGCCACGCGGTGGAAGTTCTCGCCGGCATAGTCCAGTGCCGCCTGTTCGTTTGTCGGTGGATGCTGCTGTGGCGGTATGACCATGGCGGTGACTTCGTATCTCTGTCTGGAATCCATGTTGTGCTGCTGTGTCTTCATATCTTCTCAAACTTTAAGCTGTCGGATGCGAAGCGGATGATGTTGTCTCGGCGTATGCGGTATATGGCGTTGCCTGACAGCTTGCACTTCACGATGGCATAGGATGACACATAGGCGTTGTCCGAAGCCTCTACCGTGGCGTTGTCCGAAGCCTCTACCGTGGCGTTGTCCCAAGCCTCTACCGTGGCGTTGTCCGAAGCCTTTACCGTGGCGTTGCCCCAAGCCTTTACCGTGGCGTTGCCGTAAGCCTCTACCGTGGCGTTGTCCCAAGCCT
>OJPW01000810.1_pt1 | contig 22747 bp, 21 predicted proteins | sample 1598571 | NCBI WGS metagenome assembly OJPW01 (sample SAMN03922493, study PRJEB24848) | human gut metagenome | isolation source: stool sample | host: Homo sapiens | place: Germany | collected 2011-05
TGCATTTTTGCTGTATTATCATCAACCTTGCTTTTTCTTTCTGCGTTTACTTTAATTTTGCGAGTACCGCCAGTCGCTTGGTGCAATGCCTGTCAGTTTTTTGAAGATCAGACTGAAATATTGTACATTCGGATAGCCTAATTGCCGGGCGACGGCGGTGGGTGTCGCATCGGATTTCAACAACATCCGCTTGGCAACCTCCAAGCGTTTGAGTTGGAAATACTGTTCCGATGTCTTGCCTGTCTCAAATTTCAGCAGGTCATTGAAGTATGCTGTGGAGAGATTGAGGTTTTCCGCAAGATATTCAGGTGCCGGTACTTTTCCGTTCTGCAATTTTCCGGACTTGATGTAATCGTCAAGCAACAGGTCCATTTTCTCAAGAATGTTTTTGTTCTTGTTTTCACGGGTGATGAACTGACGCTCGTAATAACGGGTGCAGTAATCCAGCAACAGTTCGATGTGCCGTGAAAGGATGGTTCTGCTGTGAGTGTCAATCGCATGATGCAGCTCTTCCTCGATATGCCAAAGGCAGCAGGTGACTTTTTCCGTTTCACGCTGAGACAGATGCAGGGCCTCTTCCTTACGGTAATGGAAAAAGGTATAGTTTTTTATGTGGTTCTTCAGTGTGGTCTGAAATAACAAATCCGGATGAAAAACCAGCAGGAACCCTTTGCTGGGCAAGGTCTTTTCCTCGTTCATTCGAAAGATTTCACCGGGAGTGAGGAATACCATCGTCGCGTTGGAATAATCGTAATATCTCCGTCCGCAGCAGGAACATTCGTCCGAACACTGCTCTATCAACAAGATGGCATAGAACTCGAACTTGACGGCATATTGTTCCAATGACGGATTCTCCAGATTGATAAGGCTCACCTGTGGATGCAATGTCTTGCAGTCCAGGCAGCGGTTGCATTCATGTACGGTATTAAAATCCAATGTATCTTTTTCCTTCTCCATATCCTTCTCCATATCCTTCTCATATATTATTCTGCAAACGGTATTCGTTAGGTGTACATCCCACCCGCTTTTTGAACAGACGGCAAAAGTGCTGCGGGTACTGGAATCCCAACGAGTAGGCAATCTGACTGACGGTGTCTTCCGTACCGGTCACACGTTCCTTTGCTATTTCAATCACCTTCTCCTGGATATGTTCCTGCGGTGTCCTACCGGTCTCTTTCTTCACCATATCGCCGAAGTAGTTCGGGGAAAGACATATCTTGTCGGCGAAATATTTGACGGTCGGCAGACCATTCTGTTCTGCAAGCGTCCCCTCGAAATAGAGGTCAAGCAACCGGTCGAAACGCGCCAATACATCGTGGTTCGCCTTGCTACGGGTGGCAAATTGCCTCTCATAGAAGCGCATACAGTAGTTGAGGAGCAACTCTATATAGTTAACGAGTAATGTCTTGCTATGTTTGTCCACACCATGTTCCAGCTCCTTGCGGATGATTCGCAGACAATCCATCACGATATTCCGCTCTTCTTCGGAAAGGTGCAACGCTTCGTTGACATCATACGAGAAAAAGGTGTATTTCCGAATGGTCTTGCCAAGCGATGTTCCCTGCAACAAGTCCGGATGAAAGAGTATGCCGAGCACATTGACTTGCACACGGTCTGTAATCAATGTCGTTTCCGTGTCCTGTCCCGGAGCAAAACTAACGATAGTTCCTTCCTGGTAATCATATTTTTGCCGACCATATCGAATGTCACACGCTTTTTCGAGTTTCAAGTAAAGTGCATAGACACCATAATGCCAGTTTGCATGATTCATCTGTCGGGTGGCTTTGTTCAAATCGACAACACTGACCAATGGGTGCAATGTTTCAAGACCATACAAGTTATTGTATTGGTCCACACTGTTCAAGTTGAATATCTTATCCATAATCGTCGCTATTACTTTCTTAAAATCAATTACAAAAGTACGGGATAATTCCGGCATTCGGACAACCTTTTTTACGGATTGTATAACCCCAGTTACAGATTATGCCATATTTCCCTATGTTAGTCTTATAAAATCCGTAATTGAGGTCATAATCAAGGAACAATATCTGTAATTTATCTACAAACGAGTAATGTAAAAACACCGACCTTTGCAACATCCCGAAATGAATATAAATAACGATAAATTATTGAGGATATGAAACGACTTTGGTTCTTATTGTTTTTGTTGTCAGCCGCATTGTTTTTCTCATCGTGTGGTGGTGACGAACCCGAAAATCCGCAGCCGACTCCGGAACAGCCCGAAAATCCGGATGGTGGAAACAATCAAGATTCGACCGACCCCACACCGGGAGAGAACGGTCGATACCTCGTAGTGTTCGCTTCGCGTAGCGGCAATACAGAGCGGGTAGCGCAGATCATCCGGACAACGCTCGGCTGCGATATGCTGGAAGTGGAACCTTCCGAACCCTACGAGGAGGATTACAACGCCATGCTACAACGGGCTCAGACCGAACTCGATGGGATTGCCAAGGGGAATTTTCCCGCTATACGGACGGCGGTTGAGGATTTCTCGAAGTACGATATTGTGTTTATCGGGTTCCCCGTATGGTATAACCGCATCGCCACACCGATGCAGGCGTTTCTGCACCGTCATGCCGACAAACTTGCCGGCAAGCGGGTGGCTCTCTTCGCAACAAGTGGAGGCAGCAGCATCAGCCAGTCGGCGGGCGACGCGCGCACGCTTTGCCCCGACACACAATTTACGGAGAACCTGCTCTTGACCTCCGCAAGCGGCAGCCAGGTCGATACCCGCATCGCACAATGGCTCGAACGGTTGGGCGCATTCCGTGAAGAGACGCCGGAGGATCCGGTCGGGGCGCTCAGCCTGAAGATGACCGTAGGCGGGCAGACGATAACCGCCACGATGGAGGATAACGCGGCGACCCGCGACCTGTTATCGCGCCTGCCGTTGGAGGTGACGCTGACCGACTACAACCGGACGGAAAAGATCTTCTACCCCGACCCGGCGCTCGACATCGAAGGCGTGGTGCGTGGCTGTGCCCCGATAGCCGGAGACATCACCATCTATGCCCCGTGGGGCAATGTCGCCATATTCTATAAAGAGTGGCCGCAGTCCGGTTCGCTTATCAAAATCGGCCACATTGACGGGAATGGTATCAATGTGTTGAGTACATACAGCGGTGATGTGAATGTAAGAATAGAAAATAACGAATAAATCAAGTAATTTATGAACAACAGAATGTTACAACGAGTACGGAAAGCGGCGGGCATCTCCTGCATGGGTATCCTGCTTTCCTGTACGGGGATTCCCCAAGAGATTCCTTCCGTCACGCTGACAGGCGGGATGGAAATGCCGGTGCTCGGTCTCGGCACTTACACCTTGACGGGCGACACGGCAGTCGAGGCGGTGAAGAACGCCCTGCAACTCGGCTACCGCCATATTGATGTGGCGCAGGCCTACCGCAACGAGGCGGAGATTTACGAAGGCATCCGGCAGAGCGGACTGAAGCGCGAAGAGGTATTTGTCACCTCAAAGGTATCGCCCAAGAACATGTACACGGGTCGGGTGCGTGAGTCGTTGGAAGAGAGTGTCGCCAAGTTAGGCGGCTACATCGACCTGATGCTCATCCACTTTCCCGTAAGAGGCGAAGGGGTCGTGGAGGAGACGTGGAAGATTATGGAGGAGTTCGTAGATGCCGGAAAAATCAAAGCCATCGGCATCAGCAGCTTCAAGCAGGCGCACATCGACTCGCTGATGCGGTATGCACGCATCAAGCCCGCAGTCAACCAGATAGAGGTTCATCCTTATTACAATGAATTGGAACTGGCGGACTATAATCTGTCACAAGGCATTGTTACGGAGGGCTGGTCGCCTTTCGGTTCCGGCAAGAACAATGTCTTGAACGATCCTGTCCTAAAGGAGATTGCCAATCGCTATGGACGCACCGTGGCACAAGTCATCCTCCGCTGGCACGTGCAACACCGGATTATAGCCATTCCGCGGACAACCAACCCCGCACACATGAGGGAAAACATGCAGGTGTTCGATTTCGAGCTGTCCCCGGAAGATATGGAACGGATAGACGGGTTGAACCGGAACGAGATGTGGAACCCACTGAGCGACCCGGATGTCATGCCATGGGAACCGATGGGCGAGATACCCGTGCCTACCGTCGGTAGAGCTGATTTGCCGGAGTATTTTCCCGTATGCCAAGCAGCGGTGGATTTGCATATCCGCCCCAATCCTTCCTATCGTGCCGAACGCAACGGGATAAGCATACAAAAAAATGTCGTGTATGCTGACCGCAACGGAGAACGGCTGCACCTCACCATCGTAAGCCCCCGCAAAGTCGAAGGCAAACTGCCTTGCATCGTGATGGTGCCCGGTTCGGCTTGGCGCAAGCAAATTATCGACCCCGAACACGCCGTGGACTATGCGCGGTGCGGTTATGTGGTCGCCATCGTGGAATACCGACATAGCGGCATCGCTCCTTTCCCAGCTCAGGTGCAAGATTGTAAGACGGCTGTCCGTTATATGCGCAAGAACGCAGATACTTATGGCGTGGACGCCAACAACATCTTTCTGCTCGGTGATTCGAGCGGTGGTCATACGGTACTCTTCGCCGGAACGACTTCGGGCAATAGCGAGTTGGACACCGATACTTATGCGGACTATCCCGACACGGTAAATGCGATAGCCGCCTTCTATCCGCCCACGGATATCTACGGCATGATAGAGTTCCCGTCCACCATCGACCACAACTCGCCAGACAGCAACGAAGGAGCTTTCCTCGGAGGGTTGGAAGTGTCGGATAACAAAGAAAAAGCATGGCTGGCAAGCCCCATTGCCTACGTGACGCACGAGGAGATACCGCCCGTGCTGCTGGCCGTCGGCACGAAGGACGAGCTGGTGCCTGCCAATCAGAGCGACCGCTACGCCCTGTACCTGCAAGCGCGTGGCAAGGAGTTCGTTTTCTATAACCTGGTTGGCGCGTCGCACGGCTCTTCGGAGTTCTTCACGCCTGAAATGGTAGATACGGTCGTCACCTTCTTCAACCGATACAGAAAGCCATGAAAGCAAGAAGATTTATCAACCTGATGCTTGTCTGTCTGACTTGCATCGTGCAGGCTTGTGCCGGGAACGTCCGTTCCGCACAAACCTTAGAAAACAATCAGATTCACCTATCAAAAACAGAAAATGACATGGAAACAAAGCAACTTTACTTTCACGTGAACGGGCATACGCTTACGGTAGACCTCCGGGACAACTCCTCCGTGCGCGCCCTTGTCGATGAACTGAAATCGGGCGACATCACCATCGCCATGAAAGATTACGCCCGTTTCGAGAAGTTCGGCGAACTGCCCCATTCCTACCCTCGTAATGACGAACAGATTACCACCGAAGCCGGAGACGTCATCCTATCGGAAGGCAACCTGTTGGTCATCTACTACGACCGCAACTCATGGAACTTTACTCGTCTGGGCAAAATACGCGGTATTACGCAGGCGGAACTGAAAAAGATTTTGGGTACGGGGAATGTTACGGTCACGGTATCACTGACATCAAAGAAATAGAATAGAGTATTAAATAGGAAAATAATATTAGAAAAAATGGAAATGCAAGGAAAAGTTGCGCTGGTAGCCGGAGCTACCAGCGGTATCGGAGAAGTGACGGCCCGGATGTTTGCTAAGGCGGGAGCGTCGGTTATGCTTGCCGGACGTCGGGAGAATCTACTGAAAGAGATTACAGCGGATTTGAATGCGGACGGTTGCCATACGGCTTATGCAGTATGCGATGTTACGGACGAGGAGCAGGTAAAGGCACTGATAGACCGTACGGTGGAAGTGTTCGGACGGTTGGATTACGCTTACAACAATGCGGGCATTATGCCGGACGACGTGGAAACGGCGTTTGTTGAAAGTTCGGAATGGGACCGGGTGATGAATGTAAACCTGCGGAGTGTATTTCTCTGTATGAAGTATGAATTGCAGCAGATGTTACAGCAGGGCGGCGAGGGGTACGCCATCGTGAATTGCTCTTCTATCGGGGGACTGATCGGAATGCCCGGCCGCGCCGCTTATCATGCCTCAAAACATGGTTTGATGGGGTTGACGAAATGTGCGGCATTGGAATATGCCACCCGTGGTATCCGCATCAATGCTGTTTGCCCGGCCACGATAGAGACGCCTATGGTAGAAAAGATGCGTGAAGTGGGCGCTATTACGGAAGTGATCGAACCGATAGGACGTGTAGGCAAACCGGAAGAAGTGGCTTCTACGGTGTTGTGGCTTTGTTCCCCTGCTGCCGGATATGTCATCGGGCAAGGAATTGCCGTGGACGGAGGTTATACGATTAAGTAATTGGAATACATCCTTCGCTATGGGAACATTACGGAGACTGTGTCTTATTTCAACGAAATGAAAGAATGCCACATATCATTGTAAAATGTCTGACGGGAAAATCCGAAGAGCAGAAAAGACTACTTGCAGAGAAACTGACCCAGGCTGCCGCTCCGATAATCGAATTAGGGGAAGAATCTTTTTCTGTGAGCATTGAGGAGGTTGCCCCTGAAGACTGGAAAGAAAAGGTATATGTACCGGATATTATCGGCCAAAGAGAGAAGCTGTATAAAACACCGGGGTATAAGATGGATTGAATTTTAACGAGTTATTATGGAATATACATTTTTAGGACGCACGGGCCTGCGAGTTAGCCGCCTGTGTCTGGGAACGATGAATTTCGGTTATGTGACCGGGGAATCCGACAGTTTCAGGATAATGGATGAAGCTGTCGATTCAGGAGTCAATTTTTTTGACTCTGCCGACGTGTACGGCGGTCCCCAAACTCCTGATATGGAGATGGGATACGGATTGTCGGAAGAGATTATCGGCCGTTGGCTGAAACAGGGAAATCGTAGGGACCAAATTGTGCTGGCGACAAAGGTGTACCAGCCGATGGGCAGAGGCCGCAACGACAAATATCTTTCGGCTTACCATATACGCAAGGCCTGCGAAGACAGTCTCAGAAGGTTGCAGACCGACCATATCGACCTTTATCAGATGCACCACATCGACCGCAATACACCTTGGGAGGAAATCTGGCAGGCGATGGAGGTGCTGGTGGAGCAAGGGAAAGTCTTGTATGTAGGCAGCAGCAATTTCGCGGGATGGCAGATTGCCGTGGCCCAAGGTGCTGCTTCGGCCAGGCATTTTATGGGCTTGGTGTCGGAGCAAAGCCTTTACAATCTGACTAACCGCCATATCGAGCTCGAAGTGATTCCCGCTTGTCGTCATCTGGGTCTGGGTGTTTTGCCGTGGAGTCCGCTTGCCGGAGGTATGCTTGGCGGAATATTGCAAAAAGAGGTGCAAAGCGAGCGTACTTCCGCCGCGAAGTCGCAAATGGAGAGCCTGCGTCCCCGTCTGGAATCTTATGAGGCTTTGTGCCGCGAAATAGGACGGGAACCGGCCGAGGTGGCCCTTGCGTGGCTGTTGGCCAATCCGGATGTGACGGCGCCTGTAATCGGCCCGCGCACGGCGGCACAGCTGGAGGGCAACTTGCGGGCAGTCGGTTTCAAACTGCCGGAGGAGGTCATCGCCCGGCTTGATGAAATATGGCCCGGTCCGGGCGGTGAAGCTCCGGAGGCTTATGCTTGGTAAGATTTTATAAAAATAAAGTATAATCATGTTAGGAAATTTCAGTTATTCCAATCCCACGAAGCTCTATTTCGGGGATGATGCCCAGAAAAATCTGGGTGAAGAGTTGAAGAATTACGGTCCGAAAGTGCTGCTGACCTACGGAGGCGGTTCCATCAAGACGAACGGCATTTACGACGAGGTGATGTCCGCCTTGCGTGCGGCAGGAAAAGAGGTGACGGAGCTGCCCGGCGTCATGCCCAACCCCACGACCGACAAGCTCCGTGAGGGCGCAAGGCTGGCACGTGAGCATGACGTGGATCTGATTCTGGCCGTAGGCGGCGGTTCGACAATCGACTACGCCAAGGCGGTGAGCGTTTCGGCCTGGTATGACGGCGACCCGTGGGAGAAATACTATCTCCGGCAGGAAGATCCCGACAGCGGGCTGCGCATCATCCCGGTAGGTTCCGTGCTGACTATGGTAGGTACCGGATCGGAGATGAACGGAGGGTCTGTCATTACGAATCATGAGACGAAGCTCAAAATCGGCAAGGTATTCGGTGAAAACGTGATGCCGAAGTTTGCCATCCTTAATCCCCGCTATACGTTTTCCGTACCGCAACGTCAGATGGTGGCTGGATTCTTCGATATCATGAGCCACATCATGGAGCAGTATTTTTCAGGTGCGGACGACAATACGTCCGACTATCTGGCGGAAGGATTGATGCGGTCGCTCATACACAGCAGCAGAATCGCCGTAAAGAATCCGCAGGATTATGAGGCGCGTTCCAACATCATGTGGACATCGACATGGGCGTTGAACACGCTCATCGGCAAGGGCAAGAGCCAGGACTGGATGGTACACATGATCGGACAGGCTATCGGGGCGCATACCGACACCACGCACGGGATGACCTTGTCCGGAGTCTCCATAGCTTATTACCGCCATATCCTGCCCTGCGGGTTACGCAAATTCGCCCGTTTCGCCACTGCGGTATGGGGAATACCGACTGCGGGTAAAACAGACGAGCAGCTTGCTAATGAGGGTGTGGATGCCCTGCTGGGGTGGATGAAGGAAATCGGCGTGGCTACGGAAATCTCGTCGCTCGGCGTGACCGAAGATATGCTGGAAGGCATTGCCGATGCCACTTTCATTATGAATGGAGGTTTCAAGGTATTTACACGGGAAGATGTACTCTCTGTTCTGCGTGAAAGTCTGTAGTCGAATATGATGAGGAAACATCCAGCAGGTACAATCCGGACAAAAACTCCATTTCTATAAATGGAGTTTTTTGTTCAGATATACTTATCTTTCCATAAATCTGTAATTCGGGTCATAACATCTGTAATTTATCTACCGAGGAAAACGTTCATATCCGGTAATTTTGTAGCGTGATAGATTATATGAAATTATGAAACTTACAAAACAATGGAAAGAATCAGGATATGAGAAAACATAAAAGATATCTGATAACGGCAATTGCCCTGACTGCGCTGTTGCAGGCACAGGCACAGAACGCAGACACTACGTCCGTCACCCGGAGTTACGCCATCGGAGAGGTCGTGGTGACGGGGACGCGCAATGCCACCGACGTCCGTCACTTATCACAGACGGTTTCGGTCGTGGATCGGAAGAAGCTGGAGCAGGCGATGCAGCCCTCCCTGTTGCCCGTGTTGACGGAACAAGTTCCGGGGCTGTTCACCACTTCGCGCGGCGTGATGGGATACGGTGTATCGAACGGTGCGGCAGGCGGCATCTCCTTGCGTGGATTGAGCGGAGGAAACGCCCGCATGATGGTGCTTATCGACGGACACCCGCAGTATGCCGGCATCTTCGGCCATCCGATATCCGATGCCTACCAGACACTTTTGGCTGACCGGGTGGAGGTATTGCGCGGTCCGGCATCCGTGCTCTACGGGTCGAACGCCATGGGTGGCGTGGTGAACATCGTGACCCGCAAAATGCACGAGGACGGGATTCGTACCGACCTGCACACCGGTTACGGTTCCTACAACACGTTAGAAACCGAACTGACCAACCGCATTCGCAAGGGGCGTTTTTCGAGTGTCGTCAGCGGCTCGTACAACCGCACGGACGGGCATCGTGCCGACATGGGATTCGAGCAGTACAGCGGCTATGGCAGAATCGGTTATGAAGTGACAGACCACTGGAATCTGCGGGCTGACGTGAACGTGACCCATTTCAACGCCTCCTATCCCGGTCCGGTGTCGGCTCCGCTTTTGGACGGCGACCAGCGCATCACACGGGGGATGACCTCTTTTGCCGTGGAGAACGAATACGGGAAGACCTCCGGTGCGTTGAGTTTCTTCTACAACTGGGGCGACCATTGGATAAACGACGGCTACACGCCTTCTGCCGGTGAGGGGCCCAAAGACAATCGCTTTAATTCTTTTGACGATATGATGGGCATCTCGCTGTACCAAAGTGCCCAGTTTTTCAAGGGAAACCGCATCACAGCCGGCTTCGACTGGTTCCGTTACGGCGGCGAGGCATGGAACGAATATATCAGCGGAGAGCAGGCCGGTACACGCAGGGATTTGGTCGACAAGCATGAAAACGAGGTGGCAGGTTATGTGGACATCCGGCAGGACATTGGCGCTTGGCTGACACTCAATGCGGGATTGCGTGTCGATTACCACTCCCGTGTCGGAACGGAATGGGTTCCGCAGGCGGGACTGGCATTCCACTTTCCTCGTGCCATCGAACTAAAGGCATCTGCCTCGAAAGGATTCCGTTATCCGATTCTTCGCGAGATGTATATGTTTCCGCCGCAGAATCCCGACCTGAAACCCGAATCTATGTGGAATTATGAGATAGCCTTCTCGCAAAGATTGCTTGACGGACGTCTGTCGTATGGGGTCAATATCTTCTATATCGACGGCAAGAACCTGATTATGACCCTGCCCAATCCCGGCGGAAGCGGTATGCTGAACCAGAATTCGGGCGAGATAGACAATACCGGCGTCGAAGCGCAGGTCGCTTACCGTTTCAGCAGGGCTTGGTCGGCGGATGCCAATTACAGCTATCTGCACATGAAGAACCCTGTGATTGCCGCTCCCGAACATAAGCTCTATGCCGGAGCGAACTTCACGCAAGGACGCTGGTCGGTATCGACGGGCGTGCAGTATGTTGCGGGGCTTTACACCTCGGTCGTTACCAACGGACGGGGAACGGATACGACCGAGGATTTCGTGTTGTGGAACCTGCGCGGACAGTTTCGCGCCACGAAATGGCTCGACATCTGGGCACGTGGGGAGAACCTGCTGGCACAGCGTTATGAAATCAATGCCGGCTATCCGATGCCGAAAGCAACGGTGATGGCCGGTATCCATCTGAATTTTTAATCAATAAATTATAGTGTATCATGAAAAAAGTTATGAGTATGATAATGGTGGCAATGACATTATCGGTTGCAGGAACGGGATGCGCACAGGCGCAGAAACAGACAACGGACAACGCATCCGAACTCCCGAAAGTCTATCTCATCAAGGAAATCACTCCGGAGAACTTAGTGAAAGTGTATGAAGCACTCGGCCGCAAAGCCGAGGGAAAAGTGGCGGTAAAGCTCTCGACCGGCGAGCCGGGCGGACACAACTTTCTCCAGCCGGCACTCATCGCACCGCTCGTAAAGAAGGTAAACGGTACGATTGTGGAGTGCAATACGGCCTACGGCGGAGGACGCGCCAACACGGAAGCGCACCTGAAGGCTGCCGCCGACCACGGTTTTACGGCCATCGCCGAAGTGGACATCATGGATGCCAACGGGGAGGTTTCGCTGCCGGTGAAGGGCGGCAAGCACCTCAAAGAGGATTTTGTCGGCAAGAACTACTTGAATTACGACTTCACCGTTGTCCTTTCGCACTTCAAAGGTCATGCAATGGGCGGTTTCGGTGGAGCCATCAAGAACATCTCCATCGGCATCGCTTCATCGGGCGGCAAAGCGTGGATTCATTCGGCAGGCACAACGAAGGATGTGGGCAAGGTTTGGGGCAATCTTCCTCCGCAGGATGATTTCTTGGAGTCGATGACCGAGGCGGCAAAAGCCATCACGGACCATTGCGGCGACAAGATTCTTTACATCAGCGTGGCCAACAATCTTTCGGTGGACTGCGATTGCGATTCCTCGCCCGAAGATCCCAAGATGGGAGACATCGGCATCCTCGCTTCGCTCGACCCGGTGGCGCTCGACCGAGCCTGTACCGACTTGGTGCGTTCTTCGAAAGACCATGGCAAGATACACCTGATAGAACGTATCGATTCACGTCACGGGATGCACACGCTCGACTATGCCGAACAGCTCGGCATGGGAAGCCAGAAATATGAATTGGTTGAAATCAATTAAAGAATGGGAAATTCACGGTTACACGTACATACTCTGTCTCACGGTCTATGGCAGATAGTTACATGGCAGTCATAACATTTACGGATAAAGATGAAAACAAAATTCATTTTTTTATGTTGGGGATTGCTTTCCCTTATGAGAGGAACCGTTTTTTCACAGACAGCCTATGTCGACGAATTATCCTATGGTTCACAGTCAAGGAATGCAGTACCTATTCCACCTTCCGAACAGATGTTGCAAACCGTTGTGGCAGAAACATGGTTTGAGGTAAGTAAGGAGAATCATTCGCTTGAAGGGGCTATCTTTGACAGCGATGGAAATTTGCTGTTTTGTGACGTAACGGAGCGGTGTGTCTTGCGTTTAACACCTGATAAACAGCTTTCTGTTGTTGTTCGATTTGAGACACTCTCGCCAGGAGGTTTGGCTTTTCATAAAGACGGACGTCTGTTTATAGCAGCCATTGATATGGATAGAAAAGAGGGTGGCATTTTTGTCCTAAATAAGGACAGCAGTGGGATGCAACCCATCATCGATACCGAAGCCGGGTATATGCCAAACGATTTGGTGTTCGATGCAGCAGGTGGGTTCTACTTTACAGATTTTCGGGGTACTTTGACCGAGCTGAACGGAGGCGTATATTATGTTTCTCCAGATTTTTCGTCAGTAACATCGGTATTGCCACGTTTGTCAATGGCTAACGGCATTGCACTCAGTCCCGATGGTAAGACGCTGTGGGTAACGGAATTTGCACGTAATCTTCTGCACAAGGTTACACTAAAGACAGCAACGGTTTTCTCTCCAGTGGGAACAACCGTCGCTTATCATTTCATAGGCCCTGCGCCCGATTCCATGCGTTCTGATGTAGATGGAAACGTATATGTAGCCATCTATGGGCAAGGACGTGTGTTAGTGTTTGGTACTCATGGTATGCCTGTCGCACAAATATTGCTTCCGGGACGGGAACATGGACACAATTTGTTATCAACAAGTCTGGCTATCTGTCCGGATACGAAAGACTTGTATGTTGTAACCTCTGATGGAGAACGTGGGATGGGTGCCGGAATTTTCCACGCACAGGTGTTAGCTAAAGGTTTATTTCCTTTTTGATGTAAAGAAAATACGTTTTTTAGTAATCGAAGTCATAGCAGGCAAGTATTTCTGCAATTTACCTACAAATGAAATAGTTTCTTTGCTCGAATTTTATCAATAAAAAGATATGACAAAAAAAGTTTTGATTTTATCGTCCAGCCCCCGTCGTGGCGGCAATTCGGACACGCTCTGCGATGAATTCATGCGCGGAGCGGCAGAGAGTGGCAACGAAGTGGAGAAAGTATTTCTGCGTGACAAGACGATACATCCCTGTTTGGGGTGCAGCGTATGCAGCCGGGACAAAAAGCCTTGTCCGCAGAAAGACGATGCGGCGGAGATCATCGAAAAGATGCTTGCGGCGGATGTCATCGTCATGGCCACCCCCGTTTACTTCTATGCCATGAGCGCACAGATGAAGACATTGATAGACCGTTGTTGCGGTCCCTATACCGAGATGAAGAACAAGGAGTTCTATTTCATCGCTACGGCAGCCGAGGACGACGATACCATTATGGAACGTATCGTCGCCAACTTCATGGGATTTCTCGACTGTCTGGAAAATCCGACCGTGAAGGGAACGCTGTTTTGCGGCGGTGTATGGCATGTGGGAGAAATCAAGGGCAATCCTAAATTGGATGAAGCCTACAAAATGGGTAAGAATTGCTAAGCGATATGGACTTACAGCATTTTCAACAGATGATTGCCGCCGGGGAGCCATTGAGAGGCGAGGAAATGATTGCCTTCATGCGCGAACAGAGCGACAACACCCGTCGCTTGTTGTTCGACCTGAACCATTCCTACCATACACCTGAAGAGATTGTCGCCCTTTTCAGCCGGATTACCGATAGTAAGGTACACGATTCATTTCGTATGTTTCCTCCGTTTTATACTGATTTCGGAAAGAATATCCATGTGGGGAAAAATGTCTTCATCAACTCTTGCTGCCAGTTTCAAGACCAAGGAGGCATCTTTATCGGAGACGGTACATTGATCGGACATAGCGTGGTGTTGGCTACATTGAATCACGGTTTTGCTCCCGAAGACAGGCAGAATCTGTATCATGCACCTATCCGAATAGGCAAAGGCGTCTGGATTGGTGCGCACGCTACCATTTTGGCAGGAGTAACTATCGGTGATGATGCCGTCATTGCCGCAGGTGCTGTGGTAAACAAGGATGTACCGGCAGGTACTGTGGTGGGTGGTGTGCCGGCAAAATATATTCGAGATATTGATAAGAACGAAAAACAATAGCCTATGGAGTCTGAATCAACTGCCAGCCATATAGCCATACCTGTCAAGTCATCCGAGCGGCACGTCATACTGGACGTGTTGCGCGGATTGGCTTTATTGGGTATTGCGTTGGCTAATTTCCCGGAGTTTTCGTTATACTCCTTCCTTCAGGTCGAAGCGGTGGATGCCATGCCTACGGCCGGAATCGACCGTGTCGTGCATTATTTACAATACATTTTCATCGACGGCAAGTTCTACACGATATTCTCGCTGCTGTTCGGAATCGGTTTCTCCATCATCATCGCCAATGCGATGAAAAGAGGCGCCAACGGATTCCGTATTTTCTACCGCCGCATGTTTGTTCTGCTGTCGATCGGTTTCCTGCACCTGATGTTCCTTTGGAGCGGAGACATACTGATGTTGTACGCATTGCTGGGTATGCTGCTGCCCCTGTTCCGGGGCGCATCGAACAAAGTCTTGCTACGGTGGGCTTTTGCTTTATTGACGATTCCCGTAGCAGTGGATTTTATAGTGGAATTTTCCGGTATCTATCCGTCCGCCCCGGTTGTAGAACTGCAACAGTTTTATTGCGCCAAATACGGGATTACTGACGAGAACTTCGCCTATTGGCTGCGTGATGCGGAACATTACGGCAGAACATTCGAGTTCTTGATTCAAGGGGCGTTGGTCCGTGTGCAGGAGTTTATCGACGGGAACCGTTATTTCAAGGTTATGGGGCTGTTCCTTTTGGGCTTCTATATCGGTCGCAACCGCTTTTATGCTGATTTGAACAGCCGTAAACCGCAACTGAAACATATCGCACTTTACGGATTCCTCGTCGGACTGCCGTTGTCGTTGCTCTATGCGTGGAGTGCGATGAATGGCCGTCCGTGGGGATTGGGCATACATGCCATACTCTATTTCGTTAGTGTGTTTCCATTGGGCTTCGCATACGTTGCCGCCATCTGCTTTTGTTACCTCAGACACCCGCAATGGAAGATTTTCTATTTCTGTGCAATGCCGGGACGTATGGCACTTACCAATTATATCGGACAGTCCGTGTTCGGCATGTTGCTCTTCTACGGAATAGGATTCGGCTTCGGAGCCGGTGTCGGGCTGGTTTATGTCGTTCTGATTGCCGCTGCGGTATGGATTGTACAGGCATTGTTCAGCGGTATATGGCTGCGTTATTTCCAATTCGGACCGTTGGAGTGGGGTTGGCGAATGCTGACTTACGGGAAGGTATTCAAACTCGTTAAAGGAAAGAGTGAATGATGATGCGGGCGGAGAAGACGGACGGTCTGCTTGCGCTGATACGCGATGGGAGGCCAATGACATTGGGACAGCAGTTGCGCCTGACCGTGCAGCTCAGTGTTCCGGCCGTCATCGCCCAGCTCTCTTCCATTGTGATGCAGTATATCGATGCGGCGATGGTGGGAAGTCTCGGTGCCGAGGCGTCGGCCTCTATTGGGCTGGTCTCGACGACCACATGGCTTTTCTGGGGACTTTGCGTGGCTGCCGCTACGGGATTCTCCGTGCAGGTGGCGCATAAAATCGGTGCCGGCGATATGCAAGGCGCACGTGCGGTGTTACGGCAGTCGCTTACGGCCACGCTTGTTTTCAGCCTGCTGCTCGCCGCCCTCGGCATGGCAATCAGCGGTGCATTGCCTGTCTGGTTGGGAGGCGACAGTTCCATCCGTCACGATGCGTCGCTTTACTTTTGCATCTTCTCGCTCTTTCTGCCCGCCTTGCAGATGAATTTCCTTGCCGGAGGCATGTTGCGGTGCAGCGGCAACATGAATGCACCGAGCCTGGCAGGTGTGGCGATGTGCGTATTGGATGTCGTCCTGAATTTCTTTCTGATTTTTCCTTCACGCACGTGGAGTGTGGCGGGCATCTCTTTCACGATACCGGGTGCCGGTTTAGGCGTGGGTGGTGCGGTATTGGGGACGGTTGTTGCCGAAGCGGTAGTTGCCGGCATATTGCTGTGGTATCTTTGGACCTGTTCCGATAAATTGAAATTGACCGGAGAACAAGGGAATTTCCGGCCACAGGCAACCACCTTGAAAAAGGCGTTTCGCATCGGTATTCCGATGGGTATAGAACACATTGTCATTTGCGGCGCGCAAATCATGACAACCGTTATCGTGGCTCCGTTGGGCGTTTTCGCCATTGCCGCCAATTCGTTCGCTATCACGGCTGAAAGTCTCTGTTATATGCCCGGTTACGGAATTGCCGATGCCGCCACGACACTGGTCGGACAGAGCATCGGAGCCAAACGTTGGAGACTGACCCGCAGTTTTGCTCGCATTACTGTGTTCACGGGGATGATCGTCATGGGTCTGATGGGTGTGCTCATGTATTTGTTCGCGCCCCAAATTATCGGCTTGATGACCCCCGTCGAAGAAATCCGGCAATTGGGCGTGATGGCTCTACGCATCGAAGCGTTTGCCGAGCCGATGTTTGCGGCGTCGATTGTCGCTTACGGCGTTTTTGTCGGTGCGGCTGACACCCTTGTACCGTGTATGATGAACTTTTTCAGCATTTGGGCCGTACGCCTGTCGCTGGCTGCTTTGCTCGCTCCGTCATTGGGACTGAAAGGGGTATGGATTGCCATGTGCGTAGAGTTATGTTTCCGGGGCATGATTTTCCTTGTCCGCCTGAAACGGGAACGGTGGATGAGAAAAACGTGAGGCGACTTCTGTAATTGAGGTCATACAATCCGTAATTTATCTACCGGTTCTCTTTGTGATTCTCAGTAATTTTGTGATGAGAAAAAAGAAGAAATAATAATCATTAAAATCAATCGGTTATGAAACGAATAATCGTTTTGGCCGCTGCTGCTCTCGCCCTTTTCGGGTGGCTGGAATGTTCGGCGCAAAACACTCAAAGCAATCGGAATATGGAAGAATTGAAACTTACACAAGAATGGGACAAGACGTTCCCCAAGAGTGAAAAGGTAAATCACAGTAAAGTGGTCTTTGTCAACCGTTATGGTATCACGCTCGCTGCCGACATGTACATGCCGAAAAATGCCGACGGCAAGCTGCCCGCCATCGCTGTCAGCGGTCCGTTCGGTGCGGTGAAAGAGCAATCAAGCGGACTGTATGCCCAGGCGCTTGCCGAGCGAGGTTTTCTGACCATCGCTTTCGACCCCTCGTTTACGGGGGAGAGTGGCGGACAGCCTCGCTATGTGGCTTCGCCTGATATCAATACCGAAGATTTCAGCGCAGCCGTCGACTACCTGATGACTCGCGAGAATGTCGATGCCTCAAAAGTCGGCATCTTGGGTATATGCGGCTGGGGCGGTATCGCCATACAAGCGGCAATCAACGACCCGCGCATCAAAGCAACCGTGGCATCCACCATGTATGACATGACGCGCGTAAGTGCCAACGGATATTTCGATTCGGAAAACACGGCGACACAACGCAATGCCAAACGTGCGGCAATGGCAACCCAACGTATCGAAGATTACCGGAACGGCACTTACAAACTTGGTGGTGGCGTTGTGGATCCGCTACCGACCGATGCGCCGCAGTTCGTAAAGGACTACCATGCCTATTATAAAACTCAGCGCGGCTACCATCCTCGTTCGCTCAACTCGAACAACGGCTGGAATGTGACATCGGGACTTCCTTTCCTCAATTTCAAATTCTTCGAGTATGCCGACGAACTGGAAAATGCGGTCATGATCGTGCATGGCGATAAGGCACACTCGTTCTATTTCGGTAAAGACGTGTATGCTCTTCTGAAAGGAGCGAACAAGGAACTCGTTGTTGTTCCGGGTGCAAGTCATACGGATTTGTACGACCGCACGGACATCATTCCCTTCGACAAAATAGAACTTTTCTTCAAAGAATACTTGAAATAGAGGTTAAATAAAAGTGATAGCACCTGCCACCATCGTCCGATTGGCAGGTGTTTTTTTATTATCTGTAATTGAGGTCATACAATCCGTAATTTATCTACCGTGTCGCTTGCTGTTTCAACCTAATTTTGCAATATGAAAATCAGATGAATGGCGATTTGAAATAATAATTGCAAGATATGGAACGAAGGACTTTTTTAAGAAACAGCTTACTGACGGCAGGCGGCGTATTACTCGGCGGCTCGGCTATTTTTCGTTTTTTGAAAGATAGCAAACCGAAAGAAGCCCCTATGCCTGCGACAATAGAAAAAATATGTCAAGGGAGCGGAAAGAATGTGCTTGTGTTAATGAGTGCAGGTACGAGACAAGGAAATACAGACCGACTGACCAATGCTTATATCAGAGGTTTGTCTGAGAAAGGGCATACCGTGACGAAAGTATATCTGGGCAGTATGCGTATGGCTGGATGTAGGGGATGCGGAGCCTGTCAGCGCAATGGAAACCGTTGTGCCGTGCAAGACGACATGCAACAACTTTATCCGCTTTTTGCCGCGTGCGATACGCTCGTTATGGCCTCGCCGCTCTATTTCTGGACCATCACGGCGAGATTGAAATCTTTCGTCGAACGTCTTTACGCCATATCTGTCGAGGATAAGTATCCGGAAAAGGAAACCGTACTGCTTATGACTGCGGGAGACAACGGCGAGCATACCTTTGACCAGGCATTGGGCTATTTCCATATTATCAGCGGTGTGCTGGGTGGGAAAGAAGCCGGAACTTATCTGGCTGGCGGTTGCACGGGATGTGAAAATATCGCCCGTCAGATTGCCCCAGAGCATCTAAAAAAAGCCTATAAAATGGGAGTGGATTTATAATTTCTAAATAGACAAGATATGAATAAGTATTTTATAATCATTGTTTTAGTGTTTGCGACTACCGCATCCGTACTGACTGCTTGCAGTCCTGATGATGACCCTATACTGGAAACTCCTGAAACTCCCATTCCAAAGCCAGAAGAGCCGGGAGATAATGATAACCCAGGAAATGGAAATCCAGGAAACGGAAATGACAACGAAAATAACAACAATGGAAATAATGGAGGAGAAAACGAAATGAACAGAAATATTACTATCCGTGTCGGTAATCACAGTTTTTACGCCACACTTGAGGACAATGCCACAGCACGCGCTTATGCCGCCCTACTGCCGATGACGGTAACGATGAACGAGATGAATGGCAATGAGAAGTATTATTACCTGTCTGAAAATCTTCCGACAGATAATTATCGTCCTGGGACAATCCGAAACGGAGACCTGATGCTGTACGGTTCCAGTTGTGTCGTACTCTTCTATGAAACTTTTTCATCATCCTACAGCTATACTCGTATCGGGCAACTTGACAATCCTTCCGGATTGGCATCGGCTCTTGGAAATGGCAATGTGACCGTGACTTTTGAAATCAATAATAACTGAAAATTAAAACAATATCCCAAATGAAACTTATTAAAGATGCAGAATTCGGAGGTGAACGTCCTTTGTTCGAATCCCACGACCTCCGTCTGGAGAATGTGATTATCCGTGCCGGTGAATCAGCCATCAAAGAGTGCAGCAACATCGAAGCGTTCGAATGCCGTTTTGAGGGCAATTATCCTTTCTGGCACGTACACGGCTTCAAAATCGACCGTTGCTATTTCGATGTCGGAGGTCGTTCGGCACTGTGGTATTGCGACCATCTGAAGATGACCGACACGATTATTGACGCGCCGAAGATGTTCCGTGAGATGAGCGAAATCGACATCGAGAACGTAACGATGAACGACGCCGACGAGGTATTCTGGCGTTGCAGCGGCATCCGTGCCAAGAACCTCAAGCTGCATGGCGGCACCTATCCCTTCATGTTCAGCCATGACATCTACGTGGACGGTCTGGAAAGCGATAGCAAGTATGTGTTCCAGTACGTAAAGAACGTGGAAGTCCACAACGCCAAGATTACGACAAAGGATGCCTTCTGGGAGGTGGAGAACGTGACCATTTATGATTCCGAACTCAACGGCGAATATCTCGGCTGGCACTCGAAAAACCTGCGTCTGGTCAACTGCCATATCACCGGCGAACAGCCGCTCTGCTATGCGCACGACCTTGTGCTGGAAAACTGTACTTTCGGTCCCGACTGCGACCGTGCCTTCGAGTACAGCACCTTGCAGGCCGATATTCGTGGGGCGATTACGAATATCAAAAACCCGATGTCGGGACTTATCGTGGCGGACGAGTTCGGCTCAATAACGATTGACGAGAATATCAAGGCTCCTGCCGATTGCGAGATCCGTCTGAGGGATGAGCGTACCTGTTTCAGCGATTAAGCTAAAAGTCATGAAATACGACTTCGATAAATCGGTTTCACGCAGGGGAACCCATTCCTACAAATGGGACAGTGCAAAGAGCGAGGATGTATTGCCGATGTGGGTGGCTGATATGGATTTCCATACAGCCCCCACCATCGTTGATGCTCTGCGCCGCCGGGTGGAGCACGGCATTTTCGGTTATACCCGTGTGCCCGAAAGCTATTATGAAGCAGTTTCGGGCTGGTTCTCACGTCGTCACGGTTGGACAATCGACCGTGAGTGGATGATTTACACTTCGGGAGTAGTGCCGGCAGTATCGGCTGTCATCAAGGCATTGACCACGCCGGGCGACAAAGTGTTGGTACAGACTCCCATCTATAACTGTTTCTTCTCGTCTATCCGCAACAACGGGTGCGAGATAGTGAGCAGCCCTTTACTGAAAACGGGCGATACTTATCGTATGGATTTCGACGATTTGGAACGGAAGGCGGCCGATGAAAATGTAAAAGTGATGTTGCTCTGCAATCCCCACAATCCTGTGGGACGTGTATGGACAAGAGAAGAGCTGACGCGTGTCGGAGAAATTTGCTTGCGGCATGGCGTGACGGTTGTATCGGACGAGATACATGGCGAGCTGGCGTTTCCCGGACATGTCTATCTGCCCTTTGCTTCTTTGTCCGACGAATTCCTGCGGTGTTCAGTGACTTGCATTTCACCGAGCAAGGCATTCAATATCGCAGGTCTGCAAATTGCCAACATAGTCTGCGCTGACGAAGCAATGCGCAGGAAAATAGACAAAGCCATCAACATCAACGAGGTGTGCGATGTGAATCCATTCGGTGTCATAGCCACGATAGCGGCGTATAACGAGGGCGAGGAATGGCTGAACCAATTATTGGATTACCTGCATGGAAATTATATCTGCATGCGGGATTTTTGCCGGGAGCACTTGCCGGATTTTCCGATTACAAGGTTGGAAGGCACCTATCTCGTATGGATGGACTGCCGTGCTTTGGGCATTCCGTCGGAAGTGTTGGAACAACGGTTGATTGACGATGCCGGGCTATGGCTCAATGCAGGTACGATGTACGGTGCGGAGGGCGAAGGATTTATGCGCTGGAATATTGCCTGTCCGCGAGCAAGGTTGGTGGAAGGTCTAAACCTTTTTATGAAATTTGTATATCTTCAAATCTAAAATAATATAAACGTTAAAACAATGTATTTTTCATATTCTCTCAAATGTGTATTAACGCAAAGAACTAATGAGAATACTTTTGCAACATAAGATCTTTATAGGATATTTCCTCCTGATGGCGATCATCGGCAGCATGGTCGCCATTGTTCTCCACGAGCGTAACCGGGTACGGAAGATAGAAGACGAGTCAATCACTATTTTCCAGACCCAGAATGACATCAACACCGCCCACCGCTATGTGACCGCATTGGTGACTTATGGCGAGTCAGTCTTGGTATGGGATAATGAGGACACTTTGGCTTACCGGAAACGTCGTGTGCAGACCGATTCCATGCTGCAAGTCTTACGCGTACAATGCGAGGAATTCATACGACCCGCTCAAATTGATTCGCTCCGCACATTGTTATCCGCCAAAGAAGAGCATCTGTTTCAAATCATGGACGCCTCACGGAAACAAAGACAGACCGACAGCCTTCTGTTAAATCAGAAACCGACCGTTACCACGCACACGACAACTAAGACCGTTACCCGCAAGAAGAAAGGCATAGCCGGACTTTTCGGCGGAAAGGAAACTGTGCAACTGCCTGTCACGACCCGGCAAACCTCATTGGATCAAAAACTGATTTCACAGATAAACAGACAGCAACGTGATATAGATACCTATACAGACAGTCTGCGGCTATGCAACAAGGAACTCAACCGTAAACTGCGTTTACTGATTACAAGTCTGGATGAGCAGACATGGATTGCCTTCCGAAACAAGGAGGCGCGTCTGAAAGCATCCTACGAGCGTTCGACCGTTATCATTACCGGCTTGATTATATTCTCGATTATCCTGTTGGTCATTTTGTACCTTGTTATACAACGGGATATTAAAATCAAGGCAAAAAACAGGAAACATTTAGAGGAAACGATAGAGCAGAACATCGCGTTGCTGGAGATGCGGAAGAACATCATCCTGACAATCTCCCATGACATCCGCGCTCCACTGAATGTCATCAGCGGCAGTGCGGAACTTGCCGTGGATACCCGTGAAAAGAAACGCAGGAACACGCACCTGA
>OJPW01000846.1_pt1 | contig 21963 bp, 29 predicted proteins | sample 1598571 | NCBI WGS metagenome assembly OJPW01 (sample SAMN03922493, study PRJEB24848) | human gut metagenome | isolation source: stool sample | host: Homo sapiens | place: Germany | collected 2011-05
GTCATCACAGCTTCGCCGTTGGATAACATTGCGGGGATGCTGTCCGAAGTTCCGGAGCCCGGCCCTGTGACAAGGCCGCCGGAGGCGTATCGGTATTTACTTCTTTCTTCTTCTGCGGAACTGTTGAGCGATTTAATTTGCGTTATTATGGTCGTAATGGTCGAAATTGCAGCCACCGCCCCGGCAATACCATCCCAAACGGTAGCGGAAGATGAAAATGCTTTGTGTAACGCCGCTCCCATCGCAGCGGCCGATTCGGCGATTGCCAACATTGCGACAACCCCCGCATCTGCCCCGGCGGCTTCGGCAAGTTCTTCCAATGCTCCGGCCAGTTGCTGTGCCGATTGTATGCTCATTGCGGTGCTTCGTTCTTGGGCTTTTCTTTCGTCCTCGGCGGCTTTGTTTTGGGCACCTTGAAGTGCTTTTTGCGCATCTTGTAGTGCTTTCAAGGCTTCGAGACGCTTATTGTCTATTTCAATTCCAGAAAGCCCCATCGCCTCGTATGCGGTCCTGAACGTTTCTACATCTTGCAACTGCTCCTGTAGTATGTTGACCTGCTCCTGAGCAATACGGATCATCTCTTCTTGGGCGTTGGTATCTCCACCTTGTGTTTGCGCCTTAAGAAGTCGGTTTTTGTATTCCTCCTCTTTTTGGGCAATAGCCATTTGCAACCCGCCTATACGGTTAGTCTCGTCCGCTTGTTCCCGATCCCATAAAGCGACGAGTTTTTCATGCGCTTCTTCGGCTGCCTTGATCCGGGCTTTCTTTTCTTCTTCGGCGGCTTTCTTTGTAGCGGCGGTGCGAAGTTTGGCTGCCTCCTCTGCGGCTTTCTTCTCGTCCTCTACCTGTTTAGCCAATGCGTCCGCATGAAATTTTGTTCTTTCATAATCGGCTTGCGCAAAATCTGCGTTTGCCTTTTGAACTGCATCCTTAGCTTCTTGGAGGGATTTTGTCGTTTCATCGTTCTGTCTGCGGACATATGCAGCGTATGCCTTTGCTTCGGCCTCATATGCAGCCTCCCGGGCTATCCTTGCGCGTTCATACTCGGCGTTCAGCAACTCAATATTATAGTCCCTTTGTGCTTTGGCCAATGCTTCGGCATCCCCTTTGGCATTTTTTAGGGCTTCGGTGTATCTTTTTAGGGCCTCGGTCCCGTTTTTCTCGGCTCTATTGTTGAAATAATCGAGTTGCTCGTTTAGCTTTTCGATAGCTTTAGCGGCTTCCCTTGCCGGGCTTATTATCCCCAATGCGTCCGTTAATTTGCCCCAGTTTTTGACGACCAAAGCAGCTCCTACTGCTAATGCTGTCAGTACCGCACCTAATGGAGTGGCAACGAATGCCAATGCCGCCTTAATCATTCGGCCCACCGCCGCAGTCATCAGCCCGAAAGCCTTTGTAACACCTCCCGCTTTATCTATGGTTTTGCCCAATGTCACGACTTGGGACATCTCTGCCGGAAGAACGGCGCGGATCGCTTCCTCATAGCTACCTACTTGCGACCGATAATTGCCAAGAGCTTTCTCGGCCTCCGTGACGGCTTCCTGCTGCGATTTGATAGCTGCCGCCAGCGATAGCCCCTCCTGTCCTTCTCTGCGCGCCGCCGACATGGCATTGTATTGCGCGGTCATCTTTTGGAGGCTCGCCCGAAGTTGGTTCAGCGATCCCGTCTCTTGTGATTCAATTTTTATGTTATTCTGAATCTCTTTCTCGTATGCTTTCTTTTCGGCGGTTAGTGCCTTTGTCGTGCTTGTAATTTCAAGCAACGCCCGATTGTATTCCGAGGCAGACATTTCACCATTCTTGTACTCTTGCTTCAGTTCCGCAAGGTTCTTCTTGTTTATTTCGATCTCCCTGGTCGCCTTCTGCCACCCCTGCACCAGTTCGCCATAGTTGAACTGGATATTAATAATCTTGTCGATAGTGTCCTGTGCCATATTTCTTCATATGGGTTAAATGGTTAATAAATTAAGCCGACTTTGCTTTCTGGGATACTGCCACCTGCCGGCGCACGGCGTCGTTCTCCTGAATTCCCAGAATGACAGGGTTGTAATTAATTTCCTCGGTTCCCGTGTTTTCGGGAGCGGAGATAGACAGATACAGATCGCCGTCCTCCTCGTACAGATCGACATAAAGACGGGAATCGTAATCGACGATATAGGGCGTTCCGTTCGATGTTATGGCATACGCTGTGCCGTTAATGCCGTCCGCTTCTGCAACCCATTGGCTGTCTTCATTCTTGCCGTCCAAGCGCAGATAATACGTTGCTGCCACCACTCCGTCCACTTTCAGTTTCAGCAGTTGGCAGTCGCAGATGTCGTTTTCGCCTGTTTCTACCGAATATATGGCGAATATCTGCCCGAATTGGGCTATATACACCGGCTTCGTGTAGTCGAGGTTGTAGAGATCGAGAGCCGTGAGTTTTGCCCGAATGGTGATGATCCGCAGACGGTCCACGACTTTCTGGTAGGAGGCGTATCGGGTCTTTACAATGCCTTCCTCGCCGCCGAACTTCATCCACGGATCGAATACGCCAATACATCGGGCAATGCCCGACATAAACGCTCCACGCCCCGATAGAATGCGTGGTGAGCACTCCGAATAATTGGCGCCGCCTTTTCCGTTATCCTCATAGATCGGCACAACGGCGCAATTTACCCCGTCCGTCGTTGCATTTTCAGATGCAGAGAAAGGCAGCGACACCAGCTCCGTTTCTTTCTCGATGTTTTCGTTGCGGATCGTGATGGTGCCGTGCGTGTCAGCCTTTACATCGTCGTCGTTGTCGTAGTCGAGGATGTTGCTTTGGGCGAGGTCATCGATGGTGAAAATCGATGCGTCGGGCATATCCACCCGGTGAAAATCGTTCAGGATAACCCGGTCGCTCCAGTCGATGATGTCGTTTTTCTGAACATTGGCGATTATGTCATCGATGCTTATCAGCTTGATCGTGTTCGGGCTATTCTTGTCCGCATAGGCGAATAGGCCGTTCATGGACATCAGGGCGAGGATAAAATCGCCCTGGGAGATGTCGGGAAGATTAGGCGCAACAGGGAAGAATCCCGGGAAATATATATCCCAATCTGAATTGTGAATTGAGATTATAGGATTAGGCAACGGAACCATCGACCCGGAGATAGGTTTGCTCATTTTTACTGTTACAACCCCTTGCGTGTCGGTTTGTACCGATATTTTGTGGAATTTGAACATCCACATCGTATCCGGGGTTTTGGTTTTTTCATAACTCTCGCCCTCTCCCAGAAATACGCCATCACAATAAATTGATATCTTCAACGATGAAATATCGTTCGCATCGTTGTGCGGGAGCAAAAAATCTCCCGTCGGGCTATTAGGATGATATAGTGTAATATATGATGTCCCTGAATCATTAAGTTTTATTCTCGGCTCGGATGTAGAGAATATCCCACGAGTATTTACCCACGGCTCTTTGGGCAATATATCGCTGGCCGACATTGATATATCGCAATAATTGGAATACCCATTTGCTTTGGGCCCTACCTTTTTGCGAGTGAGCGGAATAATAGGCCCAAGATTTTTACTATAAGCCAACCGTTCCCTGCCGTCGATGGTAACCCCATTCTGCCGCTCGATAGCAGACAGTATCGACGACACCAGTACTGAGGGATGCAGGTATTTAGGATCGGATATCCCCATCCCGAAATCCACGCCCCAGAAAGCAACGCCGGGATATTCACCGGTTGCGCTACCTTCCAAGATCGCCGTATTCTTATTCCAAGCGACAATGTTCTCCCCTGCCGCCTCCAGTTGCGGCCCCAAATCCCGCAGGTTCGCGTCAAACAGAGGCTGAAAGTTATCCACGTTGCCCCACGTAAGCGTTACATTGATCGTATCCGCAATATCCGTTACCACGGCGAACCCCTGCGTGAACAGCGGCACCCCGTCCTGGTACAACATCGCAGGAAGGCGTACATACGGAGCGTCAGTATCCACATCCGGGCGGGCTGCCTGACCTATAGCCCGCATATTCGCAGGCGTAGGCGGCAGCGCAACATTGTAGGAACGGTTCGTCTGGATGCTGTCGAGGCTCGAAAATATCGGACTTTGATAAAGCAGGGTTACGACCTCGTCACTCGAAAGGTCGCACAGAATATCGTTGATGTATAGTTCGTAGGTTGTCATAGATATTCGTATCTTACTATTTCAACGACCAAATCTTGCATCGGTGCGCCCGTGTCTTCGGATTCCGAATCTTCAACCATGAAACGCACCCAATTGCCCGCATCCGGGTCGTACATGAACAAATCCTGGCATCCGAGGATCGTGCGGCACAAGTTGAAAACATCCCTTTCAACAATGCGACTATGCAAGGTATAGCGTTTGGCCAGCGTCTTGTTCTGCACGTCGTGAGGTGTCAGCGTATCGTCGAGTTGATGATAGGTAGATCTCGCAGACATTTCGTCGGTTTGGGATTCCGGCGTCCATCGGTATAAATAGAGGATACCGGCAGCATCCGTCCATTTCAAAAATATCCCCTTGGTGCAATAATCGTAGTAAGTTCGTATCTCCGCATTATAGTCTGTCGGGGTGGCTCCCACAGCAAGCGGCTTGCCAAGGTCTTCAGATGGGATTTTTGCCGGATCAAACGGGATGATGGGAGAAAATGTCGAATATCCGATGTATTCCTCTGTTGTTGTCGAGGAGGGCGTAAGCACGAAAAGCTCGCCCGTTTGTTTCGGGAAAAATAGCGACTGCTCGAATCCTGCGTGCGGATAGACCACAATGCAGGGGGCAGCGGGATAGAATTGTGAAATATTTTCCCCATCTCCCCATCCGGGGAGAATCTCCCGGTCTGCAAATCCAGGGACTGCGTAAAGAGCCGGTCCAGCATGGTCATATTCGGAGGCGGTAATTACATAGGTGATTAAATTCGATTTGGTTCCTTGGATCAGACTTTCGCATATTTGCCCAACAGGGAACACCGCCACACCTTTGTCGTTAGTTTTGCGTGTCAAGGTGATAGACCGAGTGAATGTCCGATCAGGCCCTCCTGTCAATTTAAGGGACACGTCTATATTCCCCTTTTGGGAGAGCAGTTCAACCCGAAAATACGCAAAACGGCCCCGGGTCTCGAAGATATCCTCTGGGCGGGTTACCTTGAATACGTCATTTGTGTGCAATATCATAATTCTATCGTCGCATCTAATAGTTGATAAATGGATGTATCGAGTTCCTCTGTTATTTTTTTGCTGATTCTATCGACAACTTCGGGCAGTAAGTCTTTCATTATCTCCGTTCCTCCGCCCTCTTGATAAAGCACGCTTCCGTGATCCCAGACGCTTGAAGCGACGCCATATGCGTTTATCGATCTTGGGTCAAGGTTCCATCTCGATTCTTTAACCCGCGCCCACCGCTCTATCGCGTTCCGGAATGCCTCGAAGCTGCCGAACTCCTCTCGCACATCCTGTGGGGAACTTCCTTCGTCGATATTCTTGATGCCTTTGCGCCCGACAAATGAGACCGTAAGTCCACCATTTGTAGCTTCATGGATGGTTTTAAGGCTTTCAGCCGTTGCGCCGGTCGTCTCCTCCGGAAGCCCCAAAGCGTTGACATCGGCGCCGCTGTTGGTCCTCTTGGTCATTATATTGAAGGCGATCTGCTCGGCGAGCGGGCCGAACTCGTATTCACAGATGGTGATGATCCGCTCGGGGCTGAATATCTCCTCTATTTGCCGGATGGTGGGCATATCAGCAGATGTTATAGGTCATCGTAGCGCTTAGGGTTACGCCCGCCACTAACACGTCGAATTTGCCGTAAAAGGGCGTCGCGTTGGCCACAAGCTCGACCTCTATACCCATCGACCGCATCCGGTTGATAAATGCAAAGGCGCGTTCTTCCATCTTTTCGACGATTGGCTGCACTTCGGTCTCCGTGTCCGGCTCCGCTTCCCCGAGGGCGTCGCAGAAATAGAGCGTCGTCGTCCGGCGTCGCATGTCCGACATCCGTGTTTCGGAAATCGTCTCGTTGAACTGACGGAGCAATACTGGGTATTGCTTGACATCGTCCATCAGGTAGTTCGCTTCGGCTATCCGGGCGTACATATAGGAGCACAGTCCCTCCGCCTCGGCGCACTCTCTGAATATCTCGTTGATGCTTTTTTTCATCGTCTCCGTCTCCCGTTAGATTTGTTCGCTTCATAGATGGCTCGCTGTTCCATGTTGTCGCACTTGCATGCCTCGAATGCTTCGTATACTGTCGCCCACGGCGTATTCCATGCTTTATTCATATCTACGGCGCCGTTCATTATCTGGCAGTATTTGCGGCAGGCGGCAACAAGACCGCGATTTGGTCGCTTCACCCGCGCTTTTATCTCTGTGGCCGTGAGGGGCATTTCCAGCTTTTTCCACGATTTGCCGATACCTTCCAACCCTTTCTGTATGGCAATGAAATAGCGTTGGGCACGGATGAACCGAAGACGTCCGATTTGCTCCTCGTCTACGCTGAACCCCGCGTTCCAGTCCGGATTGCCGTCAACGCCTATGCGGTTGAACTTCACGAGCCCGAGCATCACGCCGAGGGCAGTACAGAAGTATTCGTACGATGGTTTCCGGGCTTCGATGGCGTTTAGTTCACCCATCGTGATCCCGGCGATGTCCCGAACGGGCAGACGTTTGTCGAACCACATCCGGCGTTTTATAGGCACAAACTCGGGTTCTGGCAGGTCTTGGATGGTTTTGACGATACGTTCGGTACCCATGCTGAATAATGCACGGTTGCGCATCACAACATCACTAACCGTATCTTTGGGGGTTATCTTCATAGGTTGTAAGTATTGATCGGTTCGAATATCTCTGCGTAAAAGTCCGGGCACAGCTTAACATCGTCAACGATGCGGATGATCTCTCGGCATTCGTCTACCATATCGTTCCACACGCGGACGAGCCGATGTGTCGGAGATGTTCGGGTGCTGCTTTCGGTGTTCTTCAACTTTTCCCCGGCAACGGTGTTGAATGTCATATGGTCGCGCGAGTAGTAGAAATAGATATACTTGGCAATTACGGATGTCCCTTTGTCAGATTGAGCCAGCAACGCCACAATGGCCGGGTAATCCTCGATATTGTCGGCTACATCCGACCCCAGAAGCATTCGCAGAAACCGAGGTTCGTATTTGGCGATATATGCCTGGATGTCGCTTATGATTTTGGGGGCAGGTCCGGCGGGTTTACCGTCGCTCTTTGTCTCTATCCCCGCAATATATGTCTCGGGATAGGTGAAATATCGCTCGTCTAAGATCATGGTATTTTATTTGAAGATAGGGGCGGCGTGTTGCCGCCCCTATCCGGTTACTCCTCCAAGGTCTTTTTATAGAACCCTTTGGCGATCATCATTTCCGCAGTTGCCCGCGATTTGATGAGTATTTCGCCCTTGTTGATCCCGTCGTGCGCTCTAATGACTTCGACGCGCAGGACGTTGGCTTTAAGGGCGCGACGACCGCGCCTAACGGGGGCGCGTGTCATAGCTGCTTCATCTTTCGCTTTCATGGGTTACTCGGTCGGTCCTGCTGTTGCTTTCTCGATGGCGGCCAGAGCGGTGTTGATGTCGGCGACATAGATATTCGCTTTCATATCCGGCCGTGTAACGAGGGCTTGCCCGCGATACCACAGCCACAGACGATACGAATCCGTCTCCGGGACGCGCTCGATCTCCATAGTGATATTGCGCTTGTCGTGCAGCTGGAGCGTCGTGGAATCGAGCACGACGAGCTCCGAGGCCGAGAGTTTCGGGGTCGGGATAATCGTCATGCCATGCACCGACAAGGCCCCATTGGGCAGCACCGTGATGTAGTCGCCGAGGGTGTTCTTCAGCGTGCGCATCTTGAATTCGGTGGCATAGTTCATCAGCACGTAATTCGGAGCCATCGAATCGTTGGTCCCGACCTTTGCCTGCGTTTTCATGGCGAGGATCAGGTCGGCGATGTTCGGTGCTGACACGCTGGTTGCCACACCCGCCGTCGTTGCATTGAATGCCGTAACGCCGGATGCTTTTAGTCCGTAGATGTGTTTGGGCTTGGAGGCATCCACGCCGTCACCGTCCCACAGCAGAGAATCGAGCTTGGCTGCGATCCCCTGCTGGGCCTTCGTCTGCGCCCATGCCAGGAAGTACCCGAAATCTTCGGCGCTCTCAGCCGAGAAAGGAAGCACGGAACCGAGTTTTGCCAGCTCACGGTATTTGCCCGTAAGCGTGGCGGTGTCGGTATTGGTGTGCTTTGTCATCTCCTCTGCATACCCGGTGCCGTCGGTGTAGGAAGCATCGTTGTACATGATGCGGTTCTTGTCGTCGGGCACATTGATGCGCGTGAAGAGTTGCACGAACGCATTGCGGGGGCTGGCGTCTGCGTAAATCTTCGTCGTCAGCACGGTGCGGTTGGGGTCTTCGTTCGTCACGGCCGACGTGTCGAGTTTGAGCGCGAACTCGCCCGTCGAGAGTCTCCCCCGTCCGTTCCGCATATCCTTATATGCGGCGGCGAACTCTTCCGATTTCAGCACCTCTTCCATAGCGGCGACCAGCGTTTTGTGTCCCTCCTGCTTGGGAGCGCCTTTCTTCATCGTGGCGATCTCGACGCCTTGAGCTTTAAGCGCGCCCTCCAGTTTTTCGATCTTCGCCGGCGACAGCCCGAGTTTCCCGAACTCCTCCTTGACAGCCTCGACGATCTCGTTCTGTGACTTGATGCCTGCGACCATCTCCTCGAACTGCCCTTTGATATAATCTCCGAGCGCGTTCAGGCCCTTTTTCTCGTCCTCGCTGAACTCTACGCCAGCGGGAAGCACAAATGATTTAATCTCCATTCTTCTTTGTGTTTTTTGGTTAATTGATATGTGAACCTATTTTCCCGAACATATTTTCAGTGAGTGGTTTCTCCGGCTCGGCTGCGTTCAATGTCTCGATGATTTGCTTTTTGATCTTCATTTTCTCCTCCAATGACGCCGCATTGAGAGCATCGCTCATAACCTTGATGGCGTCCGGTAAACTCTTCACAGCACCGACGAATGCCGTTTCCTCGTTGGCTCCGGCAGTAACGACGGATATTTCATGCAACACGACTTCCTTAACGATGAACGCGTCGAGGGCTTCGTCATATTCCATTTTGTCCCATACGTAGTTGAATCCGAACGAGAACTGATTAATATCGCCGTCTTTGAGCTGGAACCACGCGCGCTTTGCATTCGGCACCGCGTCGAAGTTGCTCAGCTTAACTTCTGCATATGCACCGTCTTCACGCTCTTCGATAGACAGTATCCGGCCGATAGGGTCGGCGAAATCATGTTGCCATACGAACGCGATTTTGCGGTTTGTGGCCGATCCCGGGCCCCTGTCGTTAATGGACTTGGCGAAGCATCCTTTGATAAGAATATCGCCCGCGCTGTCCTTGTTGCCGAAATTGGCGAACTTCACGAGGATAATATGCTCGTCCTCGTTCGCAATGTCCGCTTTTGTCACGGCGAACTCTTTGCGGCAAGTGTTGCCCATTGCCGCCCGGCGCGCTTCTATTTGCTGAGATAAGTTCATGTTATACGATATATTTCAAAAGTTCTGTTTTAGCCTGCTCCGTAGTCATCAGACCTCCGGACACGGCGTTATTCAAGGCATTTACGAGATTGGTCATGCCCGCCGCCTGTTCGCGCTTAGATTCTTGGAAGAGTTCAAGATGATCGTAGTAGGGCATCACCTTGAAATCCTCAAAGCCATATATCCTGTTGAGCACGTAGAATATATTATTCGCCTCGGGGATTATCGCGTCGTTATATAATATCGCCTTCGCTTCTTTGGCGTTGGCGTACGTTGAACCCTCTACGTCGAGCAGCACGCTCGGCACTTGGTAGATGTCCGCAATTTCTTTCTTGCAGGCTTTCTGTACGTCGGTCAGTCCCAGATCGGTAATCGTTGACGATACCGGACTTACGGCAGCATTCATGGACGTGATAGCGTATTTGAATTGATCGGCCCGGATGCCGTACTTTCTGAATGCCTGTTGTATGTTTTTCTTCTCCGACTCTGTTTCCGGCAGCCGAGCATCTCGAATAATATCGCCGCTTCCGGATGTCAGCGAGATAATAGCCAGCATACCGCGGTTGATCATCAGTTCATGCACCGCTTCGTAGGATGCTACGAAAGTATTCACCGGCTTCTGCAATGATACCATTCGGGAGATGTTGCCGCCGCAAGCATTGAGATCATAAGAGGCATCTCTAACGATGAACATATCTTCTTTGGCTATCTTCATCGAAGATCCGCAAATGGTCACCGTGTAATCCACGATATCCGCATCGGGAATGAACGATAACGCCGGAGATATTGCGGCATTTTCCGTGACGCAAAGATTGGGGGCGACGAACAGCTCGAAAGCTCCCGGGAATCCCACTGATTCCATGCGTACGATATAGGCTTTGCCGAAAATCTGCGTCATGGCCTCGATGTGTGCCACGAAGTCCGCGATGCCCTGCACGCTATTAGGATGCGATATGGTCCGCACGGCGTCCGGTCGTTCGAGGTCTTCACCATCTTCCGTGGTGGCTGCAAGACGTAGATTCTTAATTGCCGCGCATTTCTTCGAGATTACAGACATCAGCGGCGAGCAAAGTGCGTATGCTTTGGCTTGTCCCGCTTTGCCCCTGGTGTCGATCGTCCCCACGGTTTCAGTTGATCCCTGAAATACCGGAGGTACGCCGATGTAGCTCAATGTCGATGCCGGCAAATTTGAGGCTGTATTATTGCTTTTCCTGCGTATTTCGTAGCCGAATAGATTCATTATGCAGCTATTTGAATAAGATTCTTGAATTCAGACTGAACGGCATATCTGGCAGCGTCCCATAGATGGTTGAATTCGTCGTGCGGGTAGTTTATGGCGATGCCGTTCACCGTCTCCCACACGTACGAGTTTGCTTCTATCTGCATGTTGCGCGAACGCACGCAATGTATCTTGCATCCTTTCATGGACGTGATGCCATCCATGACAGACCCTGGGTATTTCCGAACAGGAATGACCGTAAGCCCTTGAATGCGCATTGCGGTTATCATGCTTTCGGGGGATTTGGCATATTTGTCGGCGCTATCTGCATAACATCGGGATACTCCGTTTGAGAAGTGCGGCGAAAGCGCTGCATATAATTTCGAAGTGTCGTCGATAGGCTGATATATCAGCTCCTGCAAGTAAAGATGGTTCGGGATCCGGAATCCGACACGTACGCAGGCCGTGGGGTCTGCTGTGAATCCGAAGTCGAGGCCCAATACAACGCGTTCGATGTCTTCGGGGAATTCGTCGATCCAGTCGATGTCGGGGAATATCAGCCCCTCCTGCGCGGCACGTACTCCGAGGCCGTACACTTTCCAGCGCCATTCGTCGGCAGTTCCGGCGGCGATATTCTCGGGAGTGGGTTCGTATCCCTCGATTGTGCGGCGAACCCCCGCCGGGCAGAAGGGATTATCCTTGTACGTCGTGTGCGTGAAAATAGTATCCGGAGCGCCCTCCATATGGAACGCCCAATGCTCCGTGTATTTTGGGTTCCAGTCGCCGATGACCATCCGCGTGCAACGCATGGTGATATTGTCGAATTGCGCACGGCTTACACCGTCGAGCATCTCGTTGAAATATACGATGTCGCAGTCGTGGCCCTCTTTGACATCCATTTTATCGAGACCCCGGAAACGAATCACGCTATCCTTGATGCGATATTCAGGGAGAATGTTTTCGCCACGCATACAATCGGGATCGTATACGCCGCGCAATTGCAGCTTCTTGCGGAAGTCGTCCAGCGTCTTTTCCTTGCAATCTTGAAGCGTGGCCCGATAACAGTATATTTTAAGAGGTACGGACGATGATGCGCAGATGTCATACAGAAAGTCTGCCGTGTCGAAAGTTTTTCCGGATCGGGAACTTCCCTCGTCGAAGATACGGACGACGGCGCCGCTCCCGTCGTATAGCTGGTAGAGGTACATTTTGACTTTGTAGGTCTTGCCTCTGTATGTTACGGGATCGGGCGTCATTCCTTTACTGTCATTTTGCCGATGGACTGGATGATCTTGGCAGCTTCGGGATCGAGGACCACGGAAATAGGCTGTGTTGCGACCGTTATCGCCTTGCCGTTGGTTGTCACATCCTGGCGGTCGGCAAGATGCAGAACGCGCGATGCAATTGTCGGGTTATACTGCTCACACATAGCACCCTCCAACTGATCGGATTCGATTCGCGCGCGCACGCGTGCACACACGCTCAAAAATTCATCCTGCTTTTCGTATTCCCGGAAAGTATTCTCTACAATCTCCGCGAACACGCAGAATCCTACAAGTGTCAGCGGTCGTTCGTAAGGTACGGGAATAACAGAGCCGTCGGCCAATACCCTGTTGCTGTATCGCGGGTTCGCTTTCACCCATTCGACATACTCTTCAAACTTGGCTTCAAGAGCTTCGGGGGTATATGCACGAGGGCGGCCCACTTTACGGGTGGGCTTGTTGCCGGTTGTCGTCTTGATTCCTTCCGTTCTCTTTGCCATAGAAAAAAGGTCTGCGGCCGTATGAATAGCCACAGACCCTCGTTCCCAGGAAACCTACTACCAACAACGTGTCCTTTCGTCGTTAAGATTCGCGGATGTTGCCGCTTTTCTTGTCCGTGGCCTGCTTCATCACAGGCTTACGATGCAAAGGAGCGAACTATCGGCACATTGTGCAATAGTTTGACGAAAAATTTTCAAATTTTTTGAAAAAATGTTTTGCATATTCAAATTAAATGCTTATATTTGCAATACCAAAACAACTAAACAAGGCCGACGGGCCATAAGCGGCAACTATGAAAAACTTTATCAATTCTTACGATCGCGTCAAAGGAGCCATTGAATCGGGCAAGGCTATCAACATCTTCAACATGGTAGACGGCGACTACGTCGGCATGGGCGAATTCGAATATTCGGACGAAGCCATGATCGTTCTCGAGCTCGTCGCCAAGAATGGCGAAGGATTCGTCGTAGACATCTGCAATCGTGTTCTCGAATCAATAAATGTCGGCAAGGCTATCACGTTGTCCGAAAAACAGCGTTGGTGCATCGCTTTCGCGGCGAATAAGATTTCGACGGACAAAGTCGATGAGCTGCACACAGCCGATGCTGAATTCATCGCTATGGTCGAATCTGAAGAGGCTGTTGAAAATACGGCACATAATAACGAATATTTTGAAAACATGGACGACAATCAATTTATTTCCATTCGTTCGCTTCTGAACCGAGCCGAAGCCGGTGAAACTATCTCCTCCATTAAACTGTCTGATGCCGGTAAATACGCCTCCAACGCGAAAGGTGATATGCTTATCAATACGGACATCTTCTTCTCGTCGCGCGTATATGCATACAGGGCCGATGACCGGCTGGTTAAGATTGGGAAAAAGACGCTTAATGTCGATGAGCTGCGCCGGCAACTCGAACGGTTCATCGGTAAAGGATCCGCCGTCGTTTGCATAGGCGGCAAATGCCTTCGTGGCGAAATTACAAAATAGCTCAATATGAAAGAGTACCCCGCATTTATTATCGATAGAAGTCGCCGTTCGGAATCGTCCCGTTTTTCCGACGACTTCATCGTCTGCACCGATCGGGAGGTCGGGTTCATCGCCAGAGTATACAAACTTCCCAAATCACGCCGTGCAGAGTTCGAGCAGAGCATCGCCTGTCTATCCGAATCGCAAATAGATAACCGATACTATTTTGCCATCATTGGAAATGTATTGTGCGTGCTGGAGGTCGTGCGAATGTTGCATGAGCCTGTTGCGCATATCAACAGACTTCGGCCGTTGATGAAGAAGGCTTTCAAAGCCTACATACACGGCGAAGAATCAGCCGTTCGACGGGACGGTCAGCCGTATGACGATCAGATAGCCGCTCTTGACGACATCCTGCGGATGGCAAAGTCGCAACGGTCACGCATGGTCGATATGAACGGTGAAGCGGCCACGGAACGATTTACAAGCGCGATTCAGTCGGCCCGCGATTCCGTTGCCTTGCTTCAAAAAATCACACAACATGAATAAGGATGCATCAAAACGGGGCGGTGCGCGCCCGGGCGCTGGGCGCAAATGTAAAGGCAGTGCGCCGTCGGTCACTGTAAGCTTGCGCCTCCCCCCGGAATTGCGAGACGAGTTGCGCGCGTTTCTGAAATCCCGCCGGATGACCGCCGCACAGTTCGTGGAGGAAGGCCTATGCATCCACCGTAAACCCGATGCGAAGTCTTGATCCCCACCGTAAACCCGATGCGAATAGCCCGGGTTTTAATGGGATAGATTGTTCAAAATGTCCGTGTTTTTCTCGGGGAGAAAAACAACTTTAAAGCGGTTTATTGTTCAATATGTATAAAAAATCCCCGAGCTCGTGGCCCGGGGATCGGCAAGTCTTCAAATATTATTTGCGCATCTGCTGATTCTTTGGGATAGGTCGAGCAGGGCGTTGCGCAATACCTCTTTCTCCGCTTCGTCGAAGTCATCCGGTTTCCCATTATTCATGCCATTCATTTTGTGATAGAGCCAAGACCGCGATTTCCCGAAGTACTTTTCCGATATTTTGGCCCAAGATACGTCCAGCAGGATGTCAGACATCTTCTGTTTTACTGTCTCCCGATTTTGTTTTACAATGATTTCCATATTTGTCTTTTTGTGCCCTCGACCATTGGCCGAGGGCTGGTTGTTAGTCACGTTCCAATAATTCTTGTAGGATCATCTCGATATACCATTCTTGTTCTTCTTTCCCGTTGGGATAGGCTTTGTGGTAATTGCGTATAGATTCGATCAAATCCCACTCTTTTTCTGTTAGTTCGACATTCATATCGTTTGTTTCTTTTCTGTAATACAAATATAATACACTTTTGCGTATTATGCAAATTTATTGCGAACAAAATAATAAAAAACGCCCCGGCAGAAGTCGGGGCGGGAGTGGGGAGGGTGGGTTATTGAATCTCGGTAATATCTCTATTGAAATAAAATGTTTCTGTTTTTTTCTCCATTGCTCCTATTTTATTGGCAGAACGGTATGAATGCTCAAAGCGCCAACCGTAAATGTCATCAACGGATGCTGAATCGCAAACCCTTTTTAACGAATCTATATCAGCATCTATTGAAGCGATGTATGCTAACTGTTCCTTTAATTGGGTTGAATCCAAGTAATATATATAATCTTCGCGGCTTTTTTTATGATCTATTGCTACTTTAAGAACTTTTTCCGCTTGTTCTTTTATCAGGATCGGTTCAAGTCCTGAAAATTTAATAGGCTCGTAACTTTTATAGTCGTCGAGATTTTCTTTCATGTATTGTTTTACCAATCTTTCCGCTTTTTTTTGATTGGAACTACATGAACATAAAATAGCCATACATACGGAAAATAGTAAAAGTTTTTTCATAATTACTTCTTATGTTGCCAACAATATATGCTATCATCAGCGGCTTTTCTTTTACACCGATCTCCGTCTTGTGTAATTGCTGCGCATCTTCTATCTCCACTATCGGATTTTTCGCAACTTGTTGAAGCGATTGATGTTGTCAGCAAAAGAAATAATAAAATTTTCCTCATGGTATTTAATTTTGGTTTATACAATTTGCCCCCCCCCCGAATACTCGGAGAGGAGCATGATTTTATTTTTAGTGCTATTATGTGTGTGCTTTGGCATACGGTTCCGGCTCTCCTCCGGTAGGCATTAGTCTAATTAGAACACCTTTAGCCCTCTTTTTTTAGGGCGACTTCGCCCTTGTTTTTAGCCCTCTCTTCTCGGAACAAGTCAAGTAATACCCCGTTTTGCCGGATTAGTTCCTCGTTTTGTCGAAGGACTTGGTCTAAATACTTCTTCATAGTGTTTGAATTATTTAAGTCAGCTTCCGAAAGTGTTGCGTCTTCTCCTCCTTGACTGACAGGTTGGTCGGTAGTGTATTTATCAATTTTATTTCCAAATCGAGCTTTTAGGCGTATTTCATGCACTTCTAATAATGGTTTTTTGCCTTGCATGATAGCCGATACTTGGGGTTGGGTTATTCCCATTATTTCCCCAAGCTCTTGCTGTTTTAACCTCATTTCGGCTGCAAGTCTTTTTATATCAACCATTTTATAACAAGATAAAAATATATAAATAACTATTATAACATTTATCTGTATAAAAATTATAAATTAAAGATAAAAGTTATATATTTGCATTGTGGAATTAAACTACACCGCAAAGGTAAAGAGTTATACTCCACAAAACAATGTAAAGATATATAAAAAAGATTGAAACAACCAAATCCGAAAGGGCGAAATAGTGCGCCAATAGGGTTTACAAACGTTCTTTGAATGGATACAACCATTACTGTATTAACGATTTTGCAAGTGTTAAATGTCGTATTATTGGTAGCGGCAATATGGCTCAGGCTCGACGCGCTGCGCATACGGCGTAGACGTTTGACTGTATTAAAAGAGATTAGAAAGATACAGAATAAGCGCCTTGACCATCCTTTCATGGCTGGACGAAGCAATAACGGAATACCAATCCTATAACCATTAATATAAACGAAATATATGCAACCATCTCACAAACCGAAAAGAACCTCGATATTTCGACGCGTGAAATTATTTTGCATTCGCCGTCAACGATCAAAGCGTCGTCGGCAGGAATCAAAAGTGTTTCTTTTAAGTCATCAAATCGTTCTTCGATTCTGTGCATTACCTGACTTGTGGCGCGAATATTTTGATACAGAGCGGCCGAAAGAGCAAGCAGACATATTCCGTTCAGCAATACTGTCGCAATGCTTATCCAATATGTACAATCCGGATAGCAAGCATGTATGCCACCCGGATTGCCCGATATGGGCCGCCCTAATGAGCAAACCAAAGTCAGAATAGTAGCCGACGCAACAAACATAGTGGAGTGGACGCGGTATTTCCATACGGCGAGCTCGTCAAAGTAGGCGTTACGGTCCCTGATAAGTGCATCGGCGTACCTGATAACGAGTTGGCCCCGCGGGCTTAACGGTTGCATGATTAGTTCTTTGATGTTAGGTTTTTTATGGTTTCGGAAAGGTTCTCGATGGTGCGCTGCTGGGAGGCAACCAAAGCCAGCAATGCGGGAACCGTGGGAGCGGGGGCGACGTTGGAGTCGTCGATAACGTAATCGTCAATGTCGGCATATCGACTGCATAATATGTCCATATGCTCAGGCGTAAATCCGTCGCCGTTCTTCTCCATTCGAGAAATGCGGCTTTGATCCATTCCCAACATATTTGCGAGTGCCGCCTGTGTTAACCTTTTGTCTTTTCGAAAACGTTTGAAATCAATCATATACAAAGGGACTATTAAAAAACCTATAAAAATATGAGCATAAAATTTGCATAATTAAAATAATATGTACATATTTGCATTGTGATACACGACAAAGGTATAGTTACCTGCCGATTATTAAAATGTAAAAATATACAAAAAAACGATAATAACAATGAATCATTCACAAGAAGACATCGAGCGTTGCGCCTTTGTAAAAGGTTACAACGTCATCCGCGCCCGGAGAAAAGGCCGGGACCTCGCCAGCATTGCTATGGATGAGATCAGCCAGGCGTTAAAAGAAGGCGGGTTATGCGACAAAGCGTTCCACAATCGCAAATACGGCTATGTGAACCATACGCCCACAGAACGGGAAAAGATCGAACAGATATTTACCAAATGGGGAGTATCCGATCCCTGGGGGCTGGCTTAAGACTATGAAAACTGACGCCATACTGAGCAAACGCGAACGTGAGGTGATGAACCTCGTCGTGCTGGGCTATTCGGCCCGCGAGATCGCAGAACGGATGAACGTGATCTACCAATGCGTAGCCAACCATCTCCAGAGCATCTACGACAAGACGGGGACGAAGCGGACCTTGCAGGCATTGGTTACCTGGTATTTCACGCAGAATTTCGGCATCACGCTCAACGTGTCCGAGATGACCCGACGCGTCGGGGCCGCGGTTCTGCTGTGCCTGTTCTCGGTGGAGGTGTTCAGTACGGATTTCGAATGTCGCAGGTTGCGCAATCCCCGCCGAAGCCGAGGCTTCCGGGTGGAAGAGCTGATAGAGAACTAAACCAACAACACAACAATATGGAAACGAATTACGAAGAGGTGAAAGACAGCCTTCTGTCTTTTGGAAAGAAACATTCGGCCTGCCAATATGAATATAAGCGTCTTTATGCGGCTGAAAGTGTCGAGGCGGTTATGGCAGTCGTTAAAGATAATTTCTCATGATGTTGTCAATTCTACGATTTTGCCGATGTTCTTTTGGCATACCGGGATCAGTTCGCCGAACATAAAATATGGATCAACACTTCTGTTGAAATTAAAGAAGGGGTTGGTTGCCTGTTGACTACGGAAGGCGACGATCAACGCCCGGAGCTGGGGAACCTCGACGATCAACGCCCGGAGCTGGGGAACCTCGACGATCAACGCCCGGAGCTGGGAAGCCTCGACGATGATTATCCCTACTTCGGCTATCGAATGCCAAGTAAACGATAAAAGCATCGCACGGTATATCCAAGACAATAGAGTTGTATTCGCGGATGATTCTATAAAATTCGAGAAGCAGGGATAGTAACAAGGAGTGCGTGGCAGGTTGGCAATGCCTCCGCATAACTAACGGAAGGAGATGTGAAGTAAAGTATCATCTACGCAGGTTCGAATCCTGCCGCACTCCCAAGATAGCAGCCCGCAAGGGTTAGGGGTTTGATCGCTGGCAATAACCCCAGCTGCAAGGCAGAAAGCGATTTTCGGGTCTTTGACGTATTGATACACGAGAACCATCCGAGTGGATGTAAAACCCAGTGAGCGACTTGGCGCAGAAGGGCTGGCGGCAGACAAATACCAACGAGCGAGCGATGATCCGGAGCGATCCGGTGAGCCGTATCAACACTATGCCCGGTGTGGTTTGAATGTACCTATCCGGGCTCCAATGCGGGTTTTGTGCACACGTTCTTTCTGTCCATTTGCGATTTAAGCTTGTAGTCATTTGCGCAATCCCGCTTTTATGCCCTGATGGCGACCAAATAGATAACCGGCTTCGGCTGGCGTATACCACTATTTATTCGGCGAGCCTTGTCTTCGATGGCGTCAGGGCACGAATACCTTAAAATTTCAAGACTATGGAGAATTTAAAAAAGCCACAGGCTCGCATATTGGCCTACTTCATCAGAGGAGGAACGCTGACCGTGTGGAAAGCGATGAGCAAATTTGGCACGACGGAGCTGCGGAAGATTGTCACGAGGCTCCGGCGCAAAGGCTACATCATCGTTGGCGATTGGTGTTACAGCCACGACGCAGACAGAGGGCGGGTTGTCCGCTACAAAGAGTATCATATGGTCGTTAACCCTGAAATTGCACAAATATGAAAACCGATACATTCAAAACCCGAAAATTTATGGGTATTGACTTCACTCCGCGAAAGAGATACCGTGCGGAGATCGAACGGCTTGAGCGAGTAAATGCGGACATCCGTCGGAGCTTTGCCGAAGGCGAGAAAGATCGCAATAATCTTCTGAAAAAGTGCGCCGAAGAACGGAACATTCGTTATGCCGCTGAGGCCGAATTACAAAAGTATCGGCGTAAACGCGGCGCCGACGGGCGTTTCATCAAATAATAAGGCGTATTAACGCCTCCTTTCTTTATCCATCATTGCACGTCGCCCGCCATCCGTGAGGCCCGCGGGCGATATTTGGAGGGTTGGCCGAGTGGTTGAAGGCTCCGGCTTACTAATCCGGCGAGCGGTAACGCTTCGGGAGTTCGAATCTCTCACCCTCCGCAACCCCTTTGTTGGTGATGCAAGTAGAGCGACGATAGCGCAAGGGATTATTGCCGATTGCACGGCAATGGCAAAGCGGAACAGACGCTTGACTCTATCGGACAGGTTATACGAAAGCATCTGACAGCCGGGAAAGACCGGCATTTTGAGCTATGGTGTAACGGTAACACATCACCCTTTGGAGGTGGCGCTTCCGGTTCGAATCCGGGTAGCTCAACAGGGGAGCGATCCCCACGTTGTTAGTTTGATCGAAGGGTCATTCAATCAACGGAAGCGAAAGAGGGTATATCCCTCGACAATCCGAGGCCGCGTGAAAAGAGTAGCAAGGCCGAGGCGGAAGCTCACGAAACGGGCAAAGAACGCAAACCGGCGGCGCGGAAGCTGTGTCGCCACCGCGGGGGATCGTCGTAAGTCCCCCGCATTTTTTGAAATAAACAATCATCTATTATATGCAGAGTTATATCAATGAGCTCAAAGAAAAGGGTCTCGTGCCTTTACGGCTTGATAACAACACGGTAATCTTGGTTCCTCCGGAGAAAGCCAATGAGAAATACAAGGCGCGCTATCTCAAAAACGCCGAGAGGTCGCGGAGGATGGCAACACATTTAGATTAGCTATGAATTACGGATTACCTTATAAGGGTTCTAAGAATAGTATTGCGAAATGGGTTATTTCGAATCTTCCCGCGTCGCATACGTTCGTGGATTTGTTCGCCGGAGGATGTGCGGTAACTCACGCTGCCATATTGTCTGGTAAATTCGGACGTTTCATTGCAAACGATATTACGGAATATCCCCAAGTCTTCCGTGATGCCATCGATGGGAAATACCGGAATGAATGTCGATGGATCAGTCGGGAGGATTTCTTCCGTCTCAAAGATGACGACCCCTACGTGCGGCTTTGCTGGAGCTTTGGGACTGGTATGCAGACATATCTATATAATCCGGAGGTTGAGCGGTTCAAAAAACACATGCACGCGATATTTTTCGCGGGAACGCCCACGAGCGCGCGGTTGGCATGGAAAGGATTTGTCCGGGAATTTGCAAAAGTCCGTGATGAAATAGGAGAGCTGACGCAAAAGGTGCTGAAGTTGTGCGCAGCGTGCGACGTGGCACCTCAATACAATGCGGACGGCACATTGAATACAAAGGCGATACATACAGATGTTTTTCGGGTTAAATCAGCGTATTTGCGAAAATATTTACAGAACGCCCTGAAATTATCCGGTCTTACGCAAAAAGATGTCGACCGACACCTTGGGAATTATATGAGTAGGCATTATTTTGGCGAATCTCAATGGATGTTGCCATCCTCTGAACAATACGAGAAGTTGCAAGAAATTTTACCGGCGTTAACTATTCCGTGGGCGTCCTTAAACGAAAGTCTGCAAAGTCTGCAAAGTCTGGAAAGACTGGAAAGACTGCAAAGTCTGGAAAGTCTGCAAAGACTGGAAAGACTGGAAAGTCTGGAAAGTCTGGAAAGTCTGGAAAGACTGAAACTGTCCCGAAAGGATTACAGCGATGTTGCTATACCGCCGGGCGCGACGGTATACTGCGACCCGCCGTATGCTAACACGGCGGGGTATATCGACGATTTCGACCATGAACGATTTTATAGATGGCTGCGGAGCATGGAATTCCCGGTGTTCGTTTCGGAATATTCCATGCCGGACGACTTTATATGCTTTGCGAGTATTGACAAAGCATGCACCTATTCATCATCAAAAACGATAAAACGCGTAGAAAAGATGTTCGTACACGAGCGGTGGGCGGATGCTGTGAGGCGTCCGGATGATAATGTTCAGGGGCGGCTGTTCTAATCCTCCCTGCGTCGCAATAGTATTACCGCCATAGTAGTATTGTCGGCTGGCGTCCTATCTACGAATAACCCCTAAAAGTAAGAAATTATGGATGACATTACCCGCGTCTGCCGCAAATGCGGGCAGGAAAAGCCGTTGGAAGAGTTTACGAAGGATAAGGAATGCGTATTAGGTCATAGCCATATTTGCAAACAATGCAAGGCGGAAAGGAACCGCAAGTGGTGCGCTGCCAATCCCGAGAAGGTGCTGGAATATAAACGCAAACGATACGCTGCCAATCCCGAGAAGGTGCGGGAATATAACCGCAAGTGGTGCGCTGCCAATCCCGAGAAGGTGCTGGAATATAAACGCAAAC
>OJPW01000848.1_pt1 | contig 21918 bp, 20 predicted proteins | sample 1598571 | NCBI WGS metagenome assembly OJPW01 (sample SAMN03922493, study PRJEB24848) | human gut metagenome | isolation source: stool sample | host: Homo sapiens | place: Germany | collected 2011-05
CGCTGGATTCTCCGACCAGAGCATATAGATGAGCAGGAGCAGTAAGAGCAATCTGGCTGTCCGCGACAATCGCGTTGAGTTGCTTTTGGGCTTCGCGCAGTCCGCTGACATCGTAAAAGATGATCTCAGTCTCTTTGTTCTGCTTTGCGCGCTCGGTGATTCTGGTTTTGATCGTGTCGATCACGGCGAGGGTGGAATCTCTGTCATAAATGACTTTGACCGCATCGTCTACGCGGGCTACGACAACAGCGGGCATATTCGTCCCAGCGTTGCAGTACACGGCTTTTGTACCACCGCCCCAGACGAGCAGACGACCCTTGACGGTCACATTGTCCAGCACAATTTTACCATCCGCCGCGCCGCAGCCGATGATGAGATCGCCGTCCACGGTCAGGTTTTTCAATTCTACATCGTCAGTGCGAATCAGGACGCTGCCTTTAATGTCCTTGTCATAAGTACCCTTGGACACAATGTAAGTGCCAATGATATTTGCAAAAATCTGTGCAAATTCTGCGCGGGTGATGTTATCCAGCGGCTCCAGACCTTTGGTTCTGCCGTGGATGTAATCTGCGCCGACCATTGCGCGGACGTAGGGCAGCGCCCAGTTGGAAATCTCGCTGCGGTCGGAGAATGCGGACAGGTCCGTTTTCGCGTATGCGTCATAGTCCAACTCTAACGCTCTTGCTACAACTGTCATTGCCTCCTGCCTGCTGATCGGTGCGTCCGGGGCCATAGACGAGCTGGAACGTCCGTTATACGTCCCCATTTGCACGGCGAGCGCAACATCTTTGTAGTACCACTTGGATTTTGCAACGTCCTTATACTGCGAAATGTCAGCCGTTTTGTAGCAACCGAACGAGCGGTTGATGATCGCCGCCATCTCCGCGCGCGTCATGTCGCCGTTGGGGTCGATAATGCTGCTGGATTTACCGTAAAGCAAGCCGTTATCCACAGCGGCGCTGACCGCTTCGGCGTACCATGCGGTACGGTCGAAATCGCGGAAGTCTGTGGCTTTGCGGTTGGGTGTGTTTGCCGCCGACGCGCTGACTGCCAGTGACAGACACGATACTGCCGCGAGGAATAATGCGAGGATTCTTTTTCGTTTCATTTTGAAGTCCTCCTTGTAGAATCAGGTAAGGGGAACGCTTTGGGCGTTCCCCTTGAATGAATTGCGATTAGACTGCATCCCAAGCAATAATGAACAGGACGCTTGCGATTGCAGTGTTGGTGACCGCTTCGGAAACCGGAGTCACAATGGCGTCATAGGCAATGCCGATGCTGTTTGCCGAAGTATCGCCCACACCGGACATGAAGCAGCCGTTAATCGCGTCGGTCAGAAGCGTCTGCTTGGAAGCGTTCTTGTCGTCGGTCATCTTCTTTTCGCCGTCGCCGAGGCGGAGGGAGAAGCCAAACTTGTTAGAGTTGACCTTTTCATGGGCGAGCGTGGCCTTGTCGCCGAACGCGGCCAGCGACCAGCCCTGCGCGGCTTCGATAGAAACGCTGTTGACCTTGACTGCACCAAAACTGTTGTTGACGATCTTGGCATCGGTCGCAGTAGAAACAGTGCCGTCAGTGCCAACGGCAATCGGAAGGACGGTGGGTACGGTCACGGACATCTTCGTAGCTGCGGGGTCGCCGCCGATGCTGCCGTCAGCGGTGGACGAGAGCGTGACACTGGAAGTGCCGGTGCCTCCCGAAGCGTCAACGGTGTTGGCAGCGGAAGCGCCGATTGCAAGGCTTGCCATCAGGCAGACAGCGAGAACGAGGGAAACGATCTTCTTAAAGTTTTTCATAGTAAAATACTCCTTAAAAATTTTATAGTTTTGATTGTTTGTGGTGGTGTGAAATCAGTTTTTTACAGTAATGGTGATGACGGCCCCAGCTGTGCCGATGATTGCACCAGATTCCGGGTCCAAGTTATGAAAATATGCGGTACATTCGTATGTACCAGCGGGAAGAACAACATCCAGCTTCGCGCGCTCGATTTTGCTGCCGACGGCAATCGCACCGGATTCATAAACCTGTTCGCCCGTGTCATTGCGGACAATCTGGACTTTCTGCGGATAATTGTTGATGGACTCGTTCACGATCATGAGGTTTCCCTCCGCAGTGCTGTCCTCGAAATAGGGGGCAGTGTTCATGGAAATGTTGATCATGCCCTCTGCGACCTTTTCATTGAGTTTTTCTGCAATTTCCTCCGGCGAAAGGTTGTCCCAACCGCCCTCCACGGCAGCGGAATCATAGACAATGCCCGCTTTGGCGCGTGCTTCTTCCTTGGTCAGCGGTTTGCTGACCAGACGGGTAATGAGAAAGATGCCCGTACCAATGGCACAGATAAGAAATGCGATGGCAAGCACAACGCGGACGTTGAGCTTTGCCTGTTTTGGATGATCCTGATATACTTCGTACATGGAAACAGCTCCTTTGTATTTTGTTTTGTATGCTAGGGCGGAATACGATAGCGACACAGCAGGCGATACAGGTCGTCCGCCGTGCATGGGATTTGATTTCCGGGCAATTCGATACCTCCTCCGTCTGAATTTGAGTATAAAAAAACACGACCTTGTAAAAAGTCGTGTTTTTATAAAGTTAGCCGCGCTTCATCCGGCGCGCTGTCTGAGAAACTCCAGAAACAGGTCTTCGATTTCCTTGTCGCTTTTGAACTTGCTCAGGTACGGTGCAAAGCGTTTTCGGTCAAAGCTCAGCTTTTTCGGCGGCACAGCTGCTCGTTGTGCTGCCTTTGCCCGCGCTTCCCTCCATGCAGCGTAGATTGCCTGCTGATCCGCTGCCGGCGGCGGGCATTGTGCCTGAATAAACGCCATTGTCTGTTTGTTCAGTACATAGCCATCGATCTGGCACATCTCAATGAACGCCGTCTGCGCAGACTCATCATAATCTGCGATCAAGTCAGCGCAGGCCAGATTCAGCTTCTTGGGCTCATTCTCCACGATCTCAGCAAGCGGCGGGATCAGCTGTGCCAGCTTGACAGCCTTGCGAATTTCATACTCTGTCACACCAAAGAACTCGGCCACGATTCCGCGGGCGGAATACTTCTGGCGAGATTCGCCAGAAGTTAAATCCGTGCGGAAACCGTGCCGGTTTCTTGCATCCAGCAACGCTTTATACGCCTTGCCGCGCTCAATGATTGTAAGATCCTGCCGCCGCAGAAGATTCGTTGCAATCGCAATGCTGATGGCGCGCTGGTCGTTGACAGCCATGACCGTTGCGGGGATATCCGTCCAGCCTGCCAGCTTTGCCGCCTCCGTGCGGTTATGCCCGGCCAGAATTTCAAATTCATCCGTTCCTGCGATGGGACGAACCAGAATCCGCTCATACAAGTCGTTCTCCTTTAATTCTTCCGCAAAGGCTTCCAACTTGGCGCGAGGGTAGGGGTGAAAGCCAATGTCGGCGGTAAAGAACGGACGCAGTTTGCAGATCGGCACGTCACGAAATTGTGTTTCCGTCTGCGGTACAGGCATCTGAAAAATCTGCTCATACGCCGCGTCGCCGGTCTGCTGCTCGGACGCCTGCTGGGTCGCGCACATACGCTTGCGCAGCATCTCATTCATGTTCGCTCTAGCCAAGCCGCAGCACCTCCGAGGCGAGATTCCGATAGGATTCCGCTGCCGGGTTGCCCGGCTCGTAGTCCAGAATACTCATACCGGCCATGGGGCATTCCGCAATGCGGATGGTGTACTCAATAGGGCGCTCAAAGACGTGCAGGTCGTCGCCGTAGACCTCTCGGACACTCTGCTGCACGCTCTTGCAGAGTTGCGGCCGGGATTGGTACATCGTCAGTAAAATGCCTGCGATCTTCAAACCCGGATTGAAATGCTTCTGCACGGAACGAACCATGTCCAGCACATCCGGGATACCCTCGGATGCGAGGAAGTGGGATTGCACGGGGATGATGCAGTAATCCGACGCAGTCAACGCATTGACGGTCAAAAGCTCCTGCTTGAGTCCACAGTCGATGATGATGTAGTCATAGGCGTCGCACAGCGGCATAAGCACCTGCGCCAGTATCTTCTCCGCGCAGCATTCGGATTCGCTCACGGCTCTGTACTGCGAGATCTGCATGACCTGTAGCCGCGCCGCCGCATCCGATAAGCGCCGATTTGCGGGAATAAGATCTGGCTTGCCGTCCGTATGTAAGATGCAGCGCGGCAGATGCAGCTCCAGATCCTCCGGATAGTCGATGGCGGCAAGCAGAAGGTTCGCCAGCGTGTATTTCTGCTCGGCTGGGGTGTAGCCCATAGACGCGGTGAGATTGCCCTGCGGGTCATTGTCGATGAGAAGTACGCGCTTGTGTTCAGCTTCCAGCGCAGAGGCGAGATTCAAAGCGGTCGTTGTTTTCCCAACGCCGCCTTTTTGGTTGGTAATTGTCAGAATGGTACTCATTAGAAATTTCCTCTTAAAAACTTGTCTGTCGGCAAAAAGTTTTCTATTGAAGAGACAAACGGTAAAATGTACATAATGCATATCAGGGAATGAAAGAATGCTATGGGGTTAGGACAGGGGAGAAAATGGCTAGTCGAAAGAAGAAAAAATTGCAAAAGGTATATGTACCAACTATGCGGAACCAAAAGATATGTTTGAATTTAATTATGTGCAAAGGTGGACGGATTTTCCCTTATTTTTTCCCTTATGCAAAAGGTTAATGGTGGTTATTGACGGTTAAACTGCAATGAGAAAGTTCTGCTATTCTATAAAGAAATGTGAAAATGCAGTATATTTTATAGAAAAAACGACAAGACAATAGAGTTCAAGTCCTTGTGCCCCTGCCAGTAAATAGCCAGTAATTGTTCTGATTACTGGCTATTTTCTTTGCTTCTACACACTTTTCAACTGAAAAAGTTCGGAAAATGTAACGCCCAAAAAATTTCCCCCATTTTTCCCCCTTATCGGGAGCAGGTAACAGGTGGTTGATTATACTTCCAGATGGTTATAAAATGCTTGCATCCGCATGGCACTTTCCTGCCGCATTTTCTGCGTGACATGCCCGTAGACATCAAGTGTAAACTGTGCCGTAGCATGACCTAAATTAGCCTGCACTGTTTTAACGTCGTCGCCAGAGTACAATGAGGTTACTGCGAAGCTGTGACGCAGATCATGAAAGCGCACATCTGAGGGAATATTTGCTCTTTCAATCACTGCTTTAAAGTGTTTTACAACCGTTCGGCGAACAAGATTTTTACCAAGTGCATCCGTGAACGCAAGATTCCATTTGTTTTCCCAGGCTGCTCCGACAATTTGCTTGTTTGCATTTTGCTGTTGCTGCTCATCTTTTAGAGCTTCCATTACAACTGGGGCCGGGGATAGCACTCGACACTTTCCGCTCTTGGGCGTTTCCAGAAAGTAAACGCCGTCTTTGCATTGAAGCTGCTGCTTGATGGTGATCTGGCCGGTCTTGAAATTAACGTTGTCCCAGGATAGACCTAACAACTCACCTTGACGCATACCTGTGAACATCGCAACGATAAACAGGTTATCGTATGCGTCCTTCTTTGCCTCTTTCAGCATTCGGGCGATTTCCTCTGGCTCCAAGGGCTTGATTTCCGGCCGAACGACTTTGGGGAGTTTGCAGCCGGCGGTTGGGTTCTTACTGATGTAACCATTTGAAATTGCCTGCTCTAAAGCGGCATGGAGGACGCCATGTATGTTCTTTACTGTTTTCGGCGCCAGCCCTGATTTTGTAAGGGAGTTATAAAAGAGCTGAATTGTATGTGTGTCCAGATCTTCCAGTTTTGCAGCGCCGAGACGCGGAATTAGGTGCTTCTTGATTTGCTTTGAGTAGTTGCTGACTGTGAGCGGCTTCCAGTCTGCAGTATATTCTGAGATCCAGGTATTCAGCCATTCACCAACTGTCAGTTTACAGGAGGGCAGGTAGGTGCCGGTATCGATCGACGTTGTGATCTCTTTTAATCTCTTAGCAACCTCGCGCTGTGTTTTTCCGCTGATACTTTTTTGAATCTGCTTGCCTGTGCCGAGATCAATCCCGACGGTATAACGTGCTTCGTAGTAGGTGTAGGCTTTTCCGTTTATGACTTTCTCCTTTTTTCGGATGGAGCCCATTCCAGCTACAGACTTTCTTCCAGATGCTTTGCTTTGCGACATAAATACGCTCCTTTCGATGCCGCATAGCAGGTACAAATCAATCATACCACGAATGAACCCAAATCACAAGATGATATGCTTCAGCCGTTGCGCAGATACTCGTTGAAAGCATCTAAAGGAATTTTATATGTGCGCCCAATTCGGATGCTTCTGATTTTCCCTGAACGCACTAGTTCATAGGCCGTGTTATGGCTGATGGAGAGCAATACCTGCAGGTCTTTTACATGTAGAATCTGAGGAAGCTGATCTTTTTTTAATTCTTCTTCGTTCATAAATACCTCGATTTTATTTGATGCAGCCTTTCTCGAAATAATGAGAAGGCTGTTTTTTGTTTTATAAGCCATCTGGCAGTCCGTTCCTACGCTCCGGTCAAGAGCGCGTATTGCAGTCGCTGCTGTGCAGCGTTGGACCGTGGGTACGCTCATATCATCGCATACTGTCCGCGGCTGCTGTATCTCCCTGCCAGATGGGTGTTCAGTTGTCAAGGTGCAATGCTTGAGAGTCTTTACACTTAAAAAATAGGGGCCGCTTCGACTTTTTCTGCACAGCTGAGGAAAAATATTTTATATGCTATGATTTGTGGCGGATCAAACACATATAGGAGGTACTTATCATGATCTACACAAAACAGGAAAAACAGAAACTGGAACAGGTGATCTCGGTATTTGCGGAACGGCTGAAGGAAAGCGACGCTTTTGACCTTGTCTGGTCGGACAAGGTAGGATACGTCCTGCTGGATATTTCGCCGGACTATAACTATGTGGATACCGCACGGCGCATCGATACGGCAGCGGAACTGTGCAGACTCATGCTGGAGGATGTTGCGCTGGATGCGCTCCTGCTGACAGAAAACGAACATTCCATAGAAACAGCAGACCCGTTGGAGCGCGCTGAGATCGTGCGCCGTTGGCAGCCGTATTTTGAGCAGCTTCCGGAGTATGAATATCTCCGGGAAGAACTGACATCCGAGTGGCCGTAAGCTGCCCTTTCCTTGACAACCACAATATCTTGTGGTAAAGTTGCCTTGTAATTGAGATTTGTGCATACCGCTTGTGGCACGACAGCCGCAGCGTTCGGAGTATTCCGACTTGCACACGTATTGTCAGGCTTTTACGATTTCCGGTAGAATTGCCATGTCCGCAGGACAGGTTTCTGCCGGATTTCTTTTTTGGGCGCAACGCCCACAGATTGCGGGAATGACCGCGACGCAGAAAAACTGCGCCGCTGAGCGTTCTCGTTCTTTTTTTGCCCAAATGCCGAAAGGCTTTGAGGATATATTTTTTGAGAAAGGCGGTAACCAAATGAAATCACGAAAGAAATGGCGTCCCGGAGGACGGCAGCGGCAGTCTGCGGCGTATCATCGCAAAGCGGTTCATGAGCGGAAGCGCGTGGTACGGCTGCGGGTATGGAAGAAGGGAGAAAAGAATGGTGTTGTGGCTGAAGTATGAGCCGCAGGAGTTGGTAGATACAAGTAATCTGAGTAGCGAAGAATGGCTGTCCTATCGACGGCGGGGCATCGGCGGCAGCGACGCTGCGGCGATCCTCGGCATTTCGCCCTGGCGGACAGCACGGGATCTGTACTATGACAAGCTGAATGTTGTAAAGGCGGACATGGATGAAAACTGGGTCGCGCTGGAGATGGGACATCTGCTAGAGGATCTGGTTGCGCGGGTTTTTGCGAAGAAAACCGGGCTGCATATCTTTCAGCGGAAGGTCATGTTCCAGCACCCGCTGTATCCGTGGATGCTGGCGGATCTGGACTACCTTGTGGAGCTTCCGGACGGCAGCAATGCCATTTTGGAGATCAAGACGACAAATTATAACGCCCGAGAAAACTGGTGGTACAACGGCGAGGAGATCGTTCCGGTGTACTACGAATCTCAGGGTCGGCATTATATGTCAGTCATGAATCTGGACAGGGTCTACTTCTGCTGCCTGTATGGAAACAATGAGGATGAGGTCATCATCCGGCATCTGGACCGGGACTATGCCTATGAGTCGGAGCTGATCGCGCTGGAGGATACGTTCTGGAATGACAATGTCCAGAAGCAATGCCCGCCGGACTATACGGAAAGCGGCGACCTTATCTTGCAGAGTTTGCAGAGATGGAAAGGCATTGACCGGAGGGATTTGCCGCCGGCAGCGTTCGGCGCACCGCAGGTCACGCAGATCCACCAGTATTTGCAGCTTCAGGAGCAGAAAGGCGTGCTTGCAAAGCAGGTCACACAGTTGGACGCGCAGATGCAGCAGCTCAAGGGCCTGCTGGTCAGCGAGCTGGACGGCAAAGACTGCGCAATCTGCGCGGACGGTGAACAAAGCTACGTCATCTCCTACAACCCCATCCGCAGGCAGGGTATCTCCAAGGACAACCTGATCCGCTTGCGGGAGGTTTACCCGGAGATTTACGAGCAGTTTGTGGAAACGTCGGAATCCAGACGGTTCAGCATCAAAATCGCGGCGCAGCCCGCCGCATAGTGAGGTGAAAAACGAATGATTGCAGTCTATGATAAGCTCATCTACTTCAATGAAGCCAGCAAATACACCATTCTTCGGATGCGCACGGATGATCCGTCCGTGCCGGAAGAAGCCCGTTCCCAATACACGTTCCGTGACCGGATGCTTCGGTTCACCGCTGTCGGCTATGGACTGCCGCAGACGGATTCCGTCAAGCTGGAGATCGAGGGCGACTGGAAAGAGGGCAAGTACGGCCTGCAGCTCCATGTGGAGCACTGGCACGAGCTTGTGCCGCCGACAACGGAAGGACTTCTGAACTATCTTTCGTCGGGCCTGCTCAAAGGTATCGGGGAAAGCACGGCCAGAAGCATTATCCAACAGTTCGGTACAGATACGCTCGATGTGCTGGAATACCATCCGGAGAAACTGTTGGAGATCCGCGGCATCACGGAGCAGAAGCTGGAGGAGATCAAGACGTGCTACGCAGAAAGCCGCGCCATGCGGGATATTATGGAACTGCTGACCCCGTTTCAGGTCACGCCCGTGACGGCAATGAAGATCTATCAGCATTTCGGCCCCGCCTGCACGGATATCCTGCGAAAAAGCCCGTTCCGGCTCTGTGAGATTTCAGGATTTGGATTCCGACGCGTCGATACGATCATCCGCAAGTCCGGCGGCGACCCGCACGACCCGGTTCGTATCCACGGCGCGATGATCTGTGCGCTGGAAAACGCGCGGCAGCATGGGCATCTGTATCTGGAGGTCAATGCCTTGATCACAGAATCCATGCAATTTCTCAACGAGCCGATCCCGCTTCCCCAAATGCAGGTCAGGCGTGCGGAGGTAGAGCAGAAATTGCAGCAGATGGCAGAAGACAACGAGATTGTTTCCGACGGTGGTCGGCTGTATCTTCCGCATATTTTTATGCAGGAGATAGAGACTGCGGCAAAGGCGGCAGCCATGCTCATGGAACACACGGCAAAAATTGATGTGACGCTTCCACTGGAGCAGGTCAAGCAAAAACTCGGCTTGCACTTAACAAAGCGGCAGAGCCGCGGCGTTGAGGTGGCGATGGAGCGGAATCTCTCCATTATCACCGGCGGCCCAGGCACCGGCAAGACGACAGTTCTGAAAGCAATCATTGAAGTCTACCGTATCCTGCACCCCAAAAACCGCATCGTCCTCGCCGCGCCGACCGGCAAGGCCAGCCGACGCATGGCGCAGAGCACCGGGATGCTGGATGCACTGACGCTGCACAGTCTGCTTGGCTTGCAGGGCGATTTTTGCAGCAAGGACAAGCAGGATAAGCCGCTGCAAGTTGATTTTCTGATCGTGGATGAGGCGTCCATGGTGGATATGTGGCTGGCGCATCAGCTGTTTACGCGCTTACAGAAGGACACGAAACTCCTGCTGTTGGGCGACGTCGATCAGCTGGAGAGCGTCGGTGCGGGCAATGTGTTCGCGGAGCTGATTGGAAGCGGCATCGTGCCGGTGACGGTTCTCGATGAGATCTTCCGGCAATCCAAGGACAGCCTGATCGCCTACAATGCCAAATTCATCAACGAGGAAAACAGCAGCCTGTTCTATGGTCCAGATTTTCAGTTCGTCAAGGCAGAAAATCAGGAAGAAGCCGCAGCGCAGATCCAGGAGCTCTATCTGCGGGAATTGCAGGATACGTCCATTGGACAGCTTCAGATCATCTCGCCCTATCGGACGGACGGAGAAGCGTCCTCCAACGGACTGAACGCGCTGATTCGCGAGACGGTCAATCCGCATACGGAAAAGATTCCGGAGCTGGCGTTCGGAGAGCGTATCTTTCGCCTGCACGACCGTGTGATGCAGACCAAGAATAATTACAGTCTGGAAGGTTATGATTCCGCGTGTAAGCAGAAATTCAAGGGCGTGTTCAACGGCGACATCGGGAGCATCTGCAAGATTCTTCCCGATAAGCTGTGCGTGGATTATGATGGGCGCATCGTGGAGTATTCCAAAAGCCAGCTCGGTGATCTGGAATCGGCATATGCCATTACGATCCATAAGTCGATGGGTTCGGAGTACGAAACGGTCATCATTCCCATTTTGATGGCACACCGCATTTTGCTGACGAAGAATCTGATCTATACCGCCGTGACACGCGCAAAAAAGCGTGTGATTCTGGTCGGGCAGAAGCGCGCACTGTTTCTGGCGATCCACTCCGGCAGAAAGGTCAAACGGAACACCTGCCTTGCCGAACGGATCTTAAAGTACAATCAGGTATTCAGACAAAAGGCTCTGCCGCAGGGCGCGACAGAGCAGAAATTGAAAAAAGCCGGTTAAGTTGAGATGGATGTGCAGAATTTGCGCAGTCATCTCTTATTTTATTTATGGAAGGAGTTCTAAGAAATGAATGACAACAAATCCACTGTGATGAACAACGCCGCCGTGCAGCAGCTGCGCAAGGTGCCGGGCTTTGACCCGATGAAGCTCCTGCGCAAAACGATCTCCGTCAAAACCGGGCACCCGGTCTGGAAGCTGGATCTCCGCTATAAGCGGCTCTGGTTTCGTCTGGCCTGCCCGAACGGGAGAATACTTTTGAAGCCGCTGCGCATCAGTGACCAGCTGGCAATTATCGAAGCGCAGGTTTATTTCAGCAAGGACGATCCGGTTCCGGCCGCCAGCTTTACCTCCGAACAGCGCAGGGAGAATATCCCCGGTGGGGAATTTCTCCGCGCTGCACAGGAGGATGCGCTCAACATGGCGCTGGAAAACGCCGGCTTCGGTATCCAGTTCTGCGACGTGAACCGCGACTACGGCGGCGAGCTGTTCGGTTCGGAAGTGCCGGTTCAGACGGAAGCCGCAGAAGCAGCTGCCGAGGAAACCAAAGCGCACATTGCGGAGGAAACTGCCGCAGAAACAGCGCCGACGATGGATATGGATTCTGCGCCCACTGAACAGCACGTTGCGGAAACAACCGCGTCTGATGTGCAGAACGTTACGGACGGCTTTACGTCCGTTGCGGTAGATGTGCGGCAGGAGCAGTCGGTCAGTGCAGCACAGGAAGAAGTACCTGATCTTCATGTTTTGCCGCCTCAGCAGGAAGAAGCCGCAGAAGAGCTTGCAGAACAGCCGCAGGCCGCGTCCTATACGGCAGATATGGATGTCAGCGAGATCACGCAGCGTATGACGGTGGACGAAGCCAAGGCCGTCGTGGTGCAGATCGGCACCTGCCGCGGCTGGACGCTCGAACAGGTCGCGCAGCGCCGTCCGGCGAGCCTGAAATGGTATCTCTATGGCTGCGATCAGGCGGACAATATTCTCAAAGCCGCAGCGTCCGTTCTGCTGGACAATCTGCAGCAGAAAGCCGGATGAAGCGTCAAGTTTGGATGAAAGGGTGTGGCCGTTATCAAAGCCGGTTCTTCGCAGTTTCCGTTTCACATTACAGACGTTGCGGCGCTGCTGCGGCTCAATATCCGCAGGCGCGGTCCGGATTTTCTGTATGTGGACTGCCCGCTTTGCGGCGATCATCGCGGCAAGCTCTATCTGAAAACGTCACGGGACGTGTGGCACTGTAATTACTGTCAGGAATCCGGAGGGATGCTGGCGCTGTATGCAAAGGTCTACGGCATCAGCAACGCGGACGCCTATCGGGAGATCTGCGAAGCACTCCAGACCGGAGACTACGCACCGGAGTATCAGAGCTACCAGAATCAGCAGCCGCAGGAAATCGCGCAATCTGTCAGGGCATCAAGACAGGCGATCCACCAGACGCTTTCAATGCTGTTTTCCATGCTGTCGCTGACGCCAAAGCACCGTGCGCATCTGCGTGAGGTGCGTGGACTGACGGACGACCAGATCGAACGGTTCGGCTTCAAAAGCACCCCGCCGCCTTATCTCTGCAAGAGTCTGACGGCGCGGCTTTTGAAGCAGGGGTGCACCCTGCAGGGAGTCCCCGGCTTTTATATGGCAGAGGACGGCAGATGGACAGTACGATTTGGAACGCGCACGGCCGGGATCTTGATCCCGGCCAGAAGCGCAGACGGACTTGTCTGCGGTGCGCAGATCCGGCTGGATATCCCCATCCGGGAGGAAAACGCGCCCGCCGATAAGGAGGGCACGAAGTACCTCTGGCTGTCGTCGAGCAGCAAACCGATGGGGACATCCTCGGAAAGCCCCATCCACTTTGTCGGCGATCCGTGTTCCAGAGTGGTCTATGTGACGGAAGGCCTTTTGAAAGCGGACATCTGCCATGCCTTGATGAACCGCACCTTCGCGGCGACCGCTGGGGCGAACAACGTGTCCAAGCTGGACGAATTGTTCGCGTTTCTCAAAAAGAACGGCACGGAGGAGATCATCGAAGCGCAGGACATGGACAAGTATCGGAATGTTCACGTTGAGAAAGGTGCCTCCAAGATCTATCTGATGGCACGAAAGCACGGACTGCAATGCCGCCGGCTGACATGGAACCCGAACTATAAGGGTTTAGATGATTGGCAGCTTGCGCTCCGGAAGGATGCTGCGAAAGCACCGAAAACAATGACGTTCCGGGAGCAGTATCTGTATGGTGTGTGCGAGGTTTCCGAGATAGATGCCTGCGTGGAACGATGGCACAAGACGCAGCCGGATGGTGTGTCCTTGCAGGCATACCTCGGCTTGCCGGACGAAGAATACCAAGCCTTTTTACAGCCCGGCGGCAACGCACGGCTGGCAGCGCTTTTGAACGCACAGCGTAAGCAGCTCGGCTGCCGCATTTATCAGCTGGAATTTACGGACACGGAGAAAACGAAACCGTTCGCGTTCTCCGGGATCGACGCGCTCCACAAGGCAGGCTTTCAGCAACCGCCTGCAAGTGAGTACCGGCTGGTGCATGATGAAACGCTCTATTGTCCAAAAGACGAACCGGATCTTGCTGTGCTGGAGCGTGTATTTGACCGCTATAACGGCAAGCTGCCCGCAGACTATCCGGGGCGCTGCATTGCACCGTCCGATGTACTGGAGCTGTACGATGCGGAAAAGCGGCGGTATTACTATCGGGATATGAAGCAGTTCGTGCCGGTGGCGTTTTCTCCGCTGCTGGCCCGGCCAATACAAAAATGAAGGGAAATAGCATATGAGAAAAATTACAGTTCTGGATTTTGCAAATCAGATCGGCGTCCTCAGCGACGAGGTTCCGGTTGTCGTGAAAACGGACAGGAAGGTCATCGGCCGCTTCCGCTGCTTATATGAGATACCGGAAACGGCCATGCCGGGGGTTCTTGAAGCAAAAATCGACCATGTCATTCTGCGATCCGACGAGATCACGATCCAGGTCAAGCTGAAAGCAGTCACGACATAATGACCGCGACCAGAGAGATATGGATGAGAGAAATGAGATCGTGCAGCTTTGCGCATTCTGCCGCAGCCTTGGCGCGCACGTCCGCGAAGTACAGGACGGCGCCAGCTTTACGGCAATGCTCTGGGAGGATGAGGACAGCGTCAGTGAACGCGATGCCGCTGAGATCCAGAGGAAAATCAAACGAAAGACCGCAGAATATCCGGGATTCGTGTGCTACTGCTTCGACGCATTTAGCACACTGATCTATCGGGTATAACACATGAATGGGCGCAGCAGAATCGCTGCGCCCATTTTCTATCGGAAAGGAGTTTTATCATGGGCGTATTTTCAGAGCTTGATCTGGAAAACCAGCAGGCAGAATTGGAGGGGCACGATTCCAAAACGGCAGAAATGCAGACCTTGCAGGCAAAGCTGATCCAGCAGCACGAGCAGAAAAAAGCTGCCGCCGCTGCGGAAGTGACGAGCAAGGAGCCTGCGGCGGAGCCGGTTGCTAAAACGGAAGCAGAGCAGGAAGATCCTGCGGCAGCAGAAACAGAAAGACGCCATCAGCACGAGGAAGCGGAAACCAAACGGAAAGCGGAATGGGAGCGGCAGCAGGCGGAAAAGCGTACTGCTGAACAGGCTGCGCTTGTAAAAATCGAGCAGATGAGCGAGACGGAGCTGATCAAAGCATCAATGGAACGCATGAAAAAAGAAACCGAGCGGCTGACGCGGCGGAACTTCAAGGAGTGTGTTTCCGAGTATGTGCAGACGCTCTGTCTCAGTGATCCAGCGTTCGCGCGGATGGTCATGCACCCACGCAAGAGTATGGCACATTGTCTGCAATTCATCAACCGGAAAGCGCGGGAATATCTGCTTGCGGAAATGAAGGATAACGGCATGGAGCCGCAGCCAAACGGCATTTACGGCGGCGATGTGCCGGAGGATACCTGTTATGACTGGGCAGAGGAATATTTCCGGGATGCAAACGCCGAAGAGGATGAGATCAAGGAGGAACCGTTTGTTCCAAAACCGTATCCGGGTGCGCCAGTCAAATCCAAGCGTCAGCCCAAAAAGGAGAAGACAAAAGCTGAGACAAAGACTGCAAAACCGGAGCAGGTCATTCAAATGCCGCAGCCGGAGAAATCGCCCGATGAAGAACAGTTTTCTATGTTTGATCTGATGGGAGGCATGGCCGGATGATCGCTTACAAAGGAATGGAGCCGGGCATGATCTGCCGCGGCTATCAGCTAAAGATGGGCTTGAATGTAACGGAACAGGCAAATTGTCAGGCGAATGGGTTTCATTGCGCGGCAAACCCGATGGACTGCCTGCGCTATTATGGGGATTTTCAGAACTCGGAATACTATCTGGTTCGTCCGTGCGGCGATCTGGATGAGGATGCGGTAGATTCCAGAATCTCCTGCACGCAGCTTTGGGTGCTCCGAAAGCTGGAGCCACAGGAGTTTTTCCTGCATGCGCTTGCGTATATGGCAGACCATCCGCAGATGCCGGATGGCTGTGATGTCAAAAGAGAACGTGCGCAGGCATGGAATGGCTACGCCGTCGTGCGCGGCAAGCACCCGCGCGCAAAGGGCAAGCTCGGAGATATTCTGGCATTTGCCAGAGAAGCTGTGAACGGACCGAAGATCGAGCATCTTTCGCTGTGCGTGATCGACGGCAAGGAGCGTCTGCCGGATACCTGGTATGATGACAATTTTGAAGAATGTGAGGCGGTATAAACGAATGAAGCGAAAAGAATTAGAAAAATTGCCTGTTCTGCGGGCAACGACTGCGATGCTGAAGCAGGCGGAAAACGAACCGATGATAGAGAGCGGATATTTCCGAAAAGAACTGCGCTATGAACACGAGTACTACGCCAGATGCAAGCGGTTTGATCGGATTCTGAAGGTCGCAATCTATCTGACAAAAAATCTGGCTGCCGGAGGCAGAAAGCCGGTGTACGAGTTGTTTCTTGACTATGATGCGCAGGATTTCCTGACATACAGTTTCGTGGAAAAGAAGTGGCGTACCGCGATGCTCCGCAATTTACCGCAGCAGGGATTTGGCATCTCTGACGCGCAGATCTCATCCCGTGATTCTGCTGTGATCAGCCAATATCTGCATTCCAAATGGGGCGCGATTGTGGCGATCCGGGAGTTTCAGGAAGGGATTCGGGAAAAGCAGCTTCTGGCCCGACACAAGAAAGAAACCGATCCGTGGGATGTGGCGATGGCGCTTGTGCCTCCGCTTCCAAAGGACTGGGACAGATGGGTCAGCAAGGTCGGCGTCGAGCAGAATTATATGTTCTATCAATACCGGCGCGGCGGTACCAAAACCGGTTATTGTAGCTATTGCGACCGCGAGGTTCCGATTCGGAAGCCGAAGCACAATGCGGTTGCCAGATGCCCCAGATGCAGAAAATCGGTGCAGTTCAAATCCTTTGGCAAGATGGGCCGGCTGCGCACAGGGCGAAATATCCTGTATCTGATGCAGCCCTATCCGGGCGGCTTTGTGGTCAGAGAGTTCTGGGCGGAACGAACCCATGACAAAGAGAAATACAGGAATATCAAGGCATTTTACCATGAGTTCCGCCGCGCGATCTTTGACGCGGACGCAAAACCGGTGCAGGCATTTTACTGGGGTGTTTATAAGCAGCGCACATCGCGTTGGATCAAAGGCTGCAACTGCAGCGAGGGATATTACCCGGATGAAAGCGGTCGCGTGTATGGGAAAACGATCCCGTACCTTGCCAAAACCTGCTTGCAGCGGACCGGTCTCCCGGAACTGATTCATGCAAACATGAAGACGGACCCGGAAAAATATCTTGTCGTACTGAAAAGGATGCCGAATTTGGAGCAGCTGACAAAAGCCGGTCTGTTCCGGCTTGCAGTGGAATGTACGCAGGATTATTACAAATTGAGTTCAATTTTTCAGACAACACCCGTGCAGAGAGGTCTTGCACCAAAACTCGGCCTGAACCGACTGGAACTTGCACGGCTGCGGAAGAATCAGGGCGGGCGTGCATTTCTGGAATGGCTGCAATTTGAAAAGCAGGCAGGAAAGCCGATCTCAGATTTTGCGATCCAGTGGATGTGCAAGGAACATATTGACCCGCAGCAGCTGCAATTCATTGCAGATCGGATGCGCTATGGGCAGATCCAGCATTACCTGAACAGGCAGATGCAGGAACTGAATTTGAGCAGCGAACGTGTCATTGAACTGTGGCGGGACTACCTTTCCATGGCGTTCCGCTTCGGTTATGACACAAACGACCCCATCGTGTATCGTGTACGCAAACTTCAGCAGCGGCATGACGAATTGGCCGCCCGCGGAGAGGAAAAGCAGTTGACCCTTCGTGCCGGAGAGCTCCTTCAGACATATCCGCATATAGAACAGAATCTGCAGGCAATCCGGGAAAAGTTTGCGTTCACAGGGAAGCAGTTCCAAATTCAGGTTCCAGATAAGCTGGAAGATATTTTCATGGACAGCCGGAAGCTCTGCCACTGCATTGCCAACAGTGATGTCTACTGGGAGCGTATGGAGCGCAGGGAGAGTTATCTGCTGTTTCTGAGAAAGACAGCCGAACCGGACACCCCCTATTATACCGTAGAGGCAGAGCCGGGCGGCACGGTTCGGCAGGTTCGCACCCAGTATAATCGCCAGAATGACGATATTGGCGAGGTGCGCGCATTCTTGAAGATCTGGCAGAAGCAGCTTGCCAAGCGGCTGACGCAGAAAGATAAGCAGCTTGCGGCAGACAGCCATGAACTGCGCATCAAAGAACTGGTGCAGCTGCGAAATGATCAGGTCACGATTCACACGGGCGACCTTGCAGGTCGTCTGCTTGTGGATGTGCTGACAGAGGATCTGATGGAAGCGGCATAACAAAAACGGAGTGGGAGCGCGGCAGCGCTTCCACTCCCATAGAAAGGACTGAAAACATGGATCATATCACAGAAGCGATTTACAACGTCATGTACCAATACAGGTTGGCCTTTACGCCGGACGGCGTGCAGGCAAACCTCAATCAGTGGCGGCAGCAGAAAACACAGCTGCTGGAGCTGCTGCGCCGCCACCCGAACTGGCGGGAGCAGGAGCTTGCGGTTGTGTTCGATCTATCCGAGCAGCGGCAGCTTGACCGGGCCTGCGTGGATGAAACAAAGTTTGAAATGTTGACGCTCGCGGAGGAAGCAGGGCTGACCGGCGAACGACTGGAAGAATTTCGGGATGCGCTGGACGCTGCGACGGCGGATTATGCGACCGTTCCGGATGAATCCCGGCTGCCGGTGATCCGGAACCGTGGACATATCAAGTGCGACGCTGGCATGAAGGCAAGCCGCATCATCAACCGGCTGTGCGCAAAATTCGGCATCGACCAATATGAGACAGAGCGGGAGCTTGGACACGGGGATACGCTCCATACCGCACGAGTCAAGCCCTACAACGCGGTTTTCGCGCGGCTGGCTGATGCGCTCAATCCGGTGCGGATCAGCAAGACCGGCGTTCTATCCGTTCATCCGTGCGACTTTTTGGAGATGTCAGCGAAGAAAAACGCATGGCATTCCTGTCACTGTTTAGCAGACGGTGGATGGCGGGCCGGCTGTCAGTCTTATATGGGCGACGGTGTGAGCATGGTATTCTTTACGGTCGACGATGGCGTCAAAGAGCAGTTCTACCGCGCGCCGAGACTGACGCGGCAGATTTTCTGCTATCGCGATGGAGTGCTGCTGCAATCAAGACTATATCCGCAGAATGACGACGATGTACGAAAGCTCTACCGGAGCATGGTGCAAAGCGTGATCGCAAGATGCCTTGGCCTGCCGAACCTCTGGAAAACGAATACGACACTTACGGAAATCCGACCTTATTGGACAACTGTGCAGGGCAGCCTGCATTACACGGATTATGAGAACGGCTATGCCGCGTTGTCACTGATGAAGGGCTATGGAGACTATGGGCATTTGGATATCGGAAGCGCGGCGCGCTGCGTTGGCTGCGGTCGGCCCTATGATCGACACAACTCAACGCACTGCGGCGAATGTGAAGACATGTGTGTTTGCAAGGCGTGCGGAAGTGTGGTTCCGAAAAACAGCGGCCATTTTTTAGACGGCGACGGATTTTACTGCGCAGAGTGTATGCAGCCGTGCAGCTGCTGTGGGAAACTGCTTCCGAGAGAAGCGCTGCGGCCGGTGCTCAACCGGCGCGGGCGGACAAATCAGCTTTGCCCATCCTGTGAAGAAGCAGAGCTGGCAAATTGCCGTACCTGTGCGGCGCATAGCTGCTGTAAGGATTTGCGCGGTTTGCTGTTTTGCGAGAGAAGCCGCTATACACAAATAGAATTGGAGGAACAATATGCGTAATTTATATGAGCAGTGCTTAAAGCTGACGCAGTTTGCGGCGATGGAGTTTGAAGAGATTTTTCAGTTTTCACAGGAACGTCTCAAGCAGGCGTTAGAAACAGAGTTGATTGAGAACGGATATGCCGTGCGGAAGCAACGAGGCTTTTTGTACGCGGAAGGGACGGTGCCTGTCCTGCTGGTTGCTCATTTGGATACCGTCCATCGCACCCAACCGGAAACGATCTGCTATTCCGCAGACGGCACGGTCATGATGTCACCGCAGGGAATTGGCGGCGATGACCGGGCGGGCGTGTATATGATCCTGCGTCTGATCCAGAGCTGTCATTGTCACGTACTGTTCTGTGAGGATGAGGAAACCGGCGGACACGGGGCACGTGCCTTTACAAAGTCCGGAATCAAAACGGACGTCAATTATATCGTGGAGTTGGATCGCACGGGCAGCAACGACGCGGTATTCTATCAATGCCGCAACCGGCAGTTCGAGCGACATATCAACAGCTTTGGATTCCAGACAGCGTTCGGAAGCTTCAGCGACATCTCCATTTTGGCACCGCATCTGAATCTTGCCGCGGTCAACCTCAGCACCGGCTACTACCATGCGCACCAGCCGGGTGAATATGTCCGGTTGGACAAGGTGGAGGAGTTGATCGGCCGTGTGGAGAAGCTCCTGCAAACGAAAACGGAACGGCTTTCTTACACGCAGAAGTTTACGGCAAGAAAGCTGGGTGAACCAAACGATTTGCAGCGGAAACGGCTCATTGCATTGTCTGACGCTCATATTGTCCGGATCAATCATCAGAATATTGCCGACGGCCGCGGATATTTTATGGACATAAGCGGCAGAATTTATCTCTATCTTGATGAATGTGACCGCATGGTACATATCGGAGACGCAGAGGCACTTTGCATGGACGGCTCTGCCGCTGCGTATCAGGCGGGGCAAGCGAAAGAATACAAGACCATAGAAATGGAAGAAGCCATGCGCCTGCTGGGGCAGGAACGCAGAGCTGGATAAAAGAAACGGTTGATTGAGAGAAAACCGGCAGTACACTTCAATGTGTGCTGCCGGTATTTTGCGCACTTTTTGTTGAACCTGCCGTACTCCATACGTATAAGAGAAGTACGGGAGGTAAAATACAATGCTAATTTCTATCGATCATGGGAACAAACAGGTAAAAACGATCCACCATGCGCCGTTCACATCCGGGCTGGTATGCAGCGAGGTACAGCCATTTGGAGGTGAAACGCTGACCTATCAGGGGCGGTATTATACGCTCACAGACCAGCGGATTCCATACCGCCGGGACAAAACGGAGGACGAACGCTTCTTCGTACTGACGCTCTTTGCAATCGCGTATGAACTGGAAGCCGCATCTTTCTACGGAGCGGGCCCGGTGCGGGTGCAGCTTGCGGTCGGCCTGCCGCCGGCGCATTACGGTGCGCAACAGAAACGGTTTGCAGAATATTTTCTGAACCGGGGGACGGTCAGCTTCACGCTGCATGACAGGCAGTACGAGATTCTGATCGACGAGGTGAGTTGCTATCCGCAGTCGTATGCCGCAGCCATTACGGTATTCCAGACGCTGCAAAACAGCCCAAGAGCGCTTATCATTGACATCGGCGGTTTCACGGCGGACTATCTGCTGCTTCGGAATGGTGAGGGCGACCTGAGCGTTTGCGATTCGCTGGAAAACGGCGTGATTTTGCTCTATAACCGGGTCAAATCGCGCGTCGCGGCCGAACAGGACTTGCTGCTGGATGAGACGGAGATCGATGCGATCCTGCTCGGCAGGGACAGCGGACAGTCTGATGCGGTATTGCAGATCGTGCGGCACCAGGCACGGGAATTTGTCAGCGACCTGCTCAGCTCACTGCGTGAGAGAATGCTGGAATTGAAAAGCGGGAAGGTAATCTTCACTGGCGGTGGGGCTGTGCTGCTCCGGCAGCAGATCGAAGCGTCGGACAAGGTGCGCGAGCCGGTTTTCATTGAGGACATCGCTGCAAACGGGAGAGGCTATCAACTGCTCTATCAGGCGGAACGGATGGGCGGGAATCATGGACGCTAAAAAAGACCCCGGAAAATTCACGATCCGCTTCTGTATATCCGACCCAAGGCAAATGAAAGCCGTCGATGAGTTGAACGCTCAAGGACGCTTGAAGGCACAGTTCCTGACCAATGCCATCCTGCACTATGTCGAGGGTACGGCAACTCTGCCGCCGCAGGAAGAACTGGAATCGATTCTGGAACGACTCATGAAGCGCATGCTGGACGATCGTGCAGATATGAGCGCAAAGCCGACTGAAAAGATTGACAGCAGCGAGCCATTCAGCGCTGACGACCTCGCTACTATTGCGGGTACCTTGCAGGCGTTTCGCAGATAATAATGCGCAGATTGTAAATTCGTTGCATTTTGCTTAATCATCGTGAACAACGACTGCAATTAGACTTAGGCGCTTCATCTAACGTCTACTCCATAAATATATTTGATTTCATGTGCTCCACTATCAATCGGCATCTGTTATTTTTATGAGCAATATTTTGGCGGGTTTTAAAAAGGTAAATGTGTTTGCCGGTACGATGGCTTCCAAAACATTGGGTGTAAAAACGGACGTAAACAATTCTATTTCTCGGCCGCCCACTGAGCCTGTCTCTTATACACATCTCCGAGCCCACGAGACAAGAGGCAATCTCGT
>OJPW01000853.1_pt1 | contig 21679 bp, 13 predicted proteins | sample 1598571 | NCBI WGS metagenome assembly OJPW01 (sample SAMN03922493, study PRJEB24848) | human gut metagenome | isolation source: stool sample | host: Homo sapiens | place: Germany | collected 2011-05
TGTCATCAGCATACTGAGCATGGGCTTTTTTCTCCTGTCATCCGTGTAATGCACGGAAAGGGCGTTTTATTGCATTTGGAATTAAAAAAATTTGGTTAGGGTCCGCTGAGCACCTCATAAACGCGGACAAGTGCCGCCGTTTCACAAATAAACCGATCTGCCAGCGCCCGCTCCTCCCCCCATGTTCTCTGCGCCGTTGTGCGCTGCCCCGTCCCCTGCTTCAAATTCTCCGTCTCACACCACTGGCCCCCACCTGGAACTGGCTGCGGCAGGCACAAAAGAAAACAGGCAGCCTCGTTATAAGGCCAACTCCTTTCACATTATTCTTATGCCGTTTCCTGCATCCCGTCCGATAAATCGAATTTACATGTTTCTCATAACGATTGGAGATTGTCTTATCAACAAACTCTTCTGTGTCTTTTGACCCCAATACCAGAGCAAATGTTCCCGCGGCCAATATACCCGCCAACATGAATTCCGCAATTCCCAAAAGGATAAAATTCATGTTCGTGCAGCAGGTATGCCGGAACACATAAGGCGTGATGTGCGGCAGAGGCTTGTCCGGATGCAGCTTTTGATACTTCTTTGCCCAGCGCATTTCATTCTCGATGTGCAAAGCGGCCTTCGGACTGTCGTTCTTGTCCAGCATGATGAAGCCGTTGTAACCGTCTACCATAAAATGCCATTGATTGCTTCTTGCAGCGAAAAAGGAACAGCTCAGCTTCCAGCCAAATACCCGGAAGCTGAGCTGTTTGTTGGCCTTTAAGGCATGATAAGGCGATTATCGTGCGCGTTTTCTCTTGTAGTGGACAGCGCCGGCCAGCGTAAGGGTACTTGCCAGCAGCAGGGCGCTCCACAGCGGAAGATCGCTGCTGTCTCCGGTGCGGGCGCTGGCAGTGCCCTTGACGAAGATGACCTCGATGGTATGGGTTCTGCTGACATTCTCAAAGGTGTAGGACTTTACCGCGCCGATGCTCTTGCCGTCGATCTTGACAGTGGAGACAGCATAGCCCTTATCCGGGGTGATGGTGAAGGTCTGATCTCTGCCCTCACGGACGCTGACGCTGCCGGAGGGGGAGATAGAGCCGCCAGCCCCGGCGGTTGCCTCGATGGTGTAGTAGCTGTAGCCGCTGCTGCCACCACCGTTGGACTTGTGATACAGCAGCTCGATCTCGCCGGTCAGGGTCGTGTAGTTGGTGTCCGTGGGCGTAAAGCGCCACTTGTAGGTCGTGTTGGCTTTGACCCTGGTATCGTCGGGCAGCGCATTGCCCTTGTCATCCAGCCATTCCAGCTTGCCGTCATTGGGATTCAGCGTGCTTCCCTTGGTGGTCAGCGCCGCGTCCTTCAGCGTCTTGCCGCCGGTGGTGATCTTGGTGTAGTTCGGCTCGCCGGTAGGCGTGGCCGGTTTGACCATGAGCACGAAGGGGGCGCTGGTGACATCGTTATAGTCGTTGTCTCCCGCCTTAGTCGCGATGACACTCACAGAGCCGACCCTGACCGGAGTCAGAACGCCGGTTTCGGGATCGATGGCCGCTTCGCCGGTGCTGTGCGCAGTGTCAATGCGGTAGGTCACAGCGCCTGTGCCGTTGCCGCCGCTGGTGGTCAGCGTCAGCTTTTCACCATAGATTACGGATGTGTTGCCGGTGATGGTCAACGCCTTCTGATCGTCCTTTTCTGTCAGGGTGATGTTCAGCGTGATGGTGAAATCCTTATAATTGTCACAGGACGCCTTGAGAGTGATGGTGATCTTGTCGCCCGCCTTGCCGCCGGAAATCGCGTAGGTCAGCAAACTGCCGTCCGCTTCGAAATCATGCCCGGTAAGTGCGACATTCGAGCCGGTGCTGACGCTGTATTCGCTGTTATAGCGCCACGTTTGTCCGCCGGGAAGCCCCGACCAGTCTGGTGTGTAGGTGTGCTCCGAGGTGTCCGTGTACTTCTGCGCCAGCTCGACCGTTTTGAGGCTGCCGCCATCCGCCGGTCCGACGGTCACGTCAATGGCGACGTTGAGCACTTCGCTATAGGTCTCATTGTCGGGCTTGAAATCAGCATAGAAGATTCGGGCGCCCAGTTGATCCAGCACCGTCTCCGGTTCTTGCCAGCGCCATGTGCCGGGTGTATTTCCCTCCGGATTGGGCAGAGCGATCTGGTTGAGTTTCTGGCCGTATTTGGCTGTCAGGCCGGTGGGTTTCGTGCAGGTCGGTATCGCCTTCATTACCCAAAACTTCTTACACGCCGTGGTGAACGACTCGTAGTTCTCCGTCTCGCCAAGCTCTGCGTACATATAGTAGCAGGTTCCGGCGCTCAGCGTGTCCGGCTGAATGTTCTCCCACTTTTTGCCGCCGCTGTTGGAATTGGTGGTGTTATAGTAGTAGGTCACGCTTCCGTCACCCGTCCGGTCTGTCAGGCTGGGCGTGCTGGGCGTCTCGCCGTAAGTGTAGAATTCCATGCTGACCTTGCCGTACTGTTGGGCCTTGTCGACCTTGACCGTTGCGGTGCCGGTCACTTCCGCATAGGTATTCCCATCCTTCGGGGTGAACTTCCATCCGATATCATGGCCAAGCGTACTCGCATCCAGAATCGTATCGTCCGGTTGCTGCCACGAGAAGGTGCCTTCAACCGCTGCGCCGGTGGTGGGATCCTTCATCGTACCCGAAATCCGGCTCTCGCTCAACGTCTGGCCGTAGGTGATTTTGCTTGCGGTGATGCTGCCATCCGCCACGGGCGTGATCCGGTCTACCGCGTTGAGGACGAGCGTCAGTTGAAAGTCTGCGTAGTTGGTGGTGGTGACCGTCACCGTGGCGGTGCCGATCTGGCCGGTCGCTGTTCCATCTTTCGCATAGAGACCTACCAAAGTCAGCTTGCTCCCCTCAAATTCCGCTATCTCCGGGTCGATATAATATCCATGAGCGGTGAAGTTAATAGCAGTCTGCCGATTCCCCAAATCGTAGCGCACGGTGCCGTAATCTCCATGGGGCGCGGCGGGCAGCAGCTGCTGGAAGTCATAGGTGTACGTCCGCTGCGTGCCGTTGATCACGCTCAGCGAGCCGCTGGCAGCTTCGGGTGCTGCGGCCTTGTTGATGGGAAAGTCCTGGGTGCTTCCCTGGATAACGTAGTTGCCGCCGTCAACGTCCTTGATGGTCACCCGGCCGGTACCGGCGTTGGTGTTGTTGGAATACTCTACCGTGTATTCTCCCGCCGGAATGACCGCAACTCCGTCCTCGAGGGTCACGGCCGGCTCCAGCGCATCGCCGGTGTAGGTGCAGGATGCGACTTTCATCGTGGGCGTCACGGTTTTTGGCGTGATCCTCCACTCGACCGTGGCCGTGCCGGTGTAGTTGCCGGTACCTTCGATGGTCAGGGTGATGCTGTCGCTGACATCGGTGGCCGAGCCGCCGCTTTTGATAATGTAGGTGATTCTTGTTTCATCCCAGTCCTCCAGCGTCACGCCGGTGATCTTCGGCGATTGCTCCGCCGCGTTGTACTCGAGGCTGGCAGCTTCCAGCGTGATGGCTGCGCCCTCGATGGACTTGGGGGCGACGGGAACTTTCACGATATCGGTTACGGCTGCGTATTCCTCGTAGCCTTCCGCCGGGGTGAATGTCCACTCGAAGTACACATCGCCGGTGTTAATGGGTCTGTCGTATTTATTCAGCCACGCGAAGGTGCCCGGGACCTCTTTTCCTGTGGTGGGGTCTTTCATCGTGCCCTTGACTGTGAGCGTGCTGTTTTCCAATGTCTGGCGGTAGGTGATGCCCGTCGCGCTGATTTTGAAGTCATCTGACTTTACAGGCGTGATCTTCTCGCCAATAACGACCTTGATGGTCAGCTCGAACTGCTGATAGTTCGCGGTTACAACCGGGGCGGTTATCTCGCCGATTTGCTCGTTAACCTCTGCGGAGTGCGCGGCCACGATGGGCAGAGTCAGAACGCCCTCGTTTGACACGAACATACCGTTGTTACTGTCGAGGTAGGTGCTATCCGTAAAATGGTAATCACACCCTTGATACTTGATTTTGCCGTACTCGCAGCCCGAAGTCAGCTCCGGCAGGAGCGTGGCCAGATCGAGCGTGTAAGTCTTTGCCACGTCGTTGTAAACAAACAGCGTGATCTCAGCCGGGGTCACAGTGGCCGGATCGATCTTGAAGCGGTCATCATTGGAGGTGAAATTGAAGTTGTCCGATCTGACGTCCGCCGCCTCGCCCTCGAACACGTAGTTGGAATCTGTGAGCGACAGAGTGAAGGAAATGGTCTCTTTCGTGCCGGCGTCCGGCGAATCCTCATAGGTAAAGTCATCCTGCCGCGTGGTAAAGCGGGCGTCCGTGATCGTATAAGCGCTCTCGGGGAGGGAAATCACGTTGCCCGCAGCGTCGAGGAACGCCAGATTGGCCTTGGGAAGCGTAACGCTTGCGCTGCCGTCGTAGGTCTTGGAGACAGAAGTGACGTTGCAGATGCCTTTGATCTTCACCGGGCTGACGGTTACTTTTATGGACTTAGCAGCGGTGTCATTGTAGCCCTCAGCTCCTACGACTTTGTAATAGACCGTGTACGTTCCGGCATCGGCGGCGGTGGGAGTGGCAGTGCTGAAGCCGCCGCTCGTGCCCAGCCGGTACTGCATCTCGCCGTACTTCGCATCCACGCTGCCCTTCGTGACGAGTAGCTGCTTCTGGCCGGTATAGGTCAGGGCGTTTGCCGCGGGTGCGGTGATCGCGCTGGCCGGGATGGCGGCCTTGGTGACGGTCAGCTGTTTGTGACTGCTCGTCACCGAATAGCCGTCCTTGGTGGCGGTGAAGGAAATCGTGTAGCTGCCGAAATCGTTGAAGGTGTACTCCGCGACGTAGAATTTGGTGCTGCCAGTGCCGACTGTCGTATATTTCACATCGCTGCCCGACAGCGTGATGGGCGTTGTTTCGCCCGTCTTCAGGATGGAAAACGTCACCGTCGCGCCCTTCGTATTGCAGCTGGCGCAGAGCTGGACGGTCGTGCCCCGCTCTACCTTCGGCGAGTTGCCGGTCAGGTTCTTGCCATCGACCTTCAGATTCAGGGTCTTGGAGGTGATGGGCAGTCTATCGATGATAACATTGTTCAACTGCGAGCCGTTGACATCATCCCGGGCATACCACTTGTGGGTGCCGTCCGCGTTGAGCACCTTGTATCCAAGTGCTGTGTCATTCAGAATATTTTTCCACGTCGCGCCCTCTGCCAACGTCAATGTGCCGAGCTCAGCGGGATATTTTGATCCGGCGAGTTCCGCACCATCGAAAGCAACGACCTTATCAATGCTGGCTGTGGTCGTGTCTTTCGTGTTGCTCAGGGTGGTGGTGATAAAGTCGCCCTTGATGCCCTTGACCGTCACCGTACCCTTGATGGAATGACCGTTCAGGTTAAGACCCGTGTCCTGCGTGCCGTCGATGGTATAATCGCCGGTCACGTCGGTCAGCAGCGTGAGTTCTGCGCCGCCGTCTCTGTCTGCGTCAAGGGCCGTTTGCAAATCAGCAAATCTCCGCTGCGGGCGGTTGCCCTCGCCATTGTTCAAGGCTGTTTCAGCCACCGCGGGCGCGTTGCAGTAGGGGCAGGCAGTGGCGGTTTCGTCAAAGCCGTTCTTGCCGCCGTGGGCGCAGGACTTTACCACCAGGTCGCAGGTCTTGGAAGCGGCTTCCTTCAGCGTGAGCTGCGTGTCGCCACAGTAGTAAGCAAGCCTCGCTTTCTGGGGAAGAAGATCGCCCAATGTGATGCTGTTATTCAGCCGCAGATCTTTTCTCAAAATCTTTCCGCCGCGCAGCTCGACTTTGCCGCCCCAAACCTCCAGCTGGAGCAGGGTGGTGCTGTCATTCTCCGGATCAAATACCAGTGTACCGCCGTCCCGCACGGTCACTCCCACCGCGCCGTTGCCGCCGCTGCTGTCAATGACCGTCAGATTACCGGTGAGAGCCTGACCCGTGGCCGTAGAGCCGCCGACATTCAAGCTGTGCCCACTCAGGCTATGTCCGTTCAGATCCAGCGTGAGGGTCTTGCTGGCATATATGCCGTAAGGCAGCGTCCCGTTTGCCAGCAGGGTGATGGTCTGACCGTCAGCTGCCGCATCCAGCGCGGACGGCACATCGGTATAATAGGTTTCGCCGATGCCAGCCGCAAACTGCGTCCCGCAGACCGCGCATTTGCCGTCTTTGTCGATGGCGCTTGTGCCGTCTGTATCCTTGTGGGTGCAGGAAAAGCCGCAGGCGCACTTGTTGTCCACCATGGTGTGGGTGTGTTCCTTGACGGTTACGTCGGCCAGCTCCGTTGCATTGCCGTCCTGCACGTCGTCGCCCTTGTAGAAAGCGTGCACCTTCTGCGTATCCAACAGGGACATGAGCGGCTGCAGATCTTCTGCGATGTAGCTCTTAATGCTTTGGAACGTGCCGCCGCTGATGGCGATGGTTCCGTTGCGCGTGAACTGCACCTCGCCAAACGTGCCGTCCGTAATGTTCAGCGCAGCGCCGGAAGCGACAACCCATTCACCCGCGTGATCGGAACCGCCATTTACGGTGACGGAAGCACCCTCCAATACGGTGAGGCCATACACCGTGCCGTTGCTGACGGTCACAGAGCCACTGTTCGCGTCGCAGAGAAGTCCCACGCATTCTGGACCGCCGATCTCGCCGCTCCGGATGTCCAGTGCGCCGGCCATGAACATGAGATTTGAAATTCTGCCGTAAGCGGCCTCGCCTGTAACAGTCAGGTTGCCTGTCGCGAGAGTTTCTTTTTTCTGCGTTTCCTCGTTCGTCTCTGTGAATCCAACCTCGAGGTAGTCGACCGTCTTGTGGTTCAGATCGAGCGTCAAGGTTTTGGTGACAACGGGTACGATGGAAGCATACTGTTCGAACGTAAAATCTTCACCGAGCGCATTGAGGGCGTCTGCATCCGTCACATGGTTGGCCAGCAGCTTGACGGTGTCACCGTCCCGTGCCGCATTCAGCGCCCTGGGGAGAGACTTGTACTGTTTGCCGTTCACCTCGGCTGCATCCTGCAAGCCGGTGACGGTGATGGTGGCGCTTGCCTGCACGGAGGTGTTCCCCACCTCGTGAACGAACAGCGTGTACGTGCCACCGGGCGTTTCCTCATCGATCTTGACGGAGACGGTATAAGTGCCGTCGCCGTTGTTCTTCTGGCTGATGGTAAAGTAGCCATTGACCGCGCTGCCTTGAACATAGGCGTTCAGCGTGTCCGTGCCGGTATAATTGGCAGTGAACACGGCGGTCTTGCCCGCGGTAAGGTTCTTGCTCGTTTCGGTCAGCGTCAGGCTCGGCGCTGCGGGTGTGGTGCTGCCCACCTGTTTGTTGGTCAGCTTCTTTGCGATTTCGCCGCCTACTTTATAGGTATCGGTGTCAAAGCCAGCTTCCGCAGCGGTATCGCCGTTCACTGTGGCGGAGCCATAGAGCGTTTTGGCGGCAAGCTCTGCCGCGCTATCCAGCTCGACCGCCTTCACTGCGCCGGAGATCAGCATATCCGTGCCATCGCCATCGAAGTACAGCGTGCCCTTCACGCCGACCTTCGCGCCGCTGACAGAAGCAGAGCCGGAAACCACGTTCAGCCCGCCGGTAATGGCCGCTTCCGCTTCGGCGGGCGCGGTCATGTTGAGCGTGCCGCCGTCTACCTTCACAGCACCATCGACCGTGCCGCCGTTCAGCGTCAGACTGTCCGTGGCATCAATATTGCCGGTGATGCTGTGCCCGTTCATGTGGATGGTCGTCGCGGCGTAGACGGTGAGGTCTTCCGTGACGCTGTCGAGCAGCGTGATCTCGCCTTCCTCCATATTGTCCAAGATCTCCTGCACCGTTTCATACTGCGTCCCGCCGCTCTCCGCGACGTAGTGCGTCCCGCCGCTTCCTTCGCCGTTCTCCGTGACGTCGGCGAAGACTGCCGTGGGCAGCGTCGTCAGACAGAGCGTCAGCGCCATCAGCAGGCTCAATACTCGTTTTTTCATAAGATCCTCCTTTAGGATATGTGTATAGGGTTTATATCCAGCCCGTTCAGGCACAGGCATAGCATTTATAGATCATCCGGAACGAGCCGCAGCTTTTTCGCGGCGGTCTTGGCCTCCGCCCGGCGCTTCACGTCCAGCTTGTCGAGGATGTGGCTGACGTGGGTCTTCACGGTCGGCAGCTTCACATCCATGATCTGCGCGATCTCGGCGTTGGACTTGTCCGCGCAGAGCAGATGGAGAATTTGCAGCTCCGTGGGCGTCAGCTCCTCACCGGGGGCAAGGCGGGGTTCGAGGAAATGCGGGTAGAACGCCGCCTGCGTCCGCACCGCCGCCATCAGCCGCTTGCGCCATGCTTTGTCGCCGTCCCAGTCCAGCGCTTCCAGCAGCGGCAGCACCGCCGTGCCGTATACGCTGACGGTGCGGATGAAGCGGTACTCCGCCGCCGCATCCAGCGCCGCCGTCAATCGCTCGCGCCACCCCTCGTCCTTCTTGCGGTGCAGGGCGATGGCAGTCAGGACATTCAGGTGAATGCCGTCGATGATGCGGGCGCAGTTTTGGACGTACGGCTCCAGCGGGGCAAGCGTCAGCTGCACCGTATCCGGCCTGCCGTCCTCCAGCTCCACCATGGCCTGGGTGAGATACTGGTAGCGCCGCATGACGTTCAGGTGCGTCGGCTCCCGCGGGGCTTTTTCCCGATACCACGCGTCCGCCGCGTCAAGGTCGCCGGTGTGCATGTCAATACGGCAGAGCATGGCGTCCATATTGGGTAGAAAGCGTGTCAAACCGCGCTCGGCAAAGCATTCACGGAGCACCTCGATGGTGCGCCGCGCGTCGGCGGGCTGTCCGCTTGCCAGCTGGCTGCGGGCCAGCAGTCCACTGACGGCGAACTCCATGTCCGGCGTGCCGCGGTTGCGGACCTCGTTCAGCTGTGGGAGAAGGGACAGCATCCGACCGGCCACGTCCTCCCCCTTTTCAAACTTGCTCTCGGCGATGGCGCAGTCCGCAAGACCCACGCCGTCCCGCCCCAGCACCGCCTCCACGGGGAGACGGAGGGTTTTGTAGAGCAGGTCGTCCTTTTTGCTCCATGCGGAAAAGTCCTTGCCGCCGTTCATAATGCTGGGCAGCGCGCTTGTGACGGAGAAGGACGGCAGCGTCACTTCCTTGTTCATCAGCAGCCGGAACACGGCGGGAATGGTTTCCGTCAGACCGTTCACGCCCCGCTGGGGGAGAGAAATGTCCAGCCATGCAAGGCGGCTGCGGGCCTGCTTTCCGGCGGCGTCCTGCCTGCCGCAGCGCTCGGCAAATGCTTGCAGCTCGCCGTACCAGCGCTCCGAGCCTTCGTAGTCCATCGCCAGCGCGCAGAGCATGCTCATGCCCTGCATCAGCGAGGGAGAGGCGAGAATTTCCGCCTCCGGCAGGCTGCGGTAGTATTTTTCCATCTCGGCATAGTGACCCATGCCGGGGTGCAGCTCGGCGTTGCGCACCAGCAGCTCGGAGACCTTGGAATGGTCACCGCCGCTGGTGTAGCATTCCAGGGCGTGGGCGTAGTCCTCCTTCAGCTCATAGTACAGCCCGCCCCGGCTGAAGAGCGCTTTGCGCTTTTCCTCGGTATACTCCCGTTCCATCTCCCAGCGGAGAAAAGCTCGGAACCCCGCCCAGAAGCGGAAGCGCTGGCAGTCGTCGTAGCGCAGCATAGTGGTGTATCGAAGAAGCCAGTCCAGCCGTTCGCCGGCACGGGGATCGCCGCTGACCATCCGCGCCATTTCCAGGTCAAAGCTTTCAAAGGGAGCCAGCTCCAACAGGAAGCGCCGCACCGGCAGGTCAAAGCGCCGGTAGATGGCGGTCTCAAAGTAGAGGAACACCTCGTGGAACACCCGCGCCACCAGCTCCGGTGTCCACGGCTTGTCCGTGGACATGCACCGCGCCGTGATGGCCACACCCAGCGGATAGCCCGCGGATTCTTTCAAAATTCCGTCGATCTCGCTATCTGTTACATTTGCTCCCGAAAGCTGAAACAGTCGCCGCACATCGTCCGCGTCAAAAAGCAGGTCGTCGGCCTCCAGCACCGTCATCAGCCCCGTGTACTGAAACGCCGTCAGGCAGCCGGGCGGCACACCGCGCGAGAGCAGCACGAAATGGCGCTCCGGACTTGAGCGAATCAGTTCGCAAAGAGCCTGCTGTCCGGCTTCCTCCTGCATGAGCTGAAGATCGTCGATCAGCAGAATGTCCCAATCCTGCGCTGACGGTATGATCGTGCAGTCTGGGTCTGCCGCGCTTTGCCGCAGCACGTTCCGCCCGCGCAGCAGCGCGTCCGCCAGTACGGTCTTTCCAACGCCGCAGGGCGCGCTGAAAAAGAGGACTCTGCCGTGTGCCATGAAGCTGTCAAACCGTTTCTGAACGGAGGGCTTTATGATGATATTTTCGGTCATTTCTTCCCTCCCTTTGGTACAGAGCGAGATTGTCATAAGCCTTTTGTCACTTATCTCAAGTTATATTATACAAGTCTGTTTCGAAATGTAAATCATCCCAAAGGATGAGACCCACTGCATAACAAACTGCTGTACATGTCAGCATTTCATAAAGCACCCAACATTGGCTTCACCTGTATTGGATTTTCCCGTACAGGCGCAGGTTTCTGTGCCGGCTCCTTCGGCAGCTCCAAAATGGTGTACTCGATGGCGCCAAGCTGCCCGTTCTCGTTGCGAACGCGCACCCGGACGAGATAGCCGTGCGTCTCCAGTTCCCGGGCTCCGCCGCTGTCCCGCAGGTGGTAGTTGGACATGGCCGCGTAATCTCCGGTCTTTTCGATGCGGAAAACTGCCATATCCGGCGCCTCCTTTCTCTGGTTTTGAAAAGTGTTGATTTTGGCGCAAAAAAGCCCCTGTCCTGCCTCTCGGACGCTTTCCATGGGAAAACACCCACGCCGCCTTTCAAGCGGCGCTCTGAGAGGAAAAAACAGAGGTTTTCGCGCCTTAGAAAGAGAAAAGGCCGCAGCCTCCATAGCAGAGGTTGCGGCCAATCTCTCATAAGAAAATATATCCTTACGAACGGAAACGGTTGATGCGCCTGGCTTCCATCGGGCGGGTTTGGTGTTAGTTGAAGTATTCGCTTACATCGGCTTTGTCGTTATACTGCTTGCGGACGCGGACCAGCACAGATCCGTCGCTCTGCTCGGTTTCCTCGGTGATCTGATACCGGGTGCGGCTTCTGTCCATCGTCGCCTTGTAGCGGCTCACTTCGTCGTGGTTGACCTTGAGCTGCTGCTCACGGGTCAGACCGCAATCGTCCTTCTATGCAAACCCCAGTGTTTGCAGGATGCACGCTGCCTTTACGCGCTTCATTGATTTCACCTCCCTCAGCCTCCGCCCGGTCAGAACGGATGCCCTTTTTCAGAGAGGTGATCAGTGAGCAAACAGCCTGTGCGCGCCAGTCTGCCGCCAACGCACACTGCACCGGATGCACTCCCGTGATACCTTTGTATGGCTTTATTTTATCAAATTCGAAACTCGATTTCAAACGAATTTTTGAGAAAATGTCATCTCAATACAGCTCCGCGATGATGTCCACGCACTTGTCAACGATACTGTCACCGGCAAAGGAAACGGTCTGAACTGTGAACGGATTTTGATGTTTAGAAATCATTATCCTTGAAAAGCTTTATGATGGTTATTACGACCACCCACAGCAGAAAAGACAGCATTGCCCCTATCTGGACAGCAGGGAACGGTAGTCGGCGGTCAACGTCAGATAGCCGCGCTCATTGTGAGCAATACCCGCCCAATCCAGCACCGCCGCCAGCACAAACACAGGGTCAAACACATATTTCCCAGCAGGGGCTTTGAAATAGTATTTGCCAATGGCACCGACAACAGTATCCTCCGTGCAGCCACCTTCGCCAAGGGGAGAATTGCGTCCCATACCCTTGCGGGCAGAGCCGCCCTCACGAAGCAGCAGATCCACGATAACATCAAAAACATCGTAGGTAAGCGGCGGCTTCATAGGCAGGTCGCTGCAGAGGAAGGAACAGCCATCCTTAGCGGCTCGGATAATGTACGGTTTGCCGGTAACAGAATACACCGTTGCCCTGCCGCCATTTTCGTAGAGTTTGTTCCGTACAATGTCAGAGGACATTGTGCTGCTCTCTTTTGGGGTAAAAAGACTCGTGTCAAACGCCTCACTTTCTTCCTCGCTGCGCAGGTTTAATTGCAGCAGCAGCTCATCGAGTTTTTTCTTGGCTGTGGGGTAAGAGATGCCCAACTTGTTTTGCACATCCTTCATGCTGCCGCGGCAGGCGAGAAAGGTCTGCAAAAACCGGGCGTATTCCGGGGCAAGGCACTCATAAGGGGAAAGTGGTTCATCGGTGGGGAACTCTGCCTTGCAGCCGGGGCAGCTCAGCCGTGCTAAATGAAGTGCCGCCCCGCACACAGGACACTGACCAGAGAATTTCATAGCGATCTCCCTCCTTCACTTTCAAGATACCATAATATTTCATCTATGTCAATAATAGAATTAAAAATATTAAACCCGTTTACGGATAGGATGTAAAAATGGTGCTGTCCTGCACGGGCGGCTACAATGGTGCCTCATTGTCCGCAGGGGGGGACAATACTTCAGCCCTGCGCGCTCATCTGTGACAAATCTTGTCGTTCGTATATCATGTTATCTTTTTGAAAACAATAAAAAATGCGTAAGTCCCAAGATATCCGGACTTACGCATTTCTGCTACACGATTTGCTTATGAAATTTTCTTCCATTTTTCATCTTTCACCCGCCTTTACACAAAAAGCGTGTGGCTGCTCTGCAACTGGATTTACGCAGAAACGCCACACGCTGTACGCCTATTATAGCAGAGGCAAATCGGAATTTCAAATGATTTTTTCACATCCGATGCCGCTTTTTATCCCATATTATTTCGAGAAGACTGCTGCGATGTGATGCCGCACGACAATGCTTTCTCGATCATGTCCACCTTCTGAGGCCGTCCCATCAGCCGATAGTATTTGCACCATAACTGCGGCGATTGCAGCGGGATGACTTCTGTCCCAAGCGGCATTTTCTCCACGATCTGTTCTTCACGCAGAGAACAATCATAGGCCGTTCCCTCATGCACGATGGCAAAGCCTGCCATGACATCGACCTCGATCGATTCTATGAGGAATTCCATAAAGCTCTTCGTCCGGTACATGGGATTCGGCATGGGGTCAGATGGGCGGAGCTCGCCCATTTCCAATAAAATCGTGCGGACACATTCGGCGTCATGGTCAGCAACCATTAAATCAATATCGTGGAACGCAGAGGTGATGCCCTTGAAGTACAGCAGCATCGACGCGCCCAAGGCCCACTGCACATGGGCCTCGTTCAACCGCTGAGCGATCCTCTTCAGCAATTCGATTTTCTTTTATATTTCCGTCATGATGCACCTCGTTCATTAGTCTGTCATAATCATTTTGAGATGCATGTTGCCGAAGCTGTGTCTGCTTTTCATGGCGGCACGGCACAGGTACAGTTTACTCCCGCTGCCCGTCATCCTGTAGTCAACGACGAAAAAATGACCGCGATCGGCAGAGAGGCAGCCGAGGCAGTTGGGTTTAAGCATTTTGATATGCCAAATTCTTCTGCTTCAGATAATTTCGCAGAATTTCTGCATGCTTTCCCAGGATATTATTGCTTTGTTGGCAGTCAATAAGGAACCCAAGACCCGCTCCGGGGACCGATATGTCTACTTCTCCGCCCAGATGGAAAACCTCCTGCGGGAGTACAGGAGGGCGTGTCAGTACATCACCACGATCTACGACGAAAGGGAGCTGGACACAAACGACTTCCTGTTCCGCCGCCAGGGTACACGCCTGCCCATGACGCCTACCACCTTCACCTGGCGCTTTAAGTGCATCCTAAAAAAGAACGGCCTGCCGGGGCAACTCAATGTCCACAGTCTGCGCCACACCGCCGCCAGTCTGATGATCGCGGGCGGCACGGATGTGGCCACGGTAGCGGGCATCCTCGGCCACAGCCAGCCCTCCACCACGCTGGATATCTATACCCATGCCTTCGACAAGAACAAAAAGGCCGCCAGCGCGGGATTGCAGGGAATGCTGGAGATATGAATATAATCAGCATCGAAATAATAACAGCAGCTTTGTGCGCCGAGTTGTAGCATGTGTGTTGGCTGCCAAAGGTGGAAAGAAAGCCGGACTGGCTGTCCGGCTTTTCTGTCCAAATTTATTGCAATAGGAGGAGACGCCATGTACGGCTATAGCATTGCTTCAGCGCAAATACTGGTCTGCACTTTATACCACTTCAGGCGCTGGGGATTGAACATGGCCATGGGAACGCCATCCTGCCGCAAGAGACCGTTCACATCCCGCGCATAGGCGTTCATATCCGCGTTCCAGTCGAAGGCCGCGTCATGGTGCATGGGTACGATCAACTGACCGCCCAGCAGTTTACAGTCCTCGGCGTACTCCTCCGGTTTGGCGTACACCAGGCGCTGGCGCAGCAGCAGGTCGATTCCGATGCCTTTCCAAGCCTCCGCCATACCCTTTACATCCACACCGGCGGCAAAGCCGATGCGATAGTGATTGGTCAGAGTAAACAGGAAACTGGTGTTGAACAGACAACCGTAGCTGTTGAGGGGGCCAACCATGGTATTCTCAGGGTCGCCGAACCGTGCACCCTCCAGATCACAGGGGCCGCCGATGTCGTTGTGCTTTCCGGCCACCGTGTCCAGCCGGAAGCTGTCAAACTGATAGGTCATCCCCGGCACGATGGGCCAGATGTTATACTCCGGTACCTGATAGGCGGCAGACAGCTCGCGGGCAAAAATACGGTCGCAGATCACGATAGGACTGTTCTCTTTGAACACCGCGGGCAAGTCAGAGGTGTGGTCAAAGTGGGAATGGTTGATGGTCACATAGTCTACCGGCCCCAGTTCGTTCAAATCCAGTACCGGCGTATTCTCCCGCCGCCACGCTTTCGGGTTCTGGGGCAGAAACGGATCCGTCATCAGGACCTTTCCGTCAGGCAGACGGAACTGGAAGCACTGTCCGTGGATCCAGCGGAACTCCAACACGTTCTGAGACGCCGTCGGCTCATAGGGCGTCTCGGGAAAGTCGTTCAGCGCTTTGATGGCGCGAATATCAGTAGCCATACCATACCTCCGTTACTCAAAAGATGTATCCCAGCATCATGGTGGTCACGAATGTGCAGGCCACCAGCATCAGCAGCATAATAGAGCCTTTCTTCAGCGCCCACGCAGCGCCGTCACCTTCAAAGGAGGGCTGCGCCAGCATCATGGCGGCAAAGCCAGAGCCGCCGGCGGTGGCAATCGCGCTCATGCCGCCCTGCAGGATGAAAGCTGGGATCACGGACACATTGAAGCCCTTGGCTGCGAAAATGGTCATCATAGGTGCGATGATGGAGCTGACGATAATAATGGTTGCCATATTGGAAAAGACCTGTGTCAGGAACGTGGAGACCAGTGCGAAGAACAGAATCACCAGCGCCAAGGGCATGCTGGATACTGCGTCCGTCAGGATCAACAGCAGCCAGTCCTTGATACCTGCTGCGTCGGAGGCCACCGCACCAGCGGCCACCGTCACCAGCGCATAGGCGGCGATAGCACCCCACATAACGTCGCTGCCGATGTTTTTCTCCAGATCGTAGTAAGGCTCACCCTTTTCGCCGATCAGCGCCAGAGCTGCCACCGCCAGACCCATGAACATGGTCTGGCCAATGCGGCCATTCAGCAGCGTATAGGCGGCGGAAGCCTTATCCAGCGGCATCAGGAACACAGGGTACAGATAGGATACCAGCATAATCACAGTGATGATCACCTGCTTGCGGCTGAGCTTGACCGTATGGCCCTCCACAATATCAGCTACATTCAGCCGCTTCAACGGTGTTACATCCAACCGCAGAACCTTCCGGGCCAGGAAAGTAAAGCACAGGATCAACAGTACACTGCTCATGACAACGGCTGTTACATAGGCACCGCGATCCACCAGCAGCCCCGTCTGCTCGGCATACTTATCAAAAACAGTAAGGGACATGGTAGGCACACCCTGAAACGGGATCAGCACACCGGCCGTTCCGCCTACCAGCACCGTACCCGCGATCATGAAGCGGCACCAGCTGTCCTTGATATCATAGCCCACTACCTTGGCGATGCTGGCGATCAGGGAGAAGCCCAGCATCATGCAGGCCACCACATTGGTGGTCAGCGCACCCAGAATGGTCATGGCCGTCCACCATACCAGCATGAACAGCATCGGCCTTCCGTTCAAAGCCTTGCGGGACAGCGCCCACCTCACAATGACCTCGCCTGCGCCGCTGCGGGTAAAAGCGCCCGTCAGCAGGAAGGCATAGAGGAACTGCAGAAGGCCTGTGCTGCCAAAGCCTGCCGCCAGCAGCTCCGCCGGAGTCTGATACCCGCTGAGCGCGAATGCAAAAAACGCCAGGCAGGACGCGATGACCATACCCTTTCCGGCTATGACCAGGATCAGCCAGCCAATAAACGCACCCAGCACCTTCAGGCCGACCGGCGTCACCGTGGACCATGTAGGGCAAACGTAACCAAATACGAACATCATCAGCAGAGCTGCTATGGTAGGGATATGTTTTTTCATATGTATCGCCTCTCTCTTTCTCTTATTTTAACACAGCGCCTTCATCGGCGGAAGATACCATTCTCTGATAACGGGCCAGCCAGCCATTTTTTACCCAGCTCTCGTGGGGCTTCTGCTCCGCTCTGCGGCAGGCGAACTCCTCATCGGTGACGCGGGCGTTGATGGTGTACTTGTCCATGTCGATGTCGATAATGTCGCCGTCCCGCAGCAATCCGATCTCGCCACCGGCCGCCGCTTCGGGAGACACATGGCCGATGGACGCGCCCCGGGACGCACCGGAGAACCGGCCATCCGTGATAAGCGCCACGTCCTTGTCCAGCCCCATACCAGCCAAAGCCGAGGTGGGTACCAGCATTTCCCGCATGCCCGGGCCACCCTTGGGGCCCTCGTACAGGATGACCACGATGTCGCCCTTCCGGATCTCACCGCCGAAGATGGCCTTCACCGCCGCCTCCTCGCCCTCAAACACACGGGCGGTGCAGCTATGTACCCGCATCTCCGGCGCCACGGCGCTGCGCTTCACAACACAGCCATTGCGGGCGATATTACCAAACAGGAACGCCAGACCGCCGGTGGCGGAATAGGGCTTGTCCAGCGGGCGGATGACCTCGGGATCGCGGTTGTCCGCGTGGGCGATGTTCTCCCCTACGGTGTGGCCGGTGACAGTGGGCAACTCCGTGTGCAGCAGCCCCATGTCCGCCAGTTCCTTCATGACGGCGGACACGCCGCCGGCCTCGTCCAGTTCCTCCATGAAGTGTTCGCCCGCCGGTGCCAAATGGCACAGGTTGGGAGTTTTCTCGCTGATTTCATTGAACTGCTTCAGATCGATGGTCAGCCCCGCCTCGTGGGCGATGGCAGGGATATGCAGGGATGTGTTGGTGGAACAGCCCAGCGCCATATCTACGGTGATGGCATTATGAAACGCTTCTGCCGTTACGATGTCCCGGGGACGGATGTTTTTCTCCACCAGCTCCATGACCTTCATGCCAGAATGCTTGGAGAACTGGATACGCGCGGAACAGGGTGCGGGGATGCTGCCGTTGCCCGGCAGCGCCATGCCCAGCGCTTCGCACAGGCAGTTCATGGAGTTGGCCGTGAACATACCGGAGCAGGAACCGCAGGAAGGACAAGAGGACTGCTCACATTTCCGCAGACCCGCGTCGTCCAGCTTCCCCGCCTGATAGGCACCTACCGCCTCAAACATCTGGGACAGGCTGGTCTTCTTCCCATTGACATGACCCGCCAGCATGGGGCCTCCGGAGCATACCAGCGCAGGGATGTTCACGCGGATGGCTCCCATCAGCATACCGGGCACGATCTTGTCGCAGTTGGGGATCAGCACCGCACCGTCGAAGCAATGGGCGGTCAGCAGTGTCTCCACTGAATCTGCGATGAGTTCGCGGGAGGCCAAGGAGTAGTGCATACCCTTATGACCCATGACAATGCCGTCGCACACGCCGATGGCAGGCACCACCACCGGCGTACCGCCAGCCGCGTAGATGCCAGCCTTTACCGCCTCCGCGATCTTGTCCAGATGGATGTGGCCCGGGATAATATCGCTCTTGGCGGACACCACCGCAATCAGTGGGCGGGCAATCTCTTCCTCCGTCAGCCCCAGCGCGTACAGCAGCGACCGGTGAGGCGCGCGGTCCGCTCCCTTTTTGATCTGATCACTTACCATTGTTATTTTCACCTCTCGATGTATGTTTACTTGTTTGCTTGTTGGACAAGTAAACTATAATAACTTCTGCACTATTTGTCAACGGTGATCTGCCCCCTTTCCAGAAGTTTGTCGCATCCGCTGAAATTTTAGCTGCAAACTTGTATACTATTCACACAAGTTTGACTTGCTTTTTGCAGTGAAAGTCCGTATACTGGAGCATGAGAAACTATAGGAGGATCGCACTATGATGAGAAAAGACCTGCCCCATCAGGTGGCGGACAGCTTATATAAGATGATCGCGGACACACAGGAGTTCCGCCCCGGTGACAAGCTGCCAGGAGAAAACATCTTGTCGGACAGGCTGGGTGTCAGCCGTTCCACCCTGCGGGAGGCTATCAAGGTGCTTTGCTCTCAGGGCGTGTTGGAGGTCTATCGTGGCAAGGGCACCTTCGTATCCGAAAGCATGGAGAGCTTTATCAGCTTCGGCTTGGATGAATTGGATCTGAACCGCAGCCGTGTGAAGGATCTATTCGAGGCCCGTCTCCTGTTTGAGCCACAGTTGGCAGCTATGGCCTGCCAGCGCGCCACGGACGAGGAACTGGGCGCCATCATGGAAGCAGGAAAGCTGGTAGAGGAGCAAATACGGCTTCACGCCGACCGCACTTCTGCCGACCAAGAATTCCATCAGCGCATTGCTGTGGCCTCCCACAACCGCTTTATGCTTCAACTTTTGCCCATCATCCACAGTGCTGTGTCTGAGACCATCATGCTCAATGAGCACCAGGAGTTGCTGTCGGACATCACCCTGCGGGACCACGCGCTGCTGATGGATTTTCTCGGCAAGAGAGATGCTTTCGGCGCGGAAGCTGCCATGCGCATCCACCTACGCAGCGCCATGAATGCGCTGGCCTTGGCAAAATGACGAACGAAAACCGTATTCAAATAACGCCCTTGCGTAAACATAATCATTCCGCATTTTAAGGATTTTTGCTGTGCATGCCTCCAATCATCAAAAAAAGCCCTGATAGATCAAGGCTTTGCGGATAAGAAGAACTCCGTTTTTCGAAAAAAATGTTCGAAAAACGGAGTTCATTCATTTGCCTTGTATTGACAGAAAAGATGCATCACCAAGGTTGTTGCCTCTTATAGTGTTCACCATCTCAAAACTTCTTGTTTATATGGTACCTCTACTTTATGTGATTGTCCATTCACATCTTTTATAATTCCTGTTCGATCACCATCTCCGAATCCCGGAAGTGGATACGAATGGTCTCCTCGTCCTCTACCGTGATTTTCTGGATGATCTGACGGACGAACTCATCGGCGAACTCCGTGTAGCCTGCGCTGCACTCCATGATGCTGTCCCACATCTGCTGATGGCGGGTGGCCTGTTCCTCCAAGCTGACTTCCATCTGCCGGGCGTCCAGAATCTGTGCTTTGAGGGATTCTTTCTCGTCTGTCAGCGCCTTCATTTTGGCATTCAGTTCGGCATCGCCCATGTTCTCCAGCAGCCGGTCCAGCAGATTGCTTTGCTCCCGACTCACCGTTTCCATGTGTTTCTTCAGTTCCAGCAGCTTTGCACCAGCCTGCGATAATGCCTGCTTGGCTTCCTCTGCCATCGCCAGTACATCAGGGCAGACCTCCTGCCGGATGGCGGCAAACTCGTTCATGGAGGCGAGGATCGCGCTGTGGAGCTTGCTCTCATCCAGTGTCGGTGCGTTGTGACAGTATTGCGTTCCGAACTCCAATCTGGACACGCAGCGCCATACGATCCGCTTTTTCCCGTTTCTTGCCCAGGTCACTCGTTTGTACGGGGAACCGCACTCACCGCATACCAGCAGTTCCGTCAGGGCGTATTTGCCGGAATATTTCCCAAGCTCTGTCTTGCCGCTCTTTTGCAGCACCTTGCGCTTGCTGGATCGGCGCGTCATCTCGTTCCGTACCTGATCGAACATCTCTCTGGAGATGATGGCAGGATGGTTGTTCTCCACATAGTACATGGCGCGCTCGCCCTGGTTTTTCTTCACCTTCTTGGAGATACAGTCCGTGACATAGGTCTTTTGCAGCAGGGCATCTCCGATATATTTTTCATTCGTCAGGATGTTGTGGATGATGGCGGGCGACCAGAATTCTACCCCCTGTGCGGTCGGGACATTATCCTCGTCCAATTCTCGCTTGATCTGCCCCAGCGTACAGCCGTCCAGATACCGGTGATAAATCCGCTTGATGACCTCGGCTTCCTCCGGGACAATCTCCGGCTGTCCATCCGCACCCTTGCGGTATCCCAGCATCTTTTTGTATTGGAAGGTCACTTTTCCGGCTTCCGCACTTTTTGCTTTGCCCCAAGCGACATTCTTGCTCAGAGATTCGGATTCCGCCTGGGCGAAACCGCTGAACAGTGTGATCAGGAACTCGCTGGATTCCGTCAGCGTATTGATGTTCTCTTTTTCGAAGTACACGCCGATGCCGTTGGCTTTCAGCAGGCGCGCTGTTTCCAAGCAGTCCACGGTGTTTCTGGCAAAGCGGGAGAGAGATTTTGTGATGATAAGGTCGATATGGCCTCGTTTACAGGCAGTGATCATCTTTTTGAACTCTGTTCACTTCTTGAGGCTGGTACCCGTGATGCCCTCGTCTGCATAGATCCCCGCCATTTCCCAATCCGGGCTATCCTGGATCTTCTGGGTATAGTAGCTCTTTTGAGCCTCATAGCTGTTGAGCTGCTCCTCACTGTCGGTGGAGACGCGGCAGTATGCCGCTACACGCATTTTGCCGTCTTGCGCTTTACGGAGGGTCTCCGGTGCCTTGGTTGCAGGGATCACCCGCACCCGGCGTTCCAAAGTTGTCGCCGTTGTTTCCATGTATCATTCGTCCTTTCCCTTCATTTCGTCATCCAAAAATGTAAGCCTTACCGCGCCGTCCGGTGTGATGGTGATATGAGAAACCGCCCGGTGAAAGCGGCGCCAGTTCACTTTCGTCAGACGGTCAGAATTTTCGTATCCACAAATGGTGTCCGGGCAACAGTCGTATCGTGCGGCTGCCCCCTGTAAGATCAGCATCATGACTGCTTCTGGGGACTCCGGCTGCTCCAAGCCTCGATTGATGACATTGTTCAGTCGGATGACCTCGGCAGAGGGCGTATATCTCAACAGCATTCCCATCTATGATACGCATGAACATCTCGCGCCCTGCGAGGCGGCAAGAGAAAAGGAAACCGATATCTTGCGTGAATATCTAAGGCATTATATGGCTTCCAGTGTGATTTCGGCAGGTCTGTCCCAAAAAGATTTTCTTTATGTGTGTGATGCGTCGAAGCCACTCATGGAGCGCTGGAATATGGTGGAGCCGTACTGGGAATATAACAGACATACCGGGTATGAAGTGACCCCAAAAAGTTAGACAATATTCTGAAGTAAAAATTGTTCAAGCAGC
>OJPW01000862.1_pt1 | contig 21530 bp, 19 predicted proteins | sample 1598571 | NCBI WGS metagenome assembly OJPW01 (sample SAMN03922493, study PRJEB24848) | human gut metagenome | isolation source: stool sample | host: Homo sapiens | place: Germany | collected 2011-05
CTACACAAGGAGTATCGTCGGCAGCGTCAGATGTGTATAAGAGACAGTATCTACAGTCTGTTTAGCCGCAAGAACGATATACTCGGAGTAATAGGCGCGGGTATTGTTTCACCGATAGTAAATACGGGTATTTTCCTTTTAGGCTGCCTTGTGTTCTTTTATGACACTATTGCACAGTGGGCAGCAGGTGCCGGCTTTGAAAATGTTGGTGCATATATGGTGACCGCATTCGTGGGACTTAACTTTGTTGTAGAGCTTGCAATAAATCTGGTACTCAGCTCGGCTATCGTGCTGATACTTAAGGTTGCTAAAAAGCGTATATTAAATTAAAAAACGAAGGGCGAAAAAATGGACAACAATTATTTAGCCGAGCTTCTGTTCGGTGACATCAAGACAACACCTGAGGATATGTTTGCAAAATATCCCGCAAGAACACTTCCCGACAAGGCGGCTGTGACAAGATTCGCACCCAGCCCCACGGGCTTTATGCACATAGGCGGTCTGTATGCCGCACTTATTTCAATGTGTATGGCAAGGCAGTCGGACGGTGTATTCTACCTGCGTCTTGAGGATACCGACAAAAAGCGTGAAATTGAACACGGAGCAGATGAGATAATCACATCTCTTGCACAGTACGGAGTATGCTTTGACGAAGGTGCGGCGGCAGACGGAGAGGCCGAAAAGGGCAGCTACGGACCGTACAGACAGAGTATGAGAAAAGAGATATACCAGACCTTTGCAAAGGATCTTGTTAAGCGTGGTCTTGCATATCCGTGCTTCTGCTCGGCGGAGGAGCTTGACGAAATAAGAAAGGCACAGGAGGCCGAAAAAGCCGATATGGGCTATTACGGCAGCTATGCGAAGTGCAGAGATCTGTCCATTGAAGAAATAGAAGCCAATATAAAGGCAGGCAAGGAATACGTTCTGCGCTTACGCTCAGACGGCAACGCAGAAAACAAGATAACTTGCCGTGACCTTATAAGAGGCAATATCGAAATGCCCGAGAACATAATGGACGTTGTGCTTTTAAAGTCAGACGGTATCCCTACATACCACTTTGCACACGTTGTAGACGATTTTCTGATGGGTACTACCCACGTTATAAGAGGCGATGAGTGGATAAGCTCATATCCTCTGCACGAACAGCTTTTCAGAGCAAGCGGCCTTAAAATGCCGAAGTATGCTCACATTGCCCCGATAATGAAGCTGGACGGCGGCGAGAATAAAAAGAGAAAGCTCAGCAAGAGAAAAGACCCCGAGGCAAGCGTTTCGTTCTATTCAAAAGCCGGTTTCCCGGTTCAGTCGGTGCTTGAATACCTTATGACTATCGCAAACTCAAACTATGAGGAGTGGAGAATGAAGAACCCCGATGCCGATATGTCACAGTTCAAGTTCAAGCTTGAAAAGATGCCCGTCAGCGGTGCATTGTTCGATATGGATAAGCTGGCAAGCGTAAGCCGTGACGTTATATCGAAGATGAGCGAGGAAACGCTCTTTGACGAGATAAGCGCATGGGCAAAGGATAACGATGAAAAGCTGAACGCCTATATCACAGCTTCGCCCGACAAGTTCAGAGAAAGCATAAAGCTGTGGAAATATAACGGCAAGAAGGTACGCAAGGATATAGCAAAGTGGAGCGACCTGTCCGAGATGTTCCCGTATCTCTACGGTGACGGCGTGGACGGCTATGAGTTTGACGAAAAGCTGACAGCCGACGAGCGTAAAGCATTTTTAACGGCATATATCTCGGCTTATGACCACAAGGTTGACAGCAGTGCCTGGTTTGACGGTGTAAAGGCAGTCGGCGAACCTTTAGGCTTCTGCCCCAACATCAAGGAATACAAGGCAAACCCCGACGCTTACAAAGGCTCGGTTGCCGATGCCTGCGGAATACTCAGAGTAGCGATAACCGGCAGAAAAAATTCCCCCGACCTGTATACCATAATGCAGCTACTCGGTGAAGAAGAAACACTGAAGCGCTTGAAAGCGGCAATGTAAAAGTGAATATAAAACAATACGCACCTCGTTTTGAGGTGCGTATTTCTGTTGTCGCTGTCTTGATTGCGTCTTATTCTATATATCCGAGTTCCCTTAAAGCTGTTTCAAATTCATTCTTATCCTTTACAGTTCCTATCAGATAACAGGTGTTGTTCTGAAGTCTTGAATTGACGGTAATGTGATCCGAGCCTTCCGTATAGCATATAGTAATGCCCGGTGCGGCATTTTTTCCGTCGCTTGTTATTACGGATATAAAAATCCTGTTTTTCCCGAAGCTGTTATCACGGTTGAAGCCTTGAATTTTGTATTCCTTGCCGTCAAGCGTCAAGGTTCCGTCCGCATATTCCCTGCCGTATATGTTGCGTAGGATTTTTGCGTTTACGCTTACGGTCTTGTGCGGTAATTGTTCGTACATATCAACGCTGTAGTCATTGTTAATATCAACAAAATTTCCCGTACAGCTTATTTCTTTTACTGTTTCCGTGTTACTGTAGTTGATGATATTCTGTTCTTCAAGAACATTTTTCAGACTCTCGCTGTCGGTTGCAGGTCCTGCCCACATTGAGCTGTCGGAGGAGTTTTGCGACTGCAATACGGTAATGATTGCACTGCCTGTTCCCTTTTCCAGCTTAACATTTACATCAAATGAGCCTTCGTTGTTAAGCGAATGGATATTTATCACAGAGCCTCGTGAACTTGCGGAATCAAGAGCATACTCCGTATCGCCTACTGCAATTTTTCCGCTTGCGCCTGTCACACCAAAAATGTTTCCGGTTAAAGTTGCGTCTATGCTGATTTCTTTGTGCGGCAGATTGTCAAAATCCGGATTGTCGCTGTTTAACAGACTTATATCGGCAAACGTACCGTTAATTTTGATAGCTTCCGATGTGCCGGTAAACAGAACTACCGTTGCCGCCCCCAGAATAACAATGATTATAACGCAAAGTGTTATGATGGTTTTTTGAAACTTTGACATAAAATTATCTCCGATTTTTTAAAATTATTTTTAATATGAGTTGATTGCTTGTTTATTATCATAATATCATACTGCATATCAAAAGTCAAGCATCGGACAGGCTGTTGCGGTAAAAGCAGGTGTGACGCACTTACGGCTTGTCGAAAAATCGAAATTACAGCGCAGACGATCACAACAAAAAGCGGCACAGCCTAAGCCATGCCGCTTTAAATTCAGATCAATACTCCGACAACTCATAATTATTCGGTGTCCTGTGCCATAAACCGTCCGTTTCTTCGTAGATCTCCTTAAACGTAAACTTACGGAAATTGATTTTGCACCTTCCGCCGTAATTTGCCTCGTACACCCATATACCGTCGGTATCAACAGAGTATATCGTGACATAGTGCGGATAGCCGTACTTTATGTTGTCATATGCGAGATAGTCGCCCGGACGGAACGTATCGGTCATCCACTTCTTCAGCGCCGCCTCTGTCCAGTTTCCGTCGGAACGATTCCTTATCGTGAGGGTATTTTCGCCCGTTCCGTTTGTTTCACCGAAAAGATACTCGAACACCTCGATAGTAAATCCTGCACACTGTATGCCGGAATTATTCAGAACGTGACTTCTTCCTATAAGACAGGTACAGCCTGCCTCGTTGCCCGTTTCACAGTAGGAGTGGCAGGTACAAGGAGAGGTAAGGAGCGTGTTGTAATACTTGCCAATCTGATAGCTGTGCCAGTAGTCATATATCTTCCTGTCCCACTTGCCTTCCATCATCTCATCAAGGCGCTTCTTGACAAGCGCTTCCATATTGTCCTGCTTGACGATTCTGAAAGTGCCTTTTGCAGTGCCTGTGAAATTGCCTTTGCCCTTTACAGTAACGGTAGCCGTTCCGACATTCACTATGTTTGAATATCCCGATATATAGTAGTCAATACCGAGAGCAAGCGTTTTGCCGTTGAATGTAACAACTGGCTGTGCGGTAACACCCTGTCCCGTATATATCTGATCCTCACAGCTTATGCTTGCAGATGATATGGCGGCAGGCGCTATCGTGAACTGCGTTTTCTTTTCCGCACCGGCATATTTTCCCTTGCCTGTGATAACTGCCGTAGCTGTTCCTGCATTAGTGTTGTGATAAGCGCTCAGAATATAGTCCGTTCCGCTTTTCAGCGTGACAGAGCCTATCTTCACTGTTACCGAGGGAAGCTGTGCCGTGCCGTTGTATGTGACTTTACCTATTGTGACAACAGCATTTTCAAACGCTTCAAGCTCGTTGCTTATGCCGCTGAGAGTTACTGTTCCGCCGTAATTGCCAATGCCCGTGATAACCGCACTGACGCCTGTGCCTGATTCTGTTACAGTTACCTTATAATCTTTGTTCTGCGTTAAAAGCACACCGTCATAAGTAACCGTTACGGTATAGCCCTTGCCGTCGGTCGACAGCGATAAAGACGATTTGGCATTTGCTATATCCGCCTTTGCCACATTGCATTTTACCGTGGTCTTGCCGCTGAAGTTGCCGTTTCCGCTTATTGTGAGCGTCTGCTCTCCTGCTGAAGTCGGCACTTTAACGATGTAGTCACTGCTTTTAAGCGTGTAATTGCCGAATTTAGCGTTTATGCCGATCTTTACACCGTCCGGAGCATACGTTCCGCTTGCAGAGATCGAGGCTTTCGAAATATCCGCCTTTGCAATAGTGAAATCCTTTGTTACAGCACCCTCAAGGCTTCCCTTACCGCTGATTGTCACCTGAGCCGTACCTGCATTGACGTTGTTTTTATAGGAAAGCGTGTAGTGAGTGCCTTCCTTAAGCGTCACATTACCGAGCCTTACATCAACGGCGGATTTTACCGCACTTCCCGTAAACGTTGCGTTCTTCACGGCTATCTCCGTACCTGAAATATCCGCCTTTTCTATAGGGAATGTTACCGTCCTGCTTCCGCTGAGATGGTTTTTGCCCGTGACAACCACGCTTGCCGTTCCGATATTGACGTTGTCCTTGAATGACAGGGTATAGTCGCTGTTATTTATAAATTGATAGTTGCCGTAGCTTACAACAACGTCGGGTTTTACCTGTACACCTGTAAATACCGTATCGGGTACGGTTACCTCAACATCGTTTATCGCTCTTGCGGTGATTCTGAATGTCTTTGATACACTGCCCGAATAGTTTCCCTTGCCTGTCACGCTGAGAGTTGCCGTTCCCGGCTCGGTGTTGTTTTTGTAGCTTACGGTAAAGTCCGTTCCGTTTTTCAGCGTCCTGCCGCCGACTTTAACCGCAGGCACAGGTTTTATCGCACTTCCCGTATAGACCTTGTTTCCTGTTCCCGATACGGCTGTGGCCGATATTCCGAGCCTCTTTATTGTAAAGGTCTTTTTTACGCTTCCGCCGTATATGCCTTTTCCCGTTATCGTGATTGTTCCCGTGCCTGCGTTTACATTATTCGAGTAGGCAACGGTATAGTCGGTATTCTTTTTAAGCGTTGTGTTTCCGTATTTTACCGTAACCGCAGGGCTTAGTGCCGAGCCGTTGTATGTGAGCGAGTTGTTATATGTAATAACTGCGTTTTTAATCGGCTTTGCGTTTATCTTGAATGTAACGCTTCTCGTTCCGCTGAGCTTTCCCTTGCCCTTAACCGTAACGGTTGCCGTACCGATTTTCGTGTTATTTCTATAACTCAGCGTATAATCAGTGCCGTTTTTAAACGTATAGTTATTATACTTTACCGTAACGGCAGGCTTTTGTGCCTTCCCGTTATAAGTCACTGACGGCACGGTGATTTTAAGCGTAGAAACAGGCCTTGCCGTTATGCTGAATTTCAGCGAACAGCTTCCGGTGTAGTTGCCCTTACCTTTTATATATACCTTTGCAGTACCCCTGTTTACATTATCCTGATATGTAAGCGTGAAGTCCGTTCCGTTTTTCAGTGCCGTTGTTCCGTTCTTGATATTCGGAACAGGCTTTATCTGCGAGCCGGTATAATACTGCGAGGCGATTTTATAAAAAGTACACTGCTTGTATATCAACGCAGGGTTTATTTTGAACGAACGCTTTACTGTTCCGCTGTAACTGCCCTTGCCTTTTATAATAACATAAGCCGTTCCTGCGTTTATATTATTCTGATAGCTTACCGTGTAATCCTTACCGTTTTTCAGCGTTTTATTCCCGTACTTTACCGTGATCGACTGCGTCTGCGCTTTACCCGTGTAGGTCTTTGTCGTCAGCCCCGAAACCTTGCAGTTTGTTACCGCCGCAGCGTCTGCACTGCTTCCCGTAAAACAGCAGACGGCAGCCGCACAAAGCAGAGCGCATACGAATGCCGTAAACCATTTTACCGCCGTCATATATCTGCTTTTTGCCGTTGCCGCCATGATATTTGCCTTTCTCAGTGTCTGTTATCTGAATTCGATGTCATTCGGACCGCAGACTATGTTGCATTTGCCGTACTCCGTCGATGTTGTGGTGGTAAAGCTGTTGAGATTTATCCTTACGTTAGGATAAACGCACTTTGTCACCTTTACCGACAGCGTTTCCTTGGCATTGATTATTTTCTGTATTTCGTCTATCCTCGTTCTCAGAGGCTTCTTATCCATTCCCTTTTGCACCTTGAGCCTTATCGCAGATGAAATATACGCTTCCTTCTCTGCGTCAAGATGTTCGCCGTTCCTCTTCTTTTCCTGCAGGAATTCGATAGACGTGTTTATTTTTTCTATGTACTCATCGATTGCGGTACACTGCTTTTCGAGCGAATCCATCTCAAGCAGGAGGTTTGTGGTGCTTCCTACCGATATTATAGTAGGCGTATAGCTCTTGTTACCGAGCTGTGCCACCGCAAATCTTCCCATCACACTGCAATCTCCGCCCACAAGCGCACCGGGGTTCTTGGTGCAGTCAAGGTCGCCCTCTATCTTTATCCGACAGCCGACAAGTGACGTGCTGGTAAGGTTTCCTCTTGTGATTATGGTATCGTTTTCTCCGAAAGCAATATTGATATTGCCGTACTGCGACTGTATGGTGCTTGCAAAAACTCCGTTCTTGACGGTTATATCGCCCTGTGCGGTAAGTGTAGCACCGGTCACCATTCCCAATACGGTTATGGCTTTTCCTGCCGTTACCGAAAATCCCTCCTGCACACTGCCTTTGATGAGAACATCGCCAAGGAAGTTTATATTGCCCGTCTTTACATCTATGTCGGATGAGATCTGGAACGTGGTTTCAACATTGAACCTTCCGCCCTTATATACAAGGTTTCCGCTGTCTGCGGCGAACAGCTTGGTGCCGTCTGCCGAAAGCACCGTGTTCGAACCCTGCGGTACAAGCGGAGGTCTGCCCGGACGTGGAGCGATCACCTGACCGTATACGTTCATACCCTCCTCGCCCTGCGTTTCGGGTACTATTTCGCATATAAGGTCATTTACTCTTACGTTTACTATAAGTCCGAGGTCACGATAGTCAACACTGCCGTCCTCCAGCTTTCTCGGCACCAGCTTCTTGTCTGTATCAAAAAGATTGTTTACCCTGCCGTTTTCGCCGTCAACCGCCGCATATCCGCTCGCTACCGTGAAAATCTTGTCGTACAACTTATTTGCCGCTATTTCCTCAAGAAGTTCCTCATCTATTCCGTATACAACGTGTGCGTCCTTGAGTGCCTGCCGCATAGCTTCCACTGTTATATCCTTGCCGGAAAACTGCGGTGAAAATACGCACATATTTGCTTCCAGCTTGTTGTCGGTTACAACAACCTTTGCCGATGCGTCTACATTCAGCATAGGATTGTTTCCCTGCGGGCGTTGCATAGTCTTATTGTTAAGCTCGATGCCGTCAAGTGACGCAGTAGCTTCCTTTTCAAGTTCTATAAGCTCCGACATGGATATATCCGCCATTTTTTGTCTTTCCGTCTTTTCCATCGGTGTGCCTCCCTGCCGTAAATCTATCGTGTCAATCGTGTTTATCGTGTCAATCGTGTCATATAGTCTTGTTTCCCTTAAGACTTGACATTATCTCAAGCGAGCCGTCCGACGCATTGAACGATACCGTTCTGCCGTAGTTAAGTCCCGTGTCGGATGCGATTATCGGCACTCCAAGCTTTGCCAGCATTTTTTTGGTGGCCTCAACGTTACGGTCGCCTATAGACATAGCAGGTGTTGTGGTAGCAAACATATTCGCACCGCCTGCTATTTTTGCGGTTATTCTCGATGCCGCCGCACCGTTTTTTATCATGCTCTCATATAGAAGCTGTATGCCCGTATCGGCAAACTTGAATTTGTTCTTGTCATTCGGTATAGCGCTGCTGTCAGGCAGCATTATATGCGCCAGTCCCGCTATGCCGAGTACTTTGTCTATCATACATATCCCGACACAGCTGCCAAGAGCATAAGTCACCAGTACATCCGGCGACTTGCACAGCTTCTGGTCGGAGATCCCCACGATTATCTTGTTCACTGGTCTTCAACCCCCAGTTTCCCAAGCAGAGTTCTCAGCGACTCTACCGTAGGTATAAGAAGCATATCGGATTGTATCTCAACTGAATCAATCAGAAATTGTTCGCTTATCATGAGTACCCTTTCATACGCCTCGGAAAGCTCCGTTGCAGGAACCGTCATTATTGCTCCGAGCATATCCGTTGTAAGCGCAGGTACCGACATATCAATGGTCATACCGCTGAGATTTGCGATAGCATTGACATAACTTCCACCCATTATATTTCCTATTTCGCTCAGCACCGATATATCATCGGCGTTAAGCTCATACAGCGAAAACGAGCGTTCGCCCGTAAGACCCGTTACGATAGTTTTCGCAAACGCCTCTTCAAGCAGGAACATTATCATTCCGTCTGCGTCCCCTTTAAGCCGTATCAGTATTCCTACCACCAGCTTGTCGGGAGAGCCGAGCGACTCTATTGCGTCAGCTACGTCCATAAGCCTTACCTGAGGCACCTGCATATCTATGCTCCTGCCAAGAAGCTGTGACAGTGCTGTTGCGGCATTACCCGAGCCGATATTTCCTATTTCCTTAAGCACATCAAGCTGCACCGGGCTTAAATCATCGTAACTGTTTATCATAATAGACCTCTGAAATTATTAATCTTATAGCTGTATATAACCGCACAGCCTGCCGGTATATCTACCGACAGACCCACGGTTAAAGTTCAGGAACGAAGCATCGTGCCTTATCCCCTTAAGTTATTGGTTATACGCTCCAGCTCATCGGCTGTCTGTACGACCCTTGCGCTCATCTGGTATGAACGCTGTGTTTCGATAATGCGTACCATATCGCCTGCAATATCCGTATTGCTGCGTTCGAGTGCCATTCTTATCTTGTCGATACTCCTGTCGGCAACCGCCTCTCCCGACCTCTCTGTAGCAGTCATCTTGTTACTGCCGAGAAGTTCGAGTCCAAAGTTGTTGTCGAATGTGTACACACCTATCATTTTCGTAAGCGCCTCATAGTCCGGCTTGCTCGTACCTTCTATAAAGGGAACTGTAATGTGGTTTCCCTCATAGTCAAGCACAAATTCTCCGTTTGCACTTACAAGCTCCCAGTGGTCGCCTATCTGCGACATCTGGAAATCGCCCGCTCTTGTGTAGTTTACATCGCCGTACTTATCCATTACCGCAAAGAAGCCTTCTTCTGTCGGTATGGCAAAGTCAAGGTCGTTATCGGTATATGTAAATACGCCCTCGCTGTACATAAGCTGAGTGCTATGCACATATTCGCCGTGACCCGTCTGCCAGTCAGGCTCCGTATTTCTCTGTACCGTGTAGATACAGTCCGCAAAGCTCGGACGGGAAGCCTTGAAGCCCACCGTATTCACGTTTGCAATGTTGTTTGAGTAAACGTTAAGTCCTTCCTGCTGTGCAATAAGACCCGTCTTACCCGTGTAGAATGCAATGTTCATGACATATCCTCACATCCGGTCATTTTACAGCTTGATTATCTCGCTTGCCGCTCTGCCGTTGATAGTATCCATATACTTCAGCACAGCACTGCTTGCTTCAAATAATCTCTGCGTTTCCATAAGAGAAGTGATCTCCTTGTTTGCGTCAACGTTTGACTTTTCAAAACAGCCCTGGATAATATCATACTTCTCGTCTTCGGGTATCGTCATATCCCCGTCATAAGAAAACAGGTTGTTCCCTACCTTTGTAACGTCTGCGTTTTCGGGTATGTAGCTGAGCCTCAGCCTTTCTATGACCTCGCCGTTTTCGTTCAGGATATTACCCTCGTTGTCAACAATGAAATCATCGTTTCCGATATATATCTCACCGCTTTGACCGAGTACACGTCCGCTGTCGTTAAGGCATAAATAGCCTTCTCCGTCAAGCTCAAACTGACCGCACCTTGTCTGATATACATTTCCGTTGGTACCCTGTATATTGAAATACACGTTTCCCTGAATACCTATATCAAACGGGCTTTCGGTAAATTCAAAGCTGCTCTGCTCAAGGTTGCTCTTGCTTGTATCAACATACGTCTGCACGAATTTGCCGCTTGTCTTTCTGCGGTTGCTGACAAGTATAAGCTCCTCCTGGAAGGTGTTCATTCTTATCTCGTCCTTCTTGTAGCCCGCCGTGTTGATATTCGTAAGATTGTTCGAGATAGCGTCAAGCGACCTCTGGTGGTTAAGCATGGATTGCGTCAGATTGTAAAATGCTCTCTGCAAGTTTTTTCACCTCCTTTCGTAAAGCGTGATTTTCCGTATTATAAGCGAGCCGGTAAACCTCCGACCCCTTGATTATATCATATCAGTTTTCACATAAATATGCAAGCCTTTCAGCTGTTTATATAGCTTTCCAGCTTGTTTTTGAGCGTCAGCATAGCCTTTGAATGTATCTGGCATACTCTTGACTGCGTAATGCTCATAACCTTGGCAATTTCCGAGTATTTCAGCCTTTCGTAGTAATACATTGTCACTACCTGCTTTTCCTTTTCGGGAAGCGTGGCGACAGCGTCGGCTATCACCTGCTTTTTTTCACGCTCATACATTTTTGCGTCGGCGGTTTCGCTTGATGCCGAAATATTTTCGTCAAGATTATCCTCGTATAAAAGCTCCTCAAACGACAGCGTTATCATTCCTGCCGTATTCGCCATCAGCTTTGAAAGCTGTGCGGTGGTCATATTCATACTCTCCGCAAGCTCCTCGTCTGTCGGAGTACGGCACAGCTCGGAATTAAGTCTTGCAAAATTATCGTCAAGCTGTTTCGACAGCTTTCTGAGCGTTCTCGGAACTCTGTCCAGCTTTCGCAGATAATCAATAACAGCGCCCTTTATCCTGATACCTGCGTATGTTTCGAATTTTACATTCTTCTCGGGATCGAAGCCGTCTATAGCCGCCATAAGCGCAATAACGCCTTCATTTATAATATCGTCGCTTTCCGCATATCCGGTGTAGATATTACGCATTGATACCGCTATCATTTTGACAAGATCCATATACATCAGTACGATTTCGTTCCTGACGTTCATATCGCCTGTCAGCCTGTATTTTTCAAGAAGCTCGTTCAGCCGCTCCTTGCTCTGCACTGCCATAGAACACTCCTTTCCCGGATATTTCCGACCGTGCGGCGTTTACATCGCTATATTGCCTATAGCCTGTATCTGCGCCGTATTGTCGATTTCGCTGTAGGACAGCACCGTTATATTCGGTATGAACTGGTCTATCAGTTTCTTGAAATATATTCTTACTATCGGAGAGGTCAGTATGATTATATTCGGTATAACATCCTTTACCTTGTCTATTTCTCCGCTTGTTATGTTGACGATTTTCTGTATAAGGTCGGGATCCATCGCAAGATAGCTTCCTGCTTCGGATTTCTTTACGCTTGCCACTATCGTATCCTCGACCTTCGGGTCAACGGTAATTACTCTCAGCGAGTTTGCCTCCGCAAAGCGTCTTGTTATGGTACGCTTGAGCGCCTGTCTTACATATTCCGTTACAATGTCAATGTCCTTAAGCGCACCTGCGTGGTCGCCAAGCGTTTCGAGGATAGTTTCCATATCCCTTATCGGAACGCCCTCACGCAGAAGCAGGCAAAGCACCTTTTCGAGATAACCGAGAGAGATAGTGCCGGGGATAAGGTCGTCGATAAGAGTTGGGTTGGTCTGCTTTATGTTGTCCACCATCGTCTTTACGTCCTGACGTGACAAAAGCTCACTGCAGTGCTGCTTGATGACTTCTGACAGATGAGTTATCATTACGGAAACCGGGTCGATAAGCGTATATCCCGCAACGTCAGCCATTACCTTCTTGTCTGCGCTTATCCACTTTGCAGGGATACCGAACGCAGGCTCAACGGTGTCTATGCCGTCAACAGGGTTTACCACATCTCCGTTGTCAAGCGCTAAATAGTGGTCGGAAAGAATTTCTCCTCTTGCGACCTCCTCGCCCTTTATCTTTATAACATACTGGTTCGGGTTTATTTCGGGGTTGTCCGTCATTCGTACCGACGGTATTACCATACCCATATCCATCGCAAACTGCTTACGGAACATTACCACACGGTCGATAAAATGACCGCCGCTCTTTTCGTCTACAAGATGCAGAAGGCTGTAGCCGAACTCCATCTCTATCTGTTCAACATTCAGCAGCTTGAATACATTGTCGATATCCCTGTAGTAGTCATTGTCCGATGTCGGCTGATCCTGCATCTTTGCAAGCGTTTCACGTTCAGCCTGAGCGGCAAGAGCCGCCTCTTTCTTCGCCTTTGATTTTGATAATCTCCAGCCGAATATAAACAGTGCCGCACCGACGCCGAGAAGTATCAGCTTCGGGAAGCCGGGGATAACCATAAGAGCGGCAATAACAATGCCGGCTATCATCATTACGTTAGGCTGAGAGGTGAACTGCCTTTTAATATCGGCGTTGAAGCTGTCCGTGCTTGCCGCACGGGTAACTACCATACCTGTAGCAACAGAGATCATAAGTGCAGGAATCTGCGAGCAAAGACCGTCACCGACTGTTGCCAGCGAGTAGGTGGAAAGCACAGAGTTTATATCCTGTCCGTGCATAATACCCAGTACCGCACCGCCGATAAGGTTTATGAGCGCCGTGATGATAGAAATTATAGCGTCGCCCTTTACAAACTTCGTAGCACCGTCCATTGCGCCGAAGAAGTCGCTTTCACGCTGTACTTCCGCACGGCGTATCTTTGCCTCCTCATCTGTTATTGCGCCTGTGTTAAGGTCGGCGTCAATAGCCATCTGCTTACCGGGCATAGCGTCAAGGGTAAATCTTGCGGCAACTTCAGATACACGCTCAGAACCCTTGGTGATAACAAGGAAGTTTACTATTACTATGATTACGAATATGATAAATCCGACAATAGCGTCACCGCCCATTACGAATTCACCGAACGTCTTTACGACCTCGCCGGCATAGCCTTTTGAAAGTATTCCTCGTGTAGTCGATACGTTCAGCGACAGTCGGAAAACCGTTGTCAGAAGAAGTACAGTCGGGAATATCGAAAATTCAAGCGCTTTTTTTATGTACATCGTCATAAGGAGTATGACGAGAGAAAGTCCTATATTTATTATCAGAAGAAAGTCCAGTATCGGAGTCGGCAGAGGAATGATAATCGCAAGCACGATAAAAATAACGAATACCGCAAAAACATTCGTCATCATCTTTTTAACCATTCGCACCGCTCCTTTCTTGTTCTTTCTCTTTCTCTTTTTCTGTCCGGACTTTGCTTGTCCGTTTTTATATCAATTGTGCATTTTTTGCACTGACATTTCCCACTTTTCGTAGGGTGAGGTTCTGTGTGCATTTTTAGTTTTGCATTCTGCAAATCCGGCACAACATTTCATAGCTTTCGTAGGGTGAGGGTCTGTGTGTGCTTAGTTGGCTTTGCGTCCTTGCAAAGCCCTTGGGCGCATACGCTAAGGCATCCTTGCCTTGCTCGCCCCTCCCGTTGCACCCAACCTATAATTCTCACAAACCTTGCAAAAGCAGTAGAACCTTAGCTTATTACTACCGCCCTCGCAAAACTCGCACTGTGTATTTTTAATATCATTTCTGAAGAGAAATTCCTTTTCGGGAGGGGCAAGCCCCTCCCCTACAAAAAATATATATGATATTAATTTCTGTTATTGTCATGTTATACTCACAACCATAGTTACAATAACCTACATAGGAAAATTATGGATGATTACAACAGTCACACAATTATTTATCGTGCAGTATTCATTAAGGCAACAACGGCAACCCCGCCGTTTCGCCATCTGTCGCCAAATCGCAACATTTCCAAAGGCGGAATTTGTTGCGGCTCACAGCCGCAAAGGCGGAATTTGCTGCGGCTCACAGCCGCAAACAGCTCCGCTGTTTGCCTATCGTTCTCTCGGCGGCAACGTCTTATGTTGCTCCTCATATACCATCGCCAGCACCTCTGCCACCGCAGTGTAAAACTCTCTCGGTATCTCCTGACCTATGTCTACCGCCTCATAAAGCCCTCTTGCGAGCGGACGGTTTTCTGTGATATACACATTGTGCTCCTCAGCCACTGCAACTATCCTCAGTGCCAGTGCGTCTGTACCCTTTGCCACAACAACAGGCGCTCTGTAGGCTGTCTTGCGGTCATATTTAAGAGCAACCGCATAGTGAGTAGGGTTACGGACAACCACATCTGCGGACGGCACCTCCTGCATCATACGCTGTTGTGCCATTTCCTGCTGTTTACGCTTTATCTTGCCCTTTATCTGCGGGTCACCTTCGAGCTGTTTGTACTCGTCCTTGACCTCCTGCTTTGACATCTTGAGCTTTTTCTCAAATGACCACCACTGGAAAACATAGTCTGCCGCCGCCACAAATACAAGCATAACGAATATCGTTACAATTAGGCTCATCGCCGTTTCGCTTATATATGCAACTATCTTTATCACATCTGTATCTATCAGCTTTTTGAACTCGTTTATCCTGTCCATTACCTGAAAGTACAGTATAGCAACTACTACGATTATCTCGATAAGTCCTTTTACAAGGCCCACAAGCGCCTGCATCGAAAACAACCGCTTGATACCCGTAAACGGATTTAATCTGCTGAATTTCGGCTTCATCGCCTCCATACTGAAAAGTCCCTTTGTCTGAACGATTACGGGCAGTACGCTCAGTACGACCCCCACCGCCAGTATCGGACCTACGGTACAGACGCAGATTATAGCCACCTTCCAGAATACGCTCATCGCAAACTCTACGGTATTGCCCGTCTTGTCAATAGATGACATCGACTGCTCCATAAAGTTTAAAAGCATCTGGAACATATAGTTTCCGAATATCGCAAGAAATGCGAATATTCCCACCACGAAAACCGCAACCGCAACTTCCTTGCTCTGCAGTACCTCGCCCTTTTTTCTGGTATCCTTACGCTTTTTCGGGGTGGCTTTTTCGGTTTTTTCTTCGCCTGCCATTTACCCTCCTAAGAACCCATCATGCCGAGCAGACCGTAAAGGTTCTGCCACATAATGCCCATCAGCTTTTCGATGAAGTCCGACATAGGCTGAGCCATTATCAGCACCGCCGCAAGACCGATAAGCACCTTAAGCTGAATGTTCAGCGCAAAGATATGAATTGACGGTACAGCCTTCATCAGTACGCCAAGACATATTTCGGTGATAAACTCGATAGCGATAATCGGTGCGGCGAGCTTTACCGCCAGCGTAAGCACGGTCGAAAAGTACGTCACCAACGCCCACGGCACGTCCGCAGTGAACCCCGAAAATCCTATCGGAAGCGTTTCATACGATATATGAAACAGCTTTATATATGACAAGTGTCCATTCGTCAGAAAGAAATACAGAATGAACATATAGTAATAAACGTTTGCAAAAAGGGGCATCGACACACCGGTCGAAGGATCCATCGTTCTTGCCATAGACAGACCCGTCTGATAGTCGATAAGCTCACCTGCGGAAATAGTCACCGCCAGTATGAGATTCACCATAAAGCCGAGTATAAGCCCCAGTCCCAGCTCCTTCATCATATCGAACAGCATCATGAATATGCCGGTCGGCTCATATTTTATATTCCCCATGGACGAGGCAAACAGCACAGCAAGCGCTATCGTTGTGCCTGCTCTCAGCCTTACGGGAAAATTTGAACGGCTGAATATAGGGTTAAAGCTGAATATTCCCGACACCCTGCACATTATCAGCAGAAAGCCGAGAAAATTATTCAGAATCATATCCCACACATCGCTTAGCGTCATGTTGCACCAACCGTTGCCATAAGACCGAATATGTAGTTGAAGAACTCTATACAGCTGTTCATCATCCACGGGCCGAATAACAGCAGTACGATTGCCACCACTATGGCTTTGGGCGCAAACGAGAGCGTCTGCTCGTGTACCTGCGTTGCCGCCTGTAATATCGCTATGATAAGACCTATCACAACTGCGGCTATTAAAACAGGGAGGCCTAATTTAAGCGCAAGAACAAGTGCGGCGGTAAAGACCTCCATTGCTATATCCTGTGTCAGATCAAGCCCTCCCTTCAAGGAATATTATGCTACAAATTATACGAGTTGACAATCGTTCCGACCATCAGCTGCCAGCCGTCTACAAGCACGAAAAGTATTATCTTGAACGGCAGCGAGATCATCGCCGGCGGCAGCATCATCATACCCATTGCCATAAGCGTCGACGATACTACAAGGTCGATAACAAGGAACGGGATGAATATCAGAAAGCCCATCTGGAACGCACGTTTCAGCTCGCTTACTATAAAAGCGGGAATTACTGTTTCAAAGCCCAGCTTCTCGCTGTAGTTTTCAAGTGTTATATTGTCTGTCGCACCGCCTGTGACATCGCTCATGCTCTGACCCTTTAAATCAAGGAAAAACTTCATATCGTCATTCGTGGTCTGCTTGAGCATAAAAGTCTTGAGCGGCTTTCCTGCGGCGTCAATAGCCTGTTCCATTGTCATCTCGCCTGCCGCATACGGCTGATATGCCGTTTCGTTTATCTCCGAGAAAACAGGCCACATTATGAATATCGTAAGAAAAAGCGACAATCCCGTAAGCACCATATTAGGCGGCGTGGACTGCGTCTGCATTGCCGTTCTCAGAAAGCTGAAGCAGATAATGATCCTCGCAAACGAGGTCATCATCACAAGCAGTGACGGTGCAAGCGAAAGCACGGTCACAAGCAGTATTACCTCAAGCGACTGCGAGCCGTCTACCCCGATAAGATCCTTCATCACCGACGAATCCGCCGACTGCGTACCGCCCGAGGTGTTTGCCGAAGCCGTATCGCCGATACTTGTTGTCGTACCTGCGTTGCCTGACGCATTGTTATCCGCCGCAAAAGCCGTTACACTGCACAGCACACCGATAAGTGCGATACATACCGTTAAAGACACGATAAAGCGGATAAAAATCCGCTTGTTGTCGATAAACATTTTTCTAATCGTAAGACCAAAAGCTTTTGTCATTTCGACTCCGTGTTCCTCTCGTCAGAATTTTTGTCGTCGGAATTTGTTCCGTCATCGGTTTTGCGAACATCGGGAAGCTCATCGCCGCAATCCGGTTCTTCGTCACGGCTGGCTTTCTTCCCTCTCATATTCTTTATGTTTTTAGCCATTGCATCACTGAAGGCGGCGAAGAAGTTATCCTGCCTTCCGCTTCCCTCAGGATAAAGCTCAGACATATATTCTTCTTCCGTAATCGACAGATCCTCGATCTTGTCTATCCTGCCGGCAGTTACGCCAAGCACCATACACTTTCCTGCAACGCTTACGACAACCACCGATTTTTCACCGCCGAGCGAGGCACGGTCAAGCACCTTGAGCCGTTTTCCGCTTACGCTCAGTATCCCCTTGTTTGCCTTTCTCAGTATCCAGAAGAACAGAAAAATCAGTGCAAGTACGCCGATAAGCGCGCATACAAGCTGTACGTATTCCATCAGTCAAGTATTTTCTTAACGGTCTGAAGTATTCTTTCAGCCTTAAACGGCTTTACGATGAAGTCAAGTGCGCCGAGCTTGATAGCCTCTACTACCATAGCCTCCTGACCCATAGCACTGCACATTACGACCTTTGCGCCGGGATCCATAGCCTTGATTTCCTTGAGTGCCTCGATACCGGTCTTGTTGGGCATTGTTATGTCCATTATAACAAGGTCGGGCTTCTCTGCAGAATATGTCGAAACCGCTATTTCGCCGTCAGCCGCCTCAAGTATATTTGTGTAGCCGTTTGTCGTAAGTGTGTTGCGGATAAGCATACGCATGAATGCCGCATCGTCTACAAGTAATATCTTCTTATCCATAAGTGTAAGGTTTCCTTTCGTATCCCTGTTTTATTATATGTTATTCGCCTTTACCGAGGCTGTCCATAAATTTCGATTTTACTATTTCCGTTATTCTTACCGCAAAGTTATCGTCTATAACAACAACGTCACCCCTTGCGATGAGGTTTCCGTTTACCATAACGTCAACGGGTGCGCCTGCCTGTCTTTCAAGCTCTATGATAGTACCTTGCGAGAACTCAAGTATATCCTTGATTTTCTTCTTTGTCGAGCCTATCTCGACAGAAATCTGAAGCGGTACGTCCATAAGGAGCTGTAAGTTTTCTTTCTGCTCCGAGCCGAGCGGAGCTTCAAAGCTCTCAAACTGTGCAAGCTGAGCATTACGGTAGTTTACTGCCGGCTGAGGCTGCATAACAGGCTGTACCGGCTGACCGTACATGGCCGGATTCATTGCAGGATTCATAGCAGGATTCGGGTATCCGTAGTATCCCTGCTGTGCATACATATCCGTCTGCGGCATAGGAGCCGCCTGTGGTACAGGTGCCGCCTGCTGAACGGGAGCCGCCTGCTGAACGGGTGCCGATTGCTGAACAGGAGCCGCCTGCTGAACGGGTGCCGATTGCTGAACGGGTGCCGATTGCTGAACAGGAGCCGCCTGCTGAACAGGTGCCGCCTGCTGAACAGGTGCCGCCTGCTGAACAGGTTCTGCCTGCGGAACAGGCTGAGGTGCCGGAGCAGGTGCAGGTTCTGTCACGATCGGTTCGGAAGATGTCGCACCGCCGATCATTCTGTCGGCAAGCGTTGCCGCAAGGTCTATATCAAGCACCGATATAAATTCCGATTTTATAACACCGTCAATGGTAAGGTCAAAATTGATAGCGGCAACCATATCCGTCTGCTCATAATTCTGCAGGTCGGCAATATTTATCTCGCTGAGAATGTACGGAGTAGGTGTCGATATATCAATACCCATACCCAGAAATTCCGACAGAGCCGTCGAAGAAGCTCCCATCATCTGATTCATTACTTCGCTTACCGCACTGATGTTCAGCTCATCAAACTCAAAATCAGGAGATATAACGGGCGGTTTGCCCATAAGCTGATTAAGTATCAGCTGTACATCGTCCTGCTTTAAGATCATCAGGTTTGAGCCGGAAAGCCCTTTTATGTACTCGATCTTTACGCATATCGCAGGTTCAAGTCTGTCGTAGTTAAGCTCTGATGCCTGAACTATGGTTACCTTCGGCGTAGTGATCCACACTTTGGCGTTGAGCAGCTCGGAAACTGCGGTAGCCGCACTTCCCATACTGATATTCATTATCTCGCCGATAGCGTCAAGCTGCAACTCCGACAGAGTGGTCAGTTTTCCCATTTGCCTTACCTCAATTCTTTAGTATATTATCAATCCTGAACGCTTTCTTTCCGTTCAGTGTACCGAGCTTTCCGTCAAACCAGCAGGTGCTTCCCACTTTAAGCTGTACGTTGTCGGTAATCGGCTTGTTCAGCGGTATTATGTCATTTACCTGCAGATTCAGAACGTCACGGAGCGTGAGCATTGTATCGTCAAGCACCGCCGTAACAGTAAGCTCCGACTGCGAAAGCGTTGACATAAGGTTTTCCTTACGCTCCGTTTCCTTAGTGGGACTTCCTGCCCTTTTGCCCGAGCTGAACTTAGCCGAGAATTTCTTCATTATCTGATCCATAGTAATTGCCGACATACAGAACGACACTATGGATTTTGAATCGTTTACCGTTACCTCCATCGCAACGATAATCATTGTTTCGTCGGCGTCTGCGGCGGATATTACCCTTGAGTTTGTTTCTATTGATTCCAGCTTCGGATTGGTATCAACATATCCGTCCCACGCCTGCGACATAAGCGAGGTAAAGCGTTCAACAATGCCACGCATTACGTTTATCTCTATTTCCGTAAAATCTCTGTCGGTATCCTGATATGTTCCTCTGCCGCCGAGCATACGGTCGATCATTGTAAAGGTGAGCGAGTTAGACAGCTGTAAAACCGCATTGCTTTCCTCAATATCATCGTCCTCTATGCCGAGATCGACAATACCCATTATCGTATAATCCGGAAGAGCGTTGCTGAACTCAAAATACTTCTGTTCCTCTATACTTGCAAGCGAAACCTTGCAGTACAGCCTTAACAGACCCGTTATGTAAGATGAAAGATGCCTTGAATAATTCTCGAATATCCTCTCAAGTATCTTTATCTGTTCCTTAGTGAACTTCTTCGGAGTACGGAAGTCATACTCCTTGATTTCTTCCTTTTCTTCGTGCGTGTCAAGCGATGCGGTATCTCCGCCCGAAAGTACGCTTGACAGCATTGCGTCTATTTGTTCTTGCGTAAGGGTATCAGCCAAAAATTCGCCCCCCTTTCTGTTTTTCTCTTATTCTGACGTTTCGGTCGGTGCCGATGTCAGTATATCTGTAGGAATGCCCGTATATGACGGCTCATATTTCGGTCCTGCGGCATTTGTGCTGTTGTTGCCGTCGCCCGAGTTGCTGTCATACTTGCTTTCCATATTGTCGATTATTTCGTTTACAACGTCACTGTTGACGTCCGAGCTGTTGCTGTCGTTGCGTTCATAAGGATCTGTGTTCGCACCGTTCAGCCTGTATTCGTATTTCAGAATATCGTCTATGACAGCCTGTGAGGTAGTGTCAAGCTGCGCTCTCACTATCATGATCTCTACACGTCTGTTCGCCGCTCTGCCCTCAGCCGTTGAGTTGTCGGCAATAGGCGTATAGCACGCTTTTCCCTCTACAGTGAACTTCTCGCTGTCAACACAGCGGTTGTAGTCCATATATTTTACAACGCTTGACGCTCTTGCCGCCGACAGATCCCAGTCGTTGACATCCGATACCGCCTTTGCGGTATGACCCGAAACCGAGCAGGATTTTATATACTTGTTGACCGCCTTTATACCCGGCATGAACTTGTTGAGTACCTGCTTGCCTTCTTCCTTCAGCACCGCACTGTTGCCGTCAAACATTATCGTATTGTTGAACCGGATAAAGATTCTTGTCGGGGTCTGCTCAATATACACATACTGCCCAAGATCGTTTTTATCCGTTGTTGTCTTTAAGAAGCTGTAAAGCTGATTGAAGTCGGAGGGAAGTCCCTCTGTCTGTTCGCTTGTAGTACCGCCGTTCTGAGTGTTCGGAGGAGCTTCGGCATTACCGTTTGTATCGGCAGCGTTATTCTTCGGCTGTTCGTCCATTACGAATGGGTTTATATAGCTTCCGCTTGACGTAAAGGATTGATATATGTACCTGTCTCTTATACACATCTGACGCTGCCGACGATACTCCTTGTGTA
>OJPW01000879.1_pt1 | contig 21198 bp, 15 predicted proteins | sample 1598571 | NCBI WGS metagenome assembly OJPW01 (sample SAMN03922493, study PRJEB24848) | human gut metagenome | isolation source: stool sample | host: Homo sapiens | place: Germany | collected 2011-05
ACGAGATTGCCTCTTGTCTCGTGGGCTCGGAGATGTGTATAAGAGACAGGGCCTACGCCGCCTGCTGGCAGCCCACCGCCGAACAGCTGTGGGACGAAGAGCACCGGCAGTAACCAACAAAGAAGAACCGTAAAAGTTTTCGGTCAAGCCTTTTTCAAAAGGCTTGCAGTTTCCAAAGATAGTGTCTTTGGCCGCTTACCGCAGCAAGCGAAATCCTTTAGACTGAAGGGCGCTCCCTGCGATAGCCGTGCCGACTTGCGTCCTCGGAAGGAGGAAAAGTGTGAAAGGGAACCATCAGGGTTCCCTTTCGCGTTTAATAGGCGCTGATTTTGCACATAGGGCAAAATCGGCGGGGGCAGGGCATAGCCCTGCCGCGTTCTATAAGGAGAGGGTTCGCCCTTACTTGTTGTCTTGTCCAGACTATCCTTTCGCCGAGCAGACGAAAATATTCCATTATCCTCCTAATTTTCGGCAGATACGCTCCTCACCGTCCAAAGGGCGCGGCCTGCCGCAGTGCCGCCACAAACTGCGCCAGCGCGGGGTTTTGGGCGTCCCGCCGCCACGCCGCTATCACTTCCTCCTGTTCGCCCTGTCCGGTCAGCGGGATAAAAACCAGGTTTTCCGCCGGGGCATGCTTTCGCGCCGAGTAATCCGGCAGAATGGATACCCCTTCTTCCGCCGCCACCATCATCAGGATGCTCTCACTATCGGAGGAGCAGAACAGGATATTAGGCCGGTAGCCTGCCTCCTTATACAGGTTCATAAAAAACGCGTCGCCGTAGGAATCCAGCGTTTCCGCCGGGGACATGTAAATGATCGGCTCCCCCCGCAGCTCCCGGCGGGTCAGCCGCACCCGCTGCGCCAGCGGATGCCCGGCATACAGCGCCGCCACCAGCCCCACCTCCTCGGCCAGCAGCCAGTCCACCCGTTCATCCTGCTTCAGGTTGGTGCTGTCCCAGGTCAGGATCAGATCAAACTGATTCCCCAAAAGTCCCGCTGCCAGTTGGTCGGTGGTGCAGCGGTAAAAGGTGATCAGCAAATTGGCGTGCCGCTGGTGGAATTCCCGCAGGAAATCGGTAAATCCGCTTTGCTCATAGCCCTTTAGGTACCCAATGCGCAGGCTGCCGGAAAGCCCGGTGGAAGCTCCGTGCGCCCGGTCAATGGCCTGATCCATCCGCTCCAGGATCGCCTTTGCTTCGGTCAGAAACGCCTTGCCCGCCGGAGTTAGGGAAACCGGCCGGGTACTCCGGTCAAACAGGGGACACCCCAGCATCTCCTCCAGCAGCCGTATCTGCTGCGTCACCGCTGTCTGGGAGATAAAAAACTGGTCGGCTGCCTTGGTAAAGCTCCGGCTCTCCGCCGCCGCCACAAAGTATCTCAGTTGGTTTCGGTTCATCGGTTTCCTCCCTTTCTCCTTTCCGGTCCCTGCAATCCGCTGCATCATAACTTTTTCTTATATTATAATGCCAAACTGCTCCTTGTCAATGCTCCTCTCCCGTCCTATAATAAGAATACTTTTTATAAAGTCGAAATGAGGAGTATTGTATGCAAAGAGAAAATTTCCGTTCCCGCTTAGGGTTCCTGTTGGTCAGTGCCGGCTGCGCCATCGGCATCGGCAATGTCTGGCGCTTCCCCTATATCACCGGCCAGTACGGCGGCGGATACTTCGTCCTGTTCTACCTCATCTGCCTTGTCATCATGGGCATCCCCGTTATGACGATGGAGCTGGCCGTGGGCCGCGCCAGCCGCAAAAGCGCCGTACAGGCCTACCAGACCCTCGAAAAGCCGGGCCAGAAGTGGCACATCCACGGCTGGTTCTGCATGCTGGGCTGCTGCCTGCTTATGATGTACTACACCACCGTCACCGGTTGGATGGTGGATTACTTTTATAAATTCCTCCGGGGCGATTTTGTCGCCGGCATGGGCACCGAGGAGATCGGCGGCGTCTACAGCCAGATGCTCTCCTCCCCCGGAGAAATGACCATCTTTATGGTCATCGTGGTCGTTCTGGGCTTTTTGGTTTGCAGCTTTGGCGTGCAGAAAGGCCTCGAGCGCATCACCAAGGTCATGATGATCGCCCTGCTGGCCCTCATTGTTGTGCTGGCGGTGCACAGCCTGCTGCTGCCCGGCGCCGCCGAGGGCATGAAATTCTACCTGCTCCCCTCCGCCGAAAGCATCCGTACCAACGGCCTGGGGAATATCATCACCGCCGCCATGAATCAGGCCTTCTTTACCCTCAGTCTCGGCATCGCCGCCATGGAGATCTTTGGAAGCTACATGAGCCGGGAGCACACCCTCGCCGGGGAAGCCACCCGCATCTGCGCCCTGGATACCTTTGTGGCCATTATGGCCGGCGTCATCATTTTCCCGGCCTGCTTCTCCTATGGTGTCCAGCCGGATGCCGGCCCCTCCCTCATCTTCCAGACGCTCCCCAGCGTTTTCGTCAATATGGAGGGCGGCCGCCTGTGGGGCACCCTGTTCTTCCTGTTCATGACCTTTGCCAGCTTCTCCACGGTGCTGGCCGTGTTTGAGAATCTCCTGGCCTTCGCGGTGGATACCTTCGGCATCAGCCGCAAAAAGGCCTCCCTTATCGGCTGCATTGCCATGCTGGCGCTCAGCATGCCCTGCATCCTCGGCTTCAATGTCTGGGGCGACCTGCAGCTCATCGGCGCACGCGGTGTGCAGGATAGCGAGGATTTCCTTGTCAGCAATCTGCTGCTGCCCATCGGCGCAGTTGTCTATCTGCTGTTCTGCGTCAGTCGCTGGGGCTGGGGCTTCGAAAATTACCTCGCGGAGGCCAATACCGGAAAAGGCCCCAAGCTCCCCCGCTGGCTGCGCCCCTATTTCCGCTATGTTCTCCCCCTGCTCATCATCGTCATTCTGGTGCAGGGCCTTCTGTAATCAGTCAAATATCAAGAGCCGTCCCCATGGGGCGGCTCTTTTCGTATCTGGTATTCCGCTATCTTAAGGCTCCTCTTACATCGGGAAGCGGCCAGCCGTATAAATGACGGCATGGCTGCCGGAACAAGCAAAACTGAGATGATCGCCCCATCTGCCGGTAGGAGAATAGACCAAACCTAACATACCCATCCAAAAGGAAAAGCCCCTCTCGGAGCTTCCTTTTCATAGGACGATCGCTTATGTCATTATCGGCGCTTCTCCCTTCGCGAAGACCATCACACTCACGGTGTAGCACCCGTCGCCCGGCTGTGTCTCCATCTCGCCGCCGTATTTCTTCACCACCCGGTTGATGATCCCCCTGCCGTTGCCGCGGGTCATCTTGCCCTGGTTCACGGCGGTGCCCTCGGCGCCCTTACCGCAGCTGTTGCGGCACAGGATGGAAAGCGCCCCATCCGCCGTCTGCATGGTTAGTCCTACCTGCTTCGGCTCAGCTGCCCCGGCCGCCGCTATGGCGTTATCCAGCAGATTGCTCACCAACGCCACCAGGTCGTAGTCGTCAAAGCCCGCCGTCCCCGCCGTCAGCTTTATGTCAAAGTTCGCCTCAATACCCGCCTTTTCACAGTCGGCGGCCTTATTCACCAGCAGCGCGTTCAGTATGGCGTTGCGGCAGTAGTGCAGGTTGATGAGCTTCGGCGCGGCCACCTCCTCGGCATACTGCTTCAGGTCGGTGCCCTCCGGGGCCCCGGCGGTCAGGCTGCGTATCACCGCCACATGGTTATTGATGTCATGCTGCATCTCCCGTATCTGCTTCTGCTGCTCCTCCAGCAGGGTATAGTAGCTCTGCTGCATCCGGGTGGCCTCCAGCTGGGCCCGCAGCGCGGCGTTCTCGTTCATCCGGCGGATCATTACAAACAGCGCCAGGTCGCCCAGCATCCCCGCCACCAGCGCCGCCACCCCATAGGGGTTAAAAATGGCCGTCTTGGTCTCATTGGCGTACAGCACCAGGGTAATAAAAAACAGAATAAACTGCGAAGCGGGGATCAGGATATACGCCATGATGTCCAAGCGGGCATTGCGGCTCTGCACATACCGTATCAGCCGGATGATCCCCCAGCAGAGCCCCACGAAGATCAGCTCCGAGGCGGCAATGGAAGCGTTAAAGTACCACACGCCCCGCACATTATCCAGCAGGTAGTAGTACATGTAGTCGGGGATCAGCCAGATCGCCAGGATATCCCCCAGCGCCATCCCCAGTATTTCTATTATCTTTTCCACAAAGAACAGCAGCAGCCGCATCGCGATGCTGCCGTCAAATACCGTAAACAGATAGACCAGCTGAAAGACAAAATACAGCGCCATCAGCAGGTAGAAAATAGGGATCGCGTTGTTGCCGGGCACCTCCCGCAGGTAGCTGATGATGACTAGCCCAATATACAGCAGCAGGGTGGCGCGGGTCAGGTTTTTCCGGCTTTGGTATTTCGGCTTGTAGGGGATAAACGCGTGGATAAACCACACAAATATAAATGTGATCAGATTATTGATGATGCCATACACCATGTTTCCAAAGAAATGCGATGTAAAAAACTGAATGATCGCTGTCATGCTTCTCTCTCCTCAATTCCGTTCTCTCTCACAGCTCGATATGGTGGTATTTACGGAACTGCTCCCGCACGGCAGGGTAGTAGCCGTGGCTGATGGGCACCACCGTCCCGTCCTTCATCAGGAAGCTCTCCCGCCGAAACACCGCCGCATGGTCCAGGTTCACCGCAAAGCTGTTGTGGCACCGCAGAAAGGCCGGGTCCCCCAGCCGTTCCAGCAGCTCCTCCAGCCTCAGGGCGGTGGTCACGCATTGCCCGTCCGCCAGGTACAGCTTGGTCACCCGCAGCCGCCGCTCCAGGTGGGAGATCTCCCGTTTTTCCAGTACCAGCTGGCCGCCCTTCTGCGGCAGCACCAGTTGGCCGTTTTCGGCCTCGGCCAGTGCGGTCATCGCCTTTTGCAGCGCCAGCGGCAGGTGCTTCTCCATCGTCGGCCGGTACACATAGTAGGTGTGCCGGGTGGCATAGGCGTCGGGGGCATAGTCCAGGTATCCCGTCAGGTAGATGATCTGGCAGGTGGGCAGCAGCCGGTTCAGCGCTTCTCCCACCGCTATGCCGTTCATCTCTCCCAGCTCAATATCCAGCACCGCCAGCTGGTAGCGGCAGTTCTCCTCCCGCACCGCGCGCAGCAGTGCTTCCCCGCTTTCAAATGGCGCAATCAGCGCCTCCTCAGCAAAATATTCCCGCAGTCGGGCAGCGGTCGCTTCCCGCAGCTCTCTCTCATCATCGCATATCGCTATTTTTATCATCCCGTCGCCTCCACTCTTTTGTCAAATTATATCACACCTGTGCGAATTTTGGAAGAAAATATGACAGTATCTTACCTATTTATGCACGCTGTCCCAAAGGGCCTTTCCCCTGCACCCCTTCTGTGTTACAATATCCTTGATAAGGGGTAAGGGAGCGGAGAAGAACGACTGGGCAGATGTCACCGCTCCGTTCCCATGCCGGCACCGCTTTCGGGCAGCGGGGCCGCCGCAGCCAAATTTAGAGAAAACATAGAAGATCGAAATCGGCAGAGCCTCATTTTTGGGGTTCTGCCGCTTTCGTTTTTTGCGTTTTGGCCAAACTTTTCTCCCGCCGCTTGGTCATTTCGGCGAAGAAAAGAACAGCCCTATTTCGTCCTCAAAAAAATTTCCCGCCGTCTTCGATGCCCTTTTGCCATTTTTCTGTTGCAAAAACGCAACAACCCACCCCGATTTTTTCTTTTTATAGGGGGACCCCGCACAAATTGTCGGAAAAAATTTTGGAATTCTGCTAAAATCCGTGTGTTGCGCAAATGCATCAGTGTTGCGATTACGCAACACAAATTATTTGCAAAAATGCAACAAAACAGTATAATAAAGCCAGCAAGCCCACTTATTTCTACAAAAGGGGAGGAACTCTCATGAACTGGCTCGATACCATCACCTACATCCTGTACGGCTGCGGCGTCCTTATCATCCTGCTGTTCGCCGTCAATCTCATCCTCGCCAAAAAGCGCGGGGAGGACTCCAAATGGGTGCGCCGGGCGCTGTATGTGGTGGCCTTCATCGCCGCCGTCCTCGGCGCTATCCGGGCCAAGGCCGTCTATTCCGAAACGGTTTTCTTCGCCGATCTGCTCGTGATCTTCTGCCTCATCGTTGCCTTCGTCCGCTCAGAAAAACCCCAGCAGCCCCCGGAGGACGACGACCAGCAGTAATTTTCACCCGCTCCAACCAAAAGCCTCCCTGGTGTAAAGGGAGGTGGCACGGCGCAGCCGTGACGGAGGGATTGCCGATACAAGTCATGGTTTAGTTTTATCTCGCCTATCGGCGTTGCCCCACCCCCAAGCCTCCCCTGTGTAAGGGGAGCTGGCACGGCATAGCCGTGACTGAGGGGTTGATGACACAAATTATGCCAAAGTTTTCTTTCGCCTGTCGGCGTCGCGGAGCCTTTTGCAAAGGAATAATCTGTACGGCTCGCCGCCGAGGCGTTCCTTTTACTTGTGTAAAAGGAACCAAAACACACTTGGGGCTGCGCCCCAAGACCCCCTTACCGCTAAGCTGCGGCTGGATACGGATTGGACTTTTGGGCTAATGCCCCAAAAGCCGATCCGTACGGCGCCGCAGATACGCTCTTAAGGTGCCTGCGGCGCATTTTATTTTGGATTCCGCAGGGACCGAATTAAAATAAACACCTTATAAGCGTCGTCTAATCCCGCTCCGGGAAGCCGCTCTTTGGCTTTCCGGGCGGGGTGTACCGACGCGTTACGGGTCTTTAGGGCGGAGCCCTGAATGACTTTTGCCTACTTTTCTTCATAGAAAAGTAGGCCCCCGCCGGGTAGGCGTGCAAACTAAGCCTTTGCAAAAGGCCCCGCGACGCCGAAGGCGACTACAAATTGGCCCCCGCCGCAGGCGACTACAGGCCATAATAAAAATTGCCCAAAATCCACCCCAAAGAGAAAGGAGGGACCGCTGTGATCCCGGATCAATTTTTACAGGAGCTGAAATACCGCAGCGATATCGAGCAGATCATTGGCAGCTATGTGAACCTGCGGCGGCGGGGGCGGACCCTTTCCGGGCTGTGCCCCTTCCACAGCGAAAAATCGCCCTCCTTTACCGTCTACCCGGAAAACCAGTCCTTCTACTGCTTCGGCTGCGGGGCGGGCGGGGATGTCATCAGCTTTATCCGGCGGATAGAGAACCTGGACTACATGGAGTCCATCCGCTTTTTGGCCCAGCGGGCCGGGATGCAGGTGCCGGAGGAGGCGGGAGATGACCGCTCCGCCCGGCTGAGAAAACGAATATTGGAGCTAAACCGGGATGCCGCCCGCTACTTCCACCGCAACCTGATGAGCGAGGCGGGCCGGCCCGGCCGGGCTTACCTCATCGGGCGAGGGCTGACCAAGGCGACCATCACCCACTTTGGCATCGGCTACGCCAGCGAGGGCTGGAACGGCCTGACCGATGCCATGAAAAAGCTGGGCTACACCAAAGAGGAGCTGCTGGCGGCCCACCTGGCCAATGAGGGCCAGCGGGGCGGTTGTTATGATATTTTCCGCAACCGGGCCATCTTTCCCATCATCGATCTGCGGGGGAATGTTATCGCCTTTGGCGGTCGAAATTTGGGAGAAAAGGGCCCCAAGTACCTCAACAGCAGCGATACCCCGGTATTCAAAAAAAGCCGGAACCTCTTTGCCCTCAATTTCGCCAAGGGCAGCGACCGCAAGGAGCTGATCCTGTGCGAGGGGTACATGGATGTGGTCTCGATGCACCAGGCGGGCTTTACCAACGCGGTGGCCACCCTGGGCACCGCGCTGACGGAGGAGCAGAGTCGGCTCATCGCGCAGTACACCGGGGAAGTGGTGCTGAGCTACGATAGCGATGCCCCCGGCCAGGCAGCCACCCGGCGGGCCACCGGTCTGCTGGAGGCGGCAGGGGTGAAGATACGGGTGCTTTCCATCCCGGATGCCAAGGACCCCGATGAGTTTATCAAGAAATTCGGGGCAGAACGCTTTGCCCAGCTGATAGAGGGGAGCAGCTCCGCCACCGATTTTGCCATCAATAAGCTGCGGCAGGAAAACGATGTGACCACCGCCGAGGGCAGGGTTTCGTTCCTGAAGCAGTTTGCGGCGCTGATGGCCGGGCTGCCCAATCCCATCGAGCGGGAGGTATACTTGAGCAAAGTATGCCGGGAGCTGGAGGTGGATAAGGCCGCCGTGGCCGGGCAGATCGCCCGGGAGCAGAAGCGCCGGGACTACCGCGACCGCAAAAAGGAGGAGCGGGATCTCATCGCGCCGCCGATCCGGGAGGACAGCGGCAAGGACCGGGAGGACGAGCTGCTGCTGCGGCAGCACCCCCGGGAGATGAAGGCCGCCGAACGGCTGCTGCGGTACCTGCTGCGCAACCCCGACCGGGCCGAAGCGCTGCGGGACCGGCTGCCGGAGGGGTACTTTCTAAGCGAGAACGACCGGACGATGTACCGGGTGCTATTGCAGCGGGGGCTTTCCGGGCAGGAGCTGGATATCAGCGCCTTGGGAGAGAATCTTTCCCCACAGGCGGTGGACCGGCTGGCCAAATGGCAGCTGCCGGGCGCCCCGCCGGTGACCGATGAGGAAGCCGAGGACTGCTTGAAGTGTTTGCGGGACTACGCGGCCCGGATGAGCAGGGACGAGCTGGGGCAGCTTTCCGGCGAGGCGCTGCGGCAGTACATAGAGAATCTGAACCGGGAGAAAAACCGGCGAAAGGAATAAAAACGCCAAAAATGGCGCAGAACAAGGAGATGGTGCCTTTTCCGGGAGTTTTGCCGCCGGGAAGGCAAAAGCCCGCAGAACGCGAATTTGCGGCGCTGGCAGAGGGATAGCTTGCGGAAGGGACAGCCCGCGGCGACGAGCGGGCACACCAGGCCCCGCACAGACCAATCAAGATCAGTAACGAAGGGGAGCTTTCCCCATAAGGAGGAGCAACAGATGGCGACACAGGATAAAAAACAGGTACTCAAGGAGCTGCTGGAAAGCGGCAAGCAGAAGGGCCGCCTGACCACCAAGGAGATCAGCGACGCGCTGGAGGAGCTGGACTACGATGTGGAACAGGTGGACAAGCTGTACGATACCTTCGAGGCGTACAATATCGAGATCGTGGAGGACGATGGCGGGGAGAGCATAGCCCCGGCCAGCAATGAGGAGCTGGAGAGCGTGCTGAGCGCCGACGGCATCAGCATCGATGACCCGGTAAAGGTGTACCTCAAGGAGATCGGCCGGGTGCCGCTGCTTTCCGCCGAGGAGGAGGTCGAGCTGGCCATCCGGATGTCGGAGGGCGATGTGGCCGCCAAAAAGCGGCTCTCCGAGGCAAATCTGCGTTTGGTGGTTTCCATTGCCAAGCGGTATGTGGGCCGCGGCATGCAGTTCCTGGATCTGATCCAGGAGGGCAATCTGGGCCTTATCAAGGCGGTGGAAAAATTCGACCACACCAAGGGCTTTAAGTTTTCCACCTACGCCACCTGGTGGATCCGGCAGGCCATTACCCGCGCCATTGCCGATCAGGCCCGTACCATCCGCATCCCGGTGCATATGGTGGAGACCATCAACAAGGTGAAGAAGGTGAACAGCCAGCTGCTGCACGAAAACGGCCACGAGCCCACCAATGAGCAGATCGCTGAAAAGCTGGAGATGCCGGTGGAGAAGGTTCGGGAGATCATGCGGGTGGCACAGGAGCCGGTTTCCCTCGAAACGCCCATCGGTGAGGAGGAGGACAGCCATCTGGGCGATTTCATCCCCGACGAGGACGCCCCCGCCCCCAGCGATGTGGCCAGCCATACCATGCTGAAGGAGCAGCTGGCCGAGGTGCTTTCCACCCTGACCCCGCGTGAGGAAAAGGTACTGCGACTGCGCTTTGGCCTGGAGGACGGCCGCAGCCGCACGCTGGAGGAAGTAGGCAAGGAATTTAATGTGACCCGGGAACGCATCCGGCAGATAGAGGCCAAGGCCCTGCGCAAGCTGCGCCACCCCAGCCGCAGCAAAAAGCTCAAGGATTTTCTGGAATAAGGGGAGGGAGAACGGTGCATATTACGCTGGAATCCGACTACGCGGTTCGGATCGTATACTGCCTGGCGCAGAACGGCGGGCGGATGGAGGCGGCGGCTATCGCCGAGCAGACCGGCGTGACGCTGCGGTTTTCGCTGAAGATTCTGCGGAAGCTGGTGGCGGGCGAGCTGGTGAAAAGCTACAAGGGGGCCGGCGGCGGCTACGAGCTGGCCAAGGACCCGAAGGAGATCTCTCTGTACGAGGTGATAGAGCAGGTGGAGGGGCCGTATGCCATCAGTCGGTGCCTGAACGAGGACGACTACACCTGTAACCGCAACCGGCAGGCCTGCATGGTGTGCAAATTCAGCCGCATCTACGCGGATATTTCCGAGATGGTGCGTGAGAAGCTGGAGGGCATCAAGTTTGGCAACCTGCTGGACGAGCCGTAAGCGGACGATAACATAGAAGAAAGGGCCCCTACGGGGGCTCTTTTTTTAGTACAGGGGGAAGGCGGGCGGCCTGCGGCCCCGCTCCGCGCCCCGCGCAGGCCGGCGGGGATAAAAAAAGCCCCCGGCCGGAAAGCCCGGTCGGGGGAGAGGCTATGTACATGGGAACAGGTGCCGTGCGGCCCTTTCACCTCCCGTTGTGCGGTGGGAGCGCCCGGTGGAATGCTGCTTCAGGGGGTCGGGGTTTCGCCGGATTCGGAAGCAGGGTTTTGTTCCTCACCGCCGGAGGACTGCTGTTGTAACGCAGCCAGGTCGGCCCGGAGCTGATCGAGAGTTTTGCCTTCGCCGTTATAATCGGACTTCAGCTTCTTGATCTCGGCAATGAGAGCATCTTTCTGCTGTTGTTCCTCATTGGCTGCTTTCTTAGCGTCCAGGTCTGCCTGCAGCTCAGAGAGGGACTTGCCATCACCGGTATAGCTGGGGTCATATTTCCGAATCTCGGCAATGAGATCGGTACGCTGCTTCTTTTCCTTGACAGCGGCAAGATCGCTCTGCAGCTGCTCGAGCGTCTTGCCGGTGCCATCATAGTTGGAATCGTAGGTCTTGATCTCATTGATGAGGTTCTGCTTTTGCTGCTCGGCTTCCTGCTTGGCTTTCAGGTCGGCCACCAGCTGCTCCAGCGTCTTGTTGGAACCGTCATAGCTGGGATCATATTTCTGGATCTGTTTGATGAGATCCTCGCGCTGGGCTTTCTGCTTCTCATTGATGGCCTGCTGGAGCTCCGCATTGCTGGGACGCTTCTTGATCTCATCGGCGGTCATACCGGCGGCCTTGGCGGAAGCCTCCAGGGTGGCGCGCTCCTGCTGGAGGGCAGAGAGCAGCGCCCTGAGCTCATCCAGAGTCATATCGGAAAGGGCCGTGCCGTTGGAGCCGGTGGCATTGGGATTGAGCACCTTGATATCGGCGATGGTCTTTTCAATCTCGGTCTTGTTCTTGGCCTTATCCACGGCCTTTTGCAGCTCGGAAAGGCTCATCTTATCCATTTCCGCCTGGGTCAGGCCGGCCTTCAAGCCCTCGGCCTCCAGTGCCTTGCGGGTGGCCTCGGCCTTGGCTATGGCGGCGGAAAGATCATGCCAGTTATTGTACTGGCCGATCTGCTCGGGGGTGAGGTACTTCTGGGCCTTCTGCTGGTTGGCGGTCAGGGTGGCCTTCAGCGCATCGCCGGCGATATTGAGGTTCTGCACATCGGCAACGGAAAGGTAGGTCTTCCAGTCCTTCTGCTTGGAGAGCAGCTCATAGCGGGCCTGCAGCTGGCTCCACTTGCTGGCAAAGAGGGTGTTATCATCGAACAGCGGTTTCTTTTCGCCGTTCACGGTCACCTCCTGCTGCAGGATATCCAGACGCTCCTGGCAGAGAGCGAGTTTCTTGCTGGCAGTGTTGCCGTCGGTCTCATCCTGGGTCAGCAGCATGGCAAAGAGCTTCTGACGGTACTCGATGCGCTCCTTGATCTGCTTGGGGGTAAGACCTTCGGCCAGTTCCTCCGCCGTCATGCAGCGCTCGGCCTGGGCGGCGCGCTCCTGCGCTTTCTCATAAAGCTCGGCGGTGGTCATATTGGAGGCCGCGGCGATCTCCTCTTCGGTGAGCCACAGCTCGATGTAAGCCTTCTGTTCCTTCTCCAGCTCCTCGGCGGCCTTCTTCTCCTGCTGCTTCTTGATGTACTCATACCACTGCTTGGGCATCAGCGGGTTGGGGTTCAGGGTGGCGGCATTGACATTGACCGCTTCGCTTTCGCCATCCCGCAGCGCGCGGCCGAATATGACCAGACGGGCGATGAGCTTATTGGTATCGGGATCACGGAAGGTATAATCGCAGGTGGAAAGGGTCAGCAGGCGGTCGCTGGCTTTTACATCCACGGTGGTCTTGATGATGGAGCGCTTCATGATCTTTTCGATATATTCATTCTTGGCGGCATCGCTGTCGCTGTCGATGAAATTGTGGTAATCGAAATCGGGGTCATCGGCCTTGCACACCACCACCGCAAAGATCTTATACATATCCTTGCGGTAGACGCTGTTGTAGCTGATGAGCGGGTGCTGCTGGTAGTAGCTGAGCTTTTTGTAGGCCTGCAGATAGCCGAACATGGTGCCATCGCCCATATTGTGGCCGTAGATGACGGTATTGTAGGAGGGCTTTTTCTGATCCACACGGAAATCAACATAGGGGATGCCCCAGTCATTGTACTTGCCGTCGATATCCGCCCGGTGGTATTTATCGTTATCCTCGGCCTGTACCACGGCGTAGTCCAGCTTGGTATCGGGGATCTTCACCCAGCCGGCGATGTCGGGATTGCGTTGGTACAACGCCTCAAAGCCGCGGATGTAATCCTTGGGATAGCCATCCACTGAGATATCGGTGGTGCCATCGGGATCGTACAGGCCGGCCAGCTCATCGGAAAGGTTCTTGTTCTTGATGGACTGGAGCTTGTTATTGATGATATAGATGCCGGAGGCCAGGAACACGATGATGCAGACCGCCAACAGAATGATGCGGATCTTATCATTCTTGGTGATGGACTTCATCTTGATGCGCTGGATGAGGTTGGTGCCCTTCACGGCTTCAGCGGCGGGTTCGGCCGCGGCGGTGTGGGTCTTGGTACGAATTTTCTTTTCCATAGAGGCTTTCGGTTCCTTTCCGGAAGTATTTGCGGGGGATTTGGGAGCTTTGGCCGCGGAACAGGCAAAGAGCGAGCCGATCCCGGCACGCTTATCCAGCTCGGCGGGCTCTATGCCGCCGGGGAGCTGCTTGGGATACTGCGCGGTGTACAGCCGCAGGACATTCAGGGCCTGCCACACGGCGATCTGTTGGGTGTCCTCCCGGCGGAGCTCGGTGACCGAGAGCCGGCGGTTCCAGATGCGGTTTTTATCGGCCAGGGCCACATGCAGCTGGCCGCTTTCCGGCTGGCAGTAAAGGCCCAGGCCCAGGGCGGTGTGCCCGGCTTTGCGGCTTTGCTGGGCCAGCAGCCCCGCAATGAGCGCGGCGTTTTCGGCGGGGTTCTGCAGCACCCGGCGGGGGAGCTCCAGCTCCTGCCCGATATGGGTGTCATCGTAGGAGGCACGGTAGCAGCTGTTTGCACCGATGACGGCGGAGAGCTGCTCCCGCAGCAGGTCGCCGGTGCCCCATTCCGCGGTGGAAAGGGTGAGCCCATGGCGGGTCATGCCGTCCACGGCGATCTGGGGGAGGGGACGATCGCCGATGCAGTACAGGTAGATGCCGAAGGTCTGCTGCATATGGGTGATGGCCCGCTGCAGATATTCCTCGGCCTCCTGCTGGGTAGCGCCGGTGGCCTCCACAAAGATGGTATAATCACCGCACTGGTGGCGGGAGGTGAGCTTGAGGTGGGGATTCTGGCTTAGGCGGGTGATCTCCTGCGGGACCGAGAACTGGTCCAGCTCCAGCACCCGCACGGTGGCGTAGCTGACCGCGAGCCCTGCCAGCTTGCCCAGCAGGGGGCGCACTGCGGAAGGATAAAGGGCGGAGAGTTCACCCGGCAGGGCGGGCAGCGCCATTAGCAGCTGCCGGCGCGCGGCGATAGCATAGCCCTGCACCAGGCCCTGCGCATTGGGCAGCTGGGTGGCCCCAGAGGGACAGGAGGCGAAATCCGCCAGCTGCTCATACCCCAGGGTAAGGCCCATGCGGGCGGCGCGGGCTTCCAGCTGCTTTTGCAGGGCGGCATCGGTTTGGGCGGTGCGCTCCAGCCCGCCGCAGACCACCCGCAGCGCCGTGGAAACGGCGGCGGGCTCCGGCGAAAGCAGCAGCACGACCGCTTCGCTCTGGCCCATGGCGTTGCGCAGGGCCGCAAACAGCTCGGCGGCATCCGGGCGACAGATGGCGTAGGAAAGCTCCGCCGAAAGGGCGGCGGTTTCTTTTTTAAGATACTGGTAGGCGGTATCAAAGGTGGGCTGATACTGCGCCTCGCTGCCGACGGCAAGAATAGTGATCTTCATGGGACGGCGTTCCCCTCCTATGTATGGACACAATTAGTTAAGAATAGCATACCGCAAAGTTTTTTCGCGGCTGCAAATAGAATACGAATAAGCTGTGAATTTTGTCGGATGGAAAATATTTTTTCTGCAGCCGGGTGGCCGGGGCGCAGCCCAAACCGCCCTGCGGGCGGTTTCTGCGGCCTTCGGCCGCAGCGGCGGCTTTGCCGCCGGGGGCTGCGCCCGTGCCTGCCCTTTGCAGTCATTTGTAAATTTAGTAGCGGATGATATTGAGCTCCGCCTGCTCGGCGGCCTCGGCCACCAGCTCCTCCGGAATGGCCATTTCGGCCTCGATGGCCTCCACGGCGGCTACGGTGGGCTTGGTCTTGGGATGGCGGGGGGTAAATACGGTGCAGCAGTCCTCGTAGGGCAGGATGGAGGTCTCAAAGGTCTCGATCTTGCGGCTTACTCGCACGATCTCCTCCTTGTCCATCCCGATGCAGGGGCGCAGCACCGGCAGTCGGCAGGCCAGGTCGGTGCAGCCAATGGCCTGCATGGTCTGGCTGGCCACCTGCCCCAGGCTTTCCCCGGTGATCAGTGCGCCGCAGTCCTCCCGCAGGGCAATTCGCTCGGCCACCCGCATCATGTAGCGCCGCATCAGGATGGTGAAGTAATCCTCCGGGCAGCGCTCCCGCAGCAGCTCCTGCAATTTGGTGAACGGCACCACAAACAGCCGGATGCGGCCGGTGTAGGGGGTCAGCTCCTGCGCCAGATCAAGGACCTTCTGGCGGGCACGGTCGCTGGTGTAGGGCGGCGATGCAAAATGCACGGCGGCGAGCTCAAGTCCCCGCTTCGCCATCATATAGCCGGCCACGGGGCTGTCTATGCCGCCGGAGAGCAGCAGCATGGCCCGTCCGCCGGTCCCCACGGGGATGCCGCCCGCGCCGGGCAGCTGATTGGCGTGGATATAGGCGCCCTGCTCCCGGATCTCCACGGTAATGGTGATCTCTGGCTGCTCCACCTTTACCTTGAGGTGATGGAAGCGGGAAAGCAGGTATCCGCCCAGCTCCCGGCTGATCTCCGGGCTTTTCATCGGGAAGGATTTATCGCTGCGCTTGGCCTCCACCTTAAAGGTGCGGGCAGCGGTAAGCTGTTCGGCAAAGTATTCCGCGGCGGCGGGGCAGATGACCGAAAAGTCCTTTTCCACCACGCAGCTTTTGGTCACGGCCACAATGCCGAATACCGTCTGCAGGCGGCGCACCGCCTCATCCATGTCCACGCCCTCGGTGAGGGGCTGCACGTAGGTGGTGGACTGGGCGTGCCAGATTTTGAACTCCCCCAGCGGCTGCAGGCGGCGGCGGGCGTTTTTGGCCATGATATCTTCAAAGGTGCTGCGGTTGAGGCCCTTTAGGGCGATCTCACCGCTTTTCAGCAGGATGATCTCATTCATGCGGGGAAAAACTCCTTATCTTCGTTTGGTCAGGGTGGCCTCGCCCTCCAGCAGGCGGCGGCAGAATTCATCGATCTCCCCGGCGGTGGTGGTGTCGGTCATGCTCACCCGCACGGCGGAATCGATACGGTCACGGGAAAGCCCCATGGCGGTCAGCACGTGGCTGCGTTCTCCCTTGGCACAGGCGCTGCCGCTGGAAACATAGATGCCGAACTGCTCCAGATAGTGGATCATCACCTCGCTGCGAATGCCCTGAACCGAGCAGTTCACAATGTAAGGTGCGGCGTCGGTGGGGGAATTGATGCAGACGGCCGGCGATTGTGATAAATTTGTAATCATTCGCTGCCGCAGCGCAGTAAAATGCGCAAAATTTTCCGCGCAGCGGTCGTTCATCAGCTGGGCGGCCAGCCCCAGCGCGGCGATGCCGGGGACATTCTCGGTGCCGGGGCGCAGCCCCTTTTCCTGCCCGGAGCCATAAAGGGGCGGCAGCAGCCGGGTGCCCTTGGCGATGTAGAGAGCGCCGGTGCCTTTGGGAGCGTGGATTTTGTGTCCGCTGACGCTGACAAGCTGTATCCCCCATTTGACGGGATCTATAGGCAGGCGGCAGAAGGACTGCACGCAGTCAGCGTGGAAGATGAGGTTGGGGCTTTTGCGGCGGCAGGCGGCGGCAATGGCGGGCAGGTCATGGATGGCGCCGGTCTCGCTGTTCACCATCATGCAGGAGGCCAGGATGGTCTTTTCATTGCAGGCGGCGGCCATCGCCTCCGGGGTGATATGCCCGCTTTCATCGGGCGCCACGGTAATGACCTCAAAGCCCTCATTTTCCAGCGCCTTGCAGATGGCAAGAACGGAATGGTGCTCCACGGCGGTGGTGACGATGCGGTTGCCCCGGCGCTTCATGGCACGGGCGGCCCCCAGCAGGGCAATATTATTGCTTTCCGTCCCCCCCGCGGTAAAGATGATCTCCTCGGGGCGGCAGTGCAGCACGGCGGCCACCTGCCCCCGGGCCTCGGTCATGGCACGCTCCGCCAAAAAGCCCCGGCGGTGCAGCGAGGAGGGGTTGCCGTATTCTTCGGTCATTATGTGCAGCGCCAGGGCGGCCGCTTCGGGGGAAACGGCGGTGGTGGCGCTGTTATCCAGGTAACATTCCACGGGGTGCCTCCTACAAGGTGATGGTTTTTGGGCGGGCCGACCGCTGCGGCCCCTCATAGGGCCCCTGCAGGGTGCGGGTTCGGGGCGCAGCCCGCCCCGGCTGCGCCGGGGCGAAAGCAGGCATCGCCTGCTTTCGTCGCCTGCGGCGGCGGGGCTGCGCCCGCCGTCCGGCTGCTGCCGGGCCCTGTGGAGGAGGAGCAAAAAAGCCTCCCCAGGATGAGCGCAAACCAGCAGTCTATCTATCAGATAATTATAGCGCCGAATGAGGATAAAAGCAACGAATTAGGCGTTTTGTAATAGAATCGTAAATGGATTTGGGACTTCCCGTGGCTGGAATTATTTATGGCAGGACAGGAAAAATGTTCCCAGCGGGCAAGATGAGACCGGACCCCCTTTTCAAATGCCGGGAAATGCGGTATACTGGGAGAAAATCTACCCCGATACGGAGGACGAGCGATGAAGAAAATAATAGCGCTGCTGCTGGCTCTCACCCTGGTGCTTACCATGGTGGGCTGCGGCGGCAAAAAGGAATATCTGGCCGGCACGGTAATCGATACCGGCGTGGTGGCCATCGGTGTACCGGGCCAGCCGGCCAATACCGACCCGGCCCTGTACGATGGCAGCCTGGCGGCCCGCGCCGTGCTAGGCATGCTGTACCAGGGACTGACCGCTGTGGATGAAAACGGCCAGGCGGTGGGCGCCGCGGCCGAAAGCTGGGAGATCTCCGCCACCGATGACGCTGCCAAGCGCCCGGTGTATACCTTTACCCTGCGGGAGGGTGCCTGCTGGAGTGATGGCACTCCTGTAAAGGCCGAGGACTTTATCACTGCCTGGACCCGCGTGATCAGCGGCGCGGTGGATAGCCCCTGCCGGTATCTCTTTGATGTTATCCTGGGCGCCAGGGATTACGAGAACGAGGAAAGCGAGCTGGGCCTGGAAGCGACCGAGGACGGCAAGCTGGTGGTAACGCTGGAGGGCGATTATTCCGGCTTTGCCCACATGCTGGCAGCCCCGGCGTTCTGGCCCATCAAGGAGGGCGAGATGGCCTATAATGGCCGCTACGCGCTTGCCGATATCACCGAAAATGTGGCTACGCTGAAGCCCAATACCGGCTACCGCGGGGAGAAACCCGCCGCCGGCCTCGCCCTAAAATACTACTACGGCGATCTGGCCGCGCTGGAGACTCTGGCCGCCGATGGCACCCTGCAGGCGACCTTTGGCTACGCCGGGGATGCTATTACCCCGGTGACAGGCAGTAATGGCGTGACCGGCTATTATGTGCTGAATACCGAAAAACTGTCCGAAGCGGAGACCCGCCTGGCCGTAAAGCGTCTGCTGGCCGGGGAGGAGGGGACCGGTACCCTGCCGGAGAACATGACCCTACTGACCCTGAAGGACGCCCCGGCGGCCCCCGAAGCACTGGCCAATGCCACGAACCTGACCGTAAACGCCCTGGATTATGAGGACTACAAGGCTGCCCGTGATGCCGGGGAATACGACCTGCTGTACCTGGCGGTAAGCCTGGACTACCCGGATGAGGCAGTGCTGCTCCATTGGTTCGCCAGTGCAAGCGAAAGCAACTACGCTAAGTATAATAGCGAAGAATTTGACGAAATGTTGTCAAAAATCGACACAGAAACCGAAGAATCCGCCCGAATCGGGCTGGTGAAGGGCGCCATGCAGTTGCTGGCCAAAGAGGCTGTGCTGCTGCCGCAGGATACGGGCAAGACTCCGCTGTACTGCCACGCCTCCCTTTCCGGCATCACCTGTGATGCCCAGGGCCGGTGGGACTTCGGCGATGCGAAATACACAGCATAATCGATAACAGCAAAATGAACTCCCGGCGGGCACCAACCTGCCGGGAGTTTTTCGTGACATCAATTATGACCAGTTGTCATAATTACACATTTTTCCGCTATCGTATGCTCCAGCATCCCCTGTGATGCCCAGGGCTTATTGGCCTTTGGCAGCGCGAAATATACGGCATGACCAATCATGATGAAGTAAGCTCCCAGCGGGGGAGAACCCCTGCCGGGAGCAGCTTGCTGCGCAACTAAAGCATATGCGATAAACCGGGATGGATTATGACACAGCATCATATCCTGGGCAGAATGGATATATGACAAAGCGTCATATTATTGCTGCGATAGGGCAGAATTCCTGCAAGGCGCAGGTACGGGCCGCAGGTCCGCCCGCCTGCGGCGGGCGCCGCAGCTTCGCTGCGGAACCGTCCTTCGGACGGCTGGCCTGCGGCCCGAACCCGCGCCTTGCGAAGGCTCAGTCAAGGAGCTGCTGGCGCATGGATTGGAGAATGCGCTTTTCCCGCCGGGAGACCTGTACCTGCGTCATCCCCAGGCGGCGGGCCACCTCAGTCTGGGTCTTTCTGCGATAGTACCGCAGAAAGATCAGCTGCCGGTCCCGTTCCTCAAGCGAGGAAAGCAGCTGCTGCAGCGAAAGCAGATCGCTCAGCCGCTCCTCTGGGCCCTCCTCCGGCAGGTCTATCTGCCCGCTGCCATCCTCCTCACCCCCCGTCAGGGAAAGCGGCGGCGTGGTGGCGGCCAGGGCCTGGGCCACATCCTCCGGGGCCCGGCCCATGCGTTCGGCTACCTCATTCACGGTGGCCTCCCGGCCCAGCTCGCTGCCCAGCAGCTCTCGGGTGCGCCCGGCGGCCAGTCCCAGCTCCTTCAGGCTGCGGCTCACCTTTACGGTGCCACCATCCCGGAACAGCCGGCGGATCTCCCCCAGGATGACCGGCACGGCATAGGTGGAAAACATCACCCCCCGGCCGGCATCAAAGGCCGCGGAGGCCTTCACCAGCCCCATGCACCCGGCCTGGTACAGGTCATCGTATTCTATGCCCCGCCCCTTAAAGCGATGGGCGCAGGCGTGCACCAGCCCCAGGTTGTTTTCCACGCTGGTATCCTGTATGGCGGTCGGCTTTGGTTCAGCGGTAACAGGCATTTTGGTCAAACCTCCCTTGTTACCGGGCTTTTTGGCTCAGGCGGCGGCGCAGACGCACGGTGGTGCCGCCCCCCGCGCGGGAGGTGACCCGCACCTCATCCATCAGCTCCTGCATCACCGCAAAGCCCAGCCCGGCCCGTTCGCTGCCGCCGGTGGTAAACAGCGGCTCCATCGCCTTTTGCACATCGGCGATGCCGCACCCGTGGTCCCGCACCTTGATGGTGACGAGATTGCTTTCCGAAAGGCTGGCAGCTATGTAGATCTCCCCAATGCGGTCCGGGTAGGCGTGAACGATGCAGTTGGTCACCGCCTCCGAAACAGCCGTTTTGATATCGCACAGCTCCTCCACGGTGGGGTCCGCCTCTGTGATGAAGGCGGCGACCAGCATCCGGGCCAGGCCCTCATTGGCGCCCCTGCTGGGAAGACTAACTTTCATGGTGTTTTTCGGCTTATTCATACGCGGCTTTCCTCCTCTATCTCCAGGCTGGCTATCCCGGCCACCCGCATTACCCGGCGGATGTGCGGCGGCATGGCCCGCAGCACCAGCTTTCCGTTCATTTCCTGCATCAGGCGGTAGCGCCCCAGCACCAGCCCTATCCCGCTGGAATCCATAAATTCCACCCCGGCAAAATCCAGCGCCAGCCGGGCGGGGCGCTCTTTTTGCACATTGCGGTCGATCTCCTCCCGCAGCTTTTGGGTGTGGTGGTGGTCCAGCTCGCCGCTCAGGCGCGCCACCATGGTATCGCCGTTGATTTCTATTGTGACCGGCATTTTAACAGCCTCCTTTGGAGAAATTTGTTTGTAGTTTGTTTTCACCTGTCGGCGTTTTTTGACCGAGCAAAGCAGAGAAGCACGGTCGATGGAAAAGTCCTTTCACTAATACGGCAAAATGGAGCCTTTTTTGCAGTTGAAAGGTTAATATTTCACAACTTTTAATGGAAAGTTTACATTATGGGAAGATATTGGGCGAAGATCGCACAAATATCGGATTGTGCTGGGAAATTGCAACTGGGATTTATTATGCAAATTTTGGGGTGAGGGGGTCGCGGTGCGCGGGATGCGGGACTATGTTTTGCCGAGTGGTAGTACCGCAGAGAGTCACGCTGCCGAGCCTAAAATTTGAACAAGCAGTTATTTGCCCAGACGGCCCCTCCCCCGCTACGGGGGAGGGGGACGGGGAGGGGGCAAATGCGCCCGCGGCTACCTTGGGAGCGTATCTGTGCGCAGTACG
>OJPW01000891.1_pt1 | contig 20713 bp, 16 predicted proteins | sample 1598571 | NCBI WGS metagenome assembly OJPW01 (sample SAMN03922493, study PRJEB24848) | human gut metagenome | isolation source: stool sample | host: Homo sapiens | place: Germany | collected 2011-05
GGCGCTCCTCCGGGAAGAAGGCCAGCAGGCTCTGCTCCACGGCGTAGCGGTCGTCGTGACCGCGAAATACCAATTTCATGCGGCGCCTCGCTTACTTCATGCCCTGGCGGACATAGGGGTTCGCCCGGCGCTCATAGTCCAGGGTGGTGGGCTGGTCGTGGCCGGGATAGACCTGATAGGGCCCGGGCAGATTCCCCAGCCGGCCCAGGGACCGGAGCATTTCCCGCCAGTCGCCGCCTGCGAAGTCCGTCCGGCCGCAGGAGCAGCGGAACAGGGTATCGCCGGAGAAAATAACATCTCCCACCACCAGACACACGGACCCCTTGGAGTGGCCGGGAGTTTCCAGCACGGTGATGGTCAGGCTGCCCAGGGTCAGGGTGTCGCCGTCGTGATAGTAGCGCTGGTTGTGCTCCGGCAGGCGGGAGAATACCAGCTCCATGTCGCCCAGGCGGCCGTCCACCACGTCCTTTTCGTTGATGTACACCGGCAGATCCGGGTACCGCTCCAGAATGGGGCGCACGGCGGTGGTGTGGTCAAAGTGACCGTGGGTCAGCAGAATGTACTGCAATGCGCAGCCGGAGCGGGACACCATGTCCAGCACCCGGTCCGCTTCGTCGCCGGGGTCGATCAGGGCGCATACCCCCGCCGTCTCGTCGGACAGCAGGTAGCAGTTGGTCATAATGGGGCCTACCATAATGGAATCGATTTTCATGGGGGAAAACCTCCTGTTCAGGATAAAAGCGGGCGGACAGCGGCGTCCGCCCGGCAGGATATACGGTTTTGTTACGCGTTGAGCTGATCCGTGTCCACGATAAGGGTCAGGGGCCCATCGTTGACGGACTCCACCAGCATCTCCGCGCCGAACTCGCCGGTTTCGGTGTGAATGCCCTTTTCCCGGCACAGGGCCACGAATTTTTCATACAGGGGAATGGCCACCTCGGGCCGGGCGGCAGCCAGAAATTCCGGGCGGCGGCCCTTGCGGCAGTTGCCGTACAGGGTGAACTGGGAGATCACCAGAATTTCACCGTTGACCGTGTCCAGGCCGCGGTTCATCTTGCCGTCCTCATCCTCGAAAATGCGCAGACCTGTCAGCTTGTCGGCCAGCTTCACGGCCTGGGCCTCGGTGTCGTCATGGGTGATGCCCAGCAGGATGAGGAAGCCGGGGCCGATGCTGCCGATGGTTTTGCCGTCCACGGATACGGAGGCGCTTTTCACGCGGGTCAATACTGCTCTCATGGGGATATTTCTCCTTTTCAGGTTCGTGGTTTTCGGGCGGACAGAGACGTCCGCCCCTGCGCAGAGGGGACAGGGCCGCATTACCCGGCGGGGCGGGTGACGCGCATAACGCCGGAAATCTGCTCAATGCGGCGCATAACGGTTTTCAGCTGGTCGCTGCTGGATATGTCGGTATCCAGGGTGATCAGGGCGAAGCCGTCGGGGGTGGAGCGTGCGTTCAGGGAGCCCACATGGGTCTTGGTGGAGGACAGCACCGTGGAGATGTCCATGATCAGGTTGATGCGGTCCTTGGCCACCACCTGCAGGGTGGTGCGGAAGGTGCCCTCCACATCGTCGGCCCAGGACACCTTGATCCAGCGGCCCTTCTCATTGGGACTCCGGCGGGCCGGGTCGGCGTTGGGGCAGTCCCTCCGGTGGACGGACACGCCGTAGCCCTTGGTGATAAAGCCCACGATGTCGTCTCCGGGGACAGGGGTGCAGCATTTGGAGAACTTCACCAGGCAGTTGCTGAGGCCCTCCACGATGATGCCCTTTTCACTGTGGGTGCGCTTGGGCACGGCGGGGCGGGTGGCCTCGGGATGACCCTCCACGGGCACCTCCGCCTGGCGCTCCACCTGGTGCTGGTGGAGGATGCGCTGGATATCCTCCCGGATGCGGCCGATGACCTTCAGGCTGCTGATGCCGCCGTAGCCGATGGCGGCGTACAGATCGTCCAGACTCCGGTAGGTGAGTTTCTTCAGGATACCGGGCAGGTTTTCGTCGTTGGTAAGCTCCTTCAGGGACACGCCGCAGCGCTTGAGCTCCGACTCGAAGGAGGCGCGGCCCGTGACTACGTTCTCGTCCCGGCGCTCCCGCTTGAGCCACTGGCGGATCTTGGACCGGGCGTTGCTGGACCGGGCGATCTTCACCCAGTCGCGGCTGGGCCCGTGGGCGGACTGGGAAGTGACCACCTCCACGATGTCGCCGTTTTTCAGCCGGAAGTCAAAGGGCACGATGCGCCCGTTGACCTTGGCGGCCACCATGTGGTTGCCCACGGCGGAGTGGATGTTATAGGCAAAGTCAATGGGCGTGGCCCCGGCGGGCAGGTTGATCACATCGCCCCGGGGGGTGAATACGAACACCTCGTCGGCGAACATGTCCACCTTCAGGGAGTGGATAAACTCCTCGGCGTCGGTGCCCTCCTGATTCTCCAGCAGACGCCGGACCCACTCATACCGGCCCTCGTCGCCGCTGCCCTGGCCGTTCTGCTTATACTTCCAGTGGGCGGCGATGCCGTATTCGGCCACCTCGTGCATCTCCTTGGTGCGGATCTGCACCTCGAAGGGGATGCCGTTCTGGCCCATAACGGTGGTGTGAAGGCTTTGGTACATGTTGGGCTTGGGAGTGCCGATATAGTCCTTGAACCGGCCCAGCACGGGCTTGTACAGGTCGTGGATAATACCCAGAACATAATAGCAGTCGGACACCGTGTCCACGATGACCCGGAAGGCGAACAGATCATACACATCGTCCAGGGACTTGTTCTGGGTGTACATCTTGCGATAGATGGAATAGGGGTGCTTCATGCGGCCATACACATAGCCGTCGATATTGGACTCGTGCAGGCGCTGGGTGATCTGGTCGTGGATGGAGGACATGAAGCCGTCGTATTCCGCGGCCTTCTCGTTCAGCGCGTCCACGATCTCCCGGTAGCTGATGGGGTCCAGGTATTTCAGGGACAGGTCCTCCAGCTCCCACTTCATTTTCTGCATGCCCAGCCGGTGGGCAATGGGCGCATAGATCTCCAGGGTCTCGAAGGACTTCTGCTTCTGCTTTTCCGGAGTCTGGTACTCCATGGTGCGCATATTGTGCAGCCGGTCGGAGACCTTGATGAGGATGACCCGGATGTCCTTGGACATGGCCAGCAGCATTTTGCGCAGATTTTCCATCTGCTCCTCGGCCTTGGAGGTATAGTGGACCCGGGTCAGCTTGCTGACCCCCTCCACCAGATCCGCCACCGTGGGGGAGAACTGCTTGGCGATGTCCTCGTGGGTGGCGGCGGTGTCCTCAATGGTGTCGTGGAGCAGGGCCGCCTCGATGGACTCGGAGTCCAGGTGCAGTTCCTCCGCCACGATCTGGGCCACAGCCAGGGGATGGGTGACGAAGGGTGAACCGTCCTTGCGCAGCTGGCCCTGGTGGGCGGCGGCGGCAAACTCATAGGCGGCCCGGATCTTGTCAAAGCTGGCGGTGGGGTTATAGGCCCGCACCGTGTCCTCTAAGTGCTGGTATCGTTCTTCCACTGTCATGAGCGTCCCCCTCCTTTCGCGGCGTCCAGCGCCTGGTGCAGGCGCAGCAGATATTCCGACCGGTCCAGGGCCACCTTTTTCCCCTGGCCCGTAAGATGCAGCCGGATGCTGTCGCCCTGGCGGAGGCTTTGCAGCAGCCCCCGCTCCCGGAACACCTCCAGGCACAGCGCCGTCCGCAGAAACGGCTCCGCCCCATGCAGGGCCCCGGACAGCCGCCGCAGCAGCGGCAGATAGTCTGCCTCCAGCCCATCGGGGGGCACCGTGTGCTGCAGGGCCCGCCACAGGCACACGCACTGGTCCCGGGAGGGCAGCAGGCGCACCGCGTCCCGGGGACGCAGCTCCTGGCCCTGCAGGCAGCGGCCTACCAATTGCAGGGATTCCTCCTCCCGGGCGCTGCCGGAAAGGGAGGGGCGGATATCCACCATCTGCAGCTGCACCGTGCGGCTGCTGCGGAATTCGTTGATTTGCAGGTAAAACGCGGCGTCCACCCGGTCGCCCGGGACCACGCCGCAGGTCTGGGCCACGGCGGAGAAGAAAATGCCGTCAAACTGGGCGCTGCCCTTGGACAGGCGCAGCTTCAGATGCCGGTTCTGGCCCACGTTCTGGACCCGCTCCAGCGTGGCCCCCCGCAGGCAGAACACCGGCCGGGCGTTGCCTGCGCCATAGGGCTCCAGGGCGTCCAGGGCCTCCACCTCCGAAAGGGTCACCCGTCCCGCCTGGCCGATGGACACATCCACCTGCAGGCAGGACACCGGGGCCTTGCCCCCCCGGAATTTCCGGGCATATTGGTTCATCCGCTGCCGGAAGGCGGGAATGTTCTTTTCCTCAATGGTAAAGCCCGCCGCCAGCTCGTGGCCGCCGAAGTCCAGCAGCAGGTCGGAGCAGGATTCCAGAGCGGCGAACAGGTTGAACCCGCCCCAGCTGCGGCAGGACCCCTTGCCGGTGCCGCCGGACAGATGGATCATAAAGCTGGGACAGGCGTATTTTTCCGATAGACGGGAGGCCACGATGCCCACCACCCCCTGGTGCCAGGTATCCGAGGCCAGCACCAGGGCGCTGCGCTCCTGGGCCGGGGACTGCTCGATCTGCTCCACGGCCTGGGCATAGATGGCCTGCTCCACGCTCTGGCGCTCCCGGTTCAGGGCGCACAGCTCCCGGGCCAGACGCTCTGCCTGGTGGGGATCGGTGCTCAGCAGCAGGTCCGCCGCCATATCCGCCGCGCCCATGCGGCCGGCGGCGTTGATGCGGGGGGCCAGGACAAAGCCGATCTGCACGGAGGTGACGGCCTTGTCGGACAGGCCCGCCTCCCGCAGCAGGGCGTGCAGACCGATGAAATCCGACCGGCCGATAGATGCCAGCCCCCGGGAGACGATGGTCCGGTTCTCGTCGGACATCTGCATCACGTCGGCCACGGTGCCAATGGCGGCCAGGGTGCAGTACCGGGACAGCAGGGCCTCCTCCCGGCTCTCGCCCCCCAGGGCCAGCACCAGCTTCAGCGCCACGCCGCACCCGGCCAGGTGCTTGAAAGGATAGCCGCAGTCAAGCCGGTGGGGGTCCACCACCGCGCAGGCGGGAGGCAGCTCCTCCTTGCACTCATGGTGGTCGGTGATGACCACGTCCATGCCCAGGGAGTTGGCATAGGCCACCTCCTCCACGCCGGTGATGCCGCAGTCCACCGTTACCAGCAGCCGGACGCCCTGGTCATGCAGGGACAGGATGGCGTCCTTTCCCAGGCCGTACCCATCCTCGATGCGGCGGGGGATATAGTGCACCACGTCGCCGCCCCGGGACAGGAGGTAATCCACCAGAATCACCGTGGCGGTGATGCCGTCCACGTCATAGTCGCCGAACACGGCGATCCTTTCCCCATCGGCCAGGGCACGGTTCACCCGCCCGGCAGCCCGGTCCATATCCTTCATCAAAAACGGGGAATAGGGCAGCTCCCGGTCCCGCTCCAGGAAGGCAGCGGCCTCCTCCGGTGTGGTGACGCCCCGGGAGGCCAGCACGGAGGACACCAGATAGGGGTATCCGGCCCCGGTGAGCCGGTCCACCGCCTGGGCAGGCAGACCCGGTATGCTCCACTGCTGATATTTCATGACGGGACACCCCTTTCGCGGTACTGCAAATAATATTTTATTATAGCAAACGCCGAATGACTTGACAAGGGGCGGCGGGGCGTATTTTCGGGGATTTGGCAGGAAAAGCAAAGCCTCCGGCCGAAGCCGGAGGCTTTGCGCTTATTTCTCGCTGACGCTTTTCAGGGCGGTGGGCAGGCTGCCGTCCAGCAGCAGGATGCACCGGCGCAGATCGTCGCCGATGTTCTCCGGCATGCCGGATTCGATCCAGTCGAACACGCCGCTCAGCAGGCCCCGGGCATAGAACCGGGACACGAACTCCAGGTCCCCCTGGGTCACGTCCAGGCCCACAGCCGCCTGGTCCACGATGCGGCGGATCACCGGGCCGTAGCCCTGCATCAGATAGCGCTCCAGATCCCGCCGGTTCACGGAGCGGTAGGCATTCATCACCAGGTGACGCTTGCTGCGCAGCACGTCCGTGATGGTGCGCAGCTCCTGCCGCCAGTCGCTGCCGTTGCTGCGGATGCTCTGGGCCAGGGCGGCGGCCTCCCGGTCAAAGATCCAGCGCATCAGGTCGTACACGTCGTGAAAATGATAGTAAAACGTCTGGCGGTTCACACCGCACCGGGCCACAATGTCCTTGACGGTGATTTTTTCCAGGGTTTTTGTCTCCAGCAGCTGGCACAGGGCTTCCGCCAGGTCATGCTTTGCATTCATGGGCAGCAGTCCTCCTTACATAATGCCGGATTTTTCCTTGCTGCGGGCGATGAGCCGGTTCAGGGGCCGGGCCGGGTAATACAGCACCATCCCCAGCACCGCAAACAGCACGCACATGGCCGCCATCACAGCCAGATTCTTCCAGTACACGTTCTCATACCGTCCGGCGATGGTCTCCCGGAGCATGTCCATGCCATAGTGGAAGGGCATGAACTTATACAGCGTCTGGAAGATCCTGGGCAGCACGTCGATGGGATAGACGCCGCCGGAGCCCGCCACCTGGATGACCATGATGATGACGGAGGCCGCCATGCCGATGTTGTCCAGGGCATAGACCAGGGCATAGTTCATCATGGTGAAGTTCAGGCTGCACACGCAGCACGCCAGCAGGAACAGCCCCGGATACGGGCATTGGATGCCGATGTAGTAAATGCAGCCGAGGCCCGTGACCAGGGCCTGGATCATACCGATCAGGAAAAACAGCTGATACCGGCCGAAGAACCGCTGCCAGGGGCGCGGCCGGAAGAGCTCCGGCATGGGGGCGTTCACACGGAGCATGGTGGCCGTCAGCAGGGAGCCCACGAACAGGGCCAGCATGATGTAATACGGCGCCATCGAGCTGCCGTAGCTGGTGATCTCGTATACCGGCACCGTCTCCATGGACACGGGGTCGGACAGGTAGTCCGCCAGGCCCTCGGGGTCGTTTTCCAGCACCTCCACAAAGCGGCGGAAGCTGTCACTGGTGACGATGCGGTCCATATCCTGGGCCATCTGCCCCAGGTCGCCCCGCAGGGTGGACGACAGCTGGATGGCCCCGCTCAGGGTGGTGCCTGTGGACTGGATGGCCTCCTGATACCGGGTCAGCTTATCGCCCAGGGCCGACAGGCTGCCGGATACGCTGTCAAACACGCTCTGCAGGGTCTGGAGCTTTTCCGTCACATCCCGGTTCAGCTCCTCCAGCCGCTGGTTCACGCTGCCGCTGATGCGCAGGGCCGCCTCCCGCAGCTCCTGGCGGAGCTCATCCACCTTGGCCTGTACCTCCTGGCGCCAGGTCTCCAGCTGGCCGGGGTCCTCCAGCGTTTTCAGCAGGTCCCGCAGCTCGCCGATGCGGTAAATGGCGTTGCCCAGCCGCTCCTGAACGGCGGGATAACCGGCGGCAAAGTCCCGCAGCTTTTCCAGCCGCTGCTGCTGCTCTGCCAGCCGCTGGTCCAGCTGCTGGGCGGGACCGGCCAGAAAGCCCGCCACATCCTCCGCCGTTCCCACGGCGGCGGCAATGTCGTCGGCGATGACGTCGATCTGGGCGTCGATATCCTCCAGCTGCCGGGCGATCTCGGCCTCCGTCTCGTTCAGGCGGCCGATGCCCCGGTCCAGGGCGTCCTGGATGCCGGACAGGTCATTGCCGCTGACGATGCTGTCCAGGTCGCCGGCGACCACCCCGGCGCAGGCCAGGATGCTGTCCGTCTGGTCCGCCAGGGTCTGCATGGCCGTCAGCGTCTCCTCCAGGGTGCGCAGGCTGTCCTGGGCGCTGCTGAGCTTTTCAATGACTCCCTGGGACACGTCGTCCGCATCCAGGCCCAGAGCCCTGCACACGGAGCTGACGGTGGTGACGGCGTTGGTCACCGTCTCCACCACGGTGGCGTTGATCTCGTCCTGAACGGCGGTCTTGGCCTTGTTGGTGATCTTGGGGGCGATGGCGTTTTTCTTCTCGTTTTCGTAATACTCGATCTGGGGGTGCCGCAGGTCCGTGTCCAGAATGCTGACGAAGTCCCCGGTGAAGTCTGCGGGAACGATCAGGGCGGCGTAGTATCTGCCGGACCGGACACCCTCCAGGGCCTCCTCCCGGCTGTCTACAAAGTCCCAGCCCATCTGGTCGTTGCTTTTCAGGCCGTCCAGCACCATGGACCCGATGTTCAGCTTCAGACCCAGCAGCTCATAGCCCTCATCCTCGCTGGTAACGGCCACGCGGATATTGGACGTGGCGTCGGGGCCGTAGGGGTCCCAGTTGGAAAAAATGTTGAACCATGCATACAGGCACGGAATCAGGCACAGGCCCATGATGACCACCACGGCCACCACGCTGGCGCTGATGCGCTGCCAGTCGGCCCGGAAAATTCTCCAGATATTCCTCATGCCTGCACCTCCCTGGACCGCCGGTCCTGATCGCCCATATACCGGGAAATGCGGCCCAGCTCCCGGGACATCTGCTCAAAGCCCTGGGCCAGCTGGCGGCTGCTCTCCTGCAGGTCGGACAGGGTCAGGGCCAGCTCCGGGTGCAGGGGCTCCGACTGTACCGGGACAGAGGCGGGACGGGGCGGGACAGGCTGGGGACAAGGCGGGACAGGGGCGGGACAAGGCTCCTCTGGGGCAGGCTTCTCCGGGGCAGGCTTCTCCGGGGCAGGCTCCTCCGGGACCGCTTCGCTCTCCTGACTCCGGCCCCGCAGATGGGGCAGCAGCTGGGGCATGCCGGTGGGCAGGGCCGTCAGCTGATCCAGTTCCACCTCCTTCTGGGTGATCTTCTTCACCTTGTTCTGCATTTCGTAGTCCACATACTCCACGGCGATGAGATACGCCGCGATGCCGAACATGGATACGATCCACAGCAGCAGGAAGATCACCCGGGAGCCGTCGGATAAAAACAGCAGCACCAGAAATGCCAGCGGCACCAGCAGCAGGCTCAGCATTCCCTTGCGGATGCGGCGCTGATTGCCGCTGTGGAACTGAAGGACCTCCTGCAAAAGGGCCTGATACAGCTGGCTATATTTCTTTTCGTCCATAGGGAGTCCTCCTTTCTTACAGCATTTCCGTTTCTTTCAGCTTCTCCTCCATGAAATGGTTCAGTCCCATAAAGGGCTTGCGCACCAGCAGGCCGATGACCAGGGCCGCCGCGCCGAAGATCAGCAGGCAGCCGATGTTTTTCAGCCATGTGGTCCCATACAGGCCGCATACGCACTCGCGCACGGCGTCGATGGCATAGGGGAAGGGGAAGATATGATAGATTTTCTGATACACGTCCGGCAGCAGCTCAATGGGGAACGTGCCGCTGGAGCCGGCGATCTGGAGCACCATGACCACCACTACAACGGCCTTGCCCACATCGCCGAAGGACACGGTCAGGGCGTAGATCAGCAGGCTGAACACCAGGGAGGTAATGGCCCCGGTGGCAAACAGCAGCGCCGGCTCCACGCACTGGATCTTCAGCACCAGCAGGTCTCCGGCCACGATGACGGCGGCCTGAATCTGGCTCATGACGAAAAACAGGAAGTACCGGCCGAAGAACAGCTGGTGGGGCTTGGGGTCCACCAGCCCCTCCAGGCGGGCGTGGGGCTTGAGAATGGCCACCAGCATGACGCCGCCCACCCAGATGGCCAGAACGGAATAGAAGGGGGCCATGGCGCTGCCGTAGTTTGCAATGGGATACACCGGCTTCACGGTGGTCTGCACCATCTGGGAGAAGTAGGCGCCGTAATCCTCCGGGCTGCCGCCCAGGATATCCAGCAGGGTGTCCAGATAGTCCGGACTGTCGCTGTCCTCCAGGCCGCCCAGCAGGCTCCCCAGTTTGTCGATGGCCTGGCCGATGGCGTCGCGGCCCTGGGACATAAGACCGTCCAGGGTGCCGGCCGCCGCGCCGGCGGCTGCCAGCAGGTCCCGGGTATCGGCTGCCGTTCCATGGAGGCCCTGGAGCAGGCCCTCCGTCTGGTCCAGAACGTTTTTCACATCATCCGTCACATCGCCGAACACCGGCGTCAGCAGGGTGTCTGTCAGCTTCTCCAGCTGGGCCACCAAAGCGATGGTGTCCTGCAAAACAGCAGAGTTCTGCCGGATGCCGTCGGCCACGGTGTTCAGCCGGTCCCGCAGCTGATAGCAGCTGTCCGCCAGGCGCTGGGCGGCGGCTGCGGCCTGGGCCCCCACGGGCCCGGCCTCCACGGCGATAGACCTGGCCCAGGCCGTGAGCTTATCGCCCATATCGTCCATGGTCTGGGCGGCGTCCCGCAGGTCCTCCTGAATCTGGGGCAGCTGAGCGTCCACGTCGATGCCGTTCAGAATTTTCTCCGCCGCGTCAAAGGCCTTGTCCAGGGCTGCCTGGGCCTTATCCAGGGCGGCGTGGACCTGGCGGTTCAGCTGGGCCACGGTGTCCAGAAGCTCCTGGCTGTCGGGGCGGTTCTGGTTGATATTCGCCACCAGGTCCGACAGGTCCTGGCGATAGCTGCTGTTGTCCTGGCCCGCGGCCTGGAAGGCGTCCACGGTCTGGGCGCAGGAGCGCAGCAGACTCCGGGCCTGGCCCAGCAGCCCCTGAACGGAGCCCACGGGGTTGTCGCCCTTCAGCTGGTCCGACAGGTCGTTGGCTCCCCGGAAAACGGCGTCCACCACCACGTCCAGATAGCTTTTGCTGATGGTGGTTTTCAGGGACGACACCGCCGTGTCGGTGATCTTGGTGGCCACGGCGTTTTTCTTGTAGTTTTCATAATAGGTGATGGTGGGCTTGCCGGTCCACTCCGTCAGCATGTGGTACATATTATAAGAGAAGTCCTGGCCGATGACCACGGCGGCGTAGTAATCCCCGGCATAGACGCCGTGCTCGGCCTCCTCCTTGGTGTCCACCGCCACCCAGTTGATGCTGGTGCTGGTGCGCAGATCGTCCACCACCTCCCGGCCCTTGTTGACCTGGGTGCCGTCCTCCTCCGTCCAGCCCTTATCCAAGGACGCCACGGCGATGCTGATGTTGCCGGTGTTGCCGTAGGGGTCCCAGTTGGAGTAGATATTCAGCCAGGCGTACAGGCTGGGCAGCACCGCAATGACCAGGGCCACGGCCAGAGCAAAGAAATGCGTAAACAGCGAACGGGCGTCCGCCTTGATGATGCGCCAGATGTTCCGCATACGTTCCTCCCGCTTCCGAAAATAGATTCCGCGCCGGGGCGCGGCGTTAAGACAGTGTATAGGCTATTATACTATACACTGTCAAAATTTCTACCTTTTTTTTGCATTTTTCAAGATTTGTTCATATCTTCCGGCAGAAGCCGGGCCATATCCTCCGGCAGCGGGGCCGTTACCGTCAGGCGGCGGCGGGTGACGGGGTGGGTCAGCTCCAGCCGGTGGGAGTGCAGGGCCGGACGGGGGATCAGGTCCCGGTCCTCCTGGCCGTAGAGCCAGTCCCCCAGCAGCGGGTGGCCAATGGCGGACAGGTGCAGCCGCAGCTGGTGGGTGCGGCCGGTGCCGGGAGTCAGCCGCAGCAGCGCCCGGTCCGGCCCCTGCCACAGGGTCTCATAGTCCGTGTGGGCCGCCAGACCCGCCGGGTCCACCCGCCGCCGCAGCAGGGAGTCCGGCTCCCGGCCGATGGGCAGGTCGATGGACCCTGCCGCCGGGTCCGGGCAGCCCCGGCACACCGCCAGATACGTCCGGCGGAAATCGCCGGAGTGCAGCTGCTCCATGCACAGCCGGTGGACGTACCCGGTTTTGGCCACCGCCATGACGCCGGTGGTGCCCCGGTCCAGCCGGTTGACGCAGTGGAAGCTCCCCTGGCCCAGATACCGGCACACGGCCCCGGCCACGGTGACGGTCTCCTCCGTCAGGGCCGCCGGGTGGATGGCGATGCCTGCGGGCTTGTTGAGGATCAGCAGGTCCTGGTCCTCCCACAGGATGTCCAGGGGATAGTCCACCGGCCGGATATGGGGATTGTCTCCGGGCAGGTCCGACACGTCGGCGGTGACGGTGTCTCCGGCGCGGACCAGTGCTGCCACGGTGGCAGGCTGCCCGTTCAGCAGAATGGCTCCGGGCCGCCACTTCAGCCGGGAGAGAAACGAGCCGGAGATCCGCAGCTCCTGCCGCAGGAGCCTGCGCAGGGGCCAGCCCTCCTGCTCCGGCGCGACGGTATAGGTCAGCAGGCGCATGCTGCCGCCTCCCTTCAAAATAACGTGACAAATTCTACGGGAATATGATACACTATGGGCAATTAAGATTCAAGGAGGATCTCCAAATGGCATCAAAAGTATATTGGGCCGACCTGCGGACCGATTACCGGGAAAACCTGCCTCAGAAGCTGACCCGGCTGATGAAAACCGCCGGAATGGGCCAGATCGACTTTGAAGGCAAGTTCACGGCCATCAAGCTGCACTTCGGCGAGCCCGGCAACCTGGCCTTCCTGCGGCCCAACTGGGCCAAGGCCGTGGCGGACTTTGTGAAGGAGCGGGGCGGCAAGCCCTTCCTTACCGACTGCAATACCCTGTATGTGGGCGGGCGGAAAAACGCTCTGGACCACATGGATGCCGCCATGCTCAACGGGTTCTCCCCCCTGTCCACCGGCTGCCAGATCATCATCGCCGACGGCCTCAAGGGCAACGACGAGGTGGAGGTACCGGTGCGCGGCGGCGAATATGTGGAGAAGGCCCGGATCGGCCGGGCCGTGATGGACGCCGACGTGTTCATCTCCCTGAGCCATTTCAAGGGCCACGAGGAGGCGGGCTTCGGCGGCACGCTGAAGAACATCGGCATGGGCTGCGGCAGCCGGGCCGGAAAAATGGAGCAGCACAACGCCGGCAAGCCCCATGTGGCCCAGGAGCACTGCGTGGGCTGCGGCGCCTGCACCCGCATCTGCGCCCACAGCGGCCTTACCGTCACAGACCGCAAGGCCAGCATTGACCACAGCAGGTGCGTGGGCTGCGGCCGGTGCATCGCCGTCTGTCCCCGGGACGCCATCCGGGTGAACTGGGACGAGACGGTCACCAATCTGAACCGCAAGATCGCCGAGTATGCCCAGGCGGTGGTGGACGGACGGCCCTGCTTCCACATCAGCCTGGTCATCGACGTGTCTCCCAACTGCGACTGTCATCCGGAGAACGACGCGGCCATCATCCCCAATGTGGGCATGTTTGCCTCCTTCGATCCGGTGGCCCTGGACATGGCCTGCGCGGACGCGGTAAACGCCCAGCCGCCCCTGCCGGGGGCCGCTGCCGCCGGGGACTGCGGCCATGACCACTTCCACCACCTCCACCCGGAGACGGACTGGATGAGCTGCCTGGAGCATGCGGAAAAGCTGGGCATGGGCACCCGGGAGTATGAGCTCATCAAAATCTGACCAATAAGCGGCAAGACCTCCGGCCCAGCCGGAGGTCTTGCTAGCTTGTCAAAAAAGGGCGGTGCCCTTTTTTGACAAGCTAAGCAAGCATTTTCATAACTTTCATAAAAGTTCTGAAAATGCGGTGATTGAAAACGAAAGACACCCCTGATGGGTTTCTTTCGTAACTATCTTCCTTTCCGAAGGCGGAGGCAATCCTGATTTTTTGACAGTCTGGCAAGACCTCCGGCCCAGCCGGAGGTCTTGTTATACAATATGCAATTTTTTTGCCGGATATTACGATTTGTTGTCGATTTCCAGGACACGCAGGGCCTTGCGGAACTGGGAGGAGAACAGGATCACCGTGCCTGTGACGGCGATGACGTCGGCCACCGGCTCCGCCAGGAACACGGCCCGGGTCTGGTCCGCCAGCAGGTGGGGCAGCAGATAGATCAGCGGCAGCAGCAGCACGAACTTCCGCAACACCGCCACGATGATGGAGCAGGGGGCGTTGCCGATGGACACAAAGGTCATCTGGCAGGCGATCTGGATGCCCATCAGGAACAGGGCCCCGCAGTAGATCCGCAGCACCCCGGCGGTGAAGGCCACCAGCTCCGCATCGGGAGTGAAGATCCGGGCAAAGACCCCGGGGAACAGCTGGATGCAGCCCCACAGCACCAGGGCGTAGCCCAGGCTTACCTTCAGCAGCAGCCAGAAGGTCTGGCGCACCCGCTGGGCGTTGCCCGCCCCGTAGTTATAGCTGGAGATGGGCTGGGCCCCCTGGGCGATGCCCTGGAGGGGCAGCATGGCGAACTGCATGACGCTGGACAGAATGGTCATGGCTCCCACCGCCAGGTCCCCGCCGTATTTCAGCAGGGAGGCGTTGAAGCACACGGAGATGACGCTTTCGCTGGCCTGCATGATGAACGCCGCCGTACCCAGGGCCACGCAGGGCAGGATCAGCCGGGGCCGGATGGGCAGGGCGGCCTTTTCCAGCCGCAGCAGGGTCTTTTTCCCCCGCAGGAAGGAGATTACCCACACGCAGGAGATGCCCTGGGACAGCACCGTGGCCAGGGCAGCCCCCCGGACGCCCATGCCCAGGGCAAAGATGAACAGCGGGTCCAGCAGAATGTTGGCCACCGCGCCAATGAGCACCGTTTTCATGCCCACCTGGGCGAAGCCCTGGGCGGTGATGAAGGCGTTGAGGCCCAGGGTCAGCTCCACGAACAGGGTGCCCAGGGCGTAAACGCCCATATACTGGGCGGCGTATTCGATGGTGTTCCCGCTGGCGCCGAAGGCCAGCAGCAGCGGCCGGTTCCATATCAGCAGCACTGCCGTCAATACCAGGGAAATGGCCACCTGTAAAGTGAAGCACCCTCCCAGAATGCGCTGGGCCTGGTCATAGTCGCCCCGGCCCATGGCGATGGACGCCCGGGGCGCGCCGCCGGAGGACACAAAGGCCGCAAAGGCGGAAATGATCATGATGATGGGCAGGCACACCCCCACGCCGGTCAGGGCCATGCTGCCGGTTTCGGGAATGTGGCCGATGTAGATGCGGTCCACGATGTTGTACAGCATATTCACCAGCTGGGCGATGACCGTGGGCACCGCCAGCCTCCACAGCAGCCTGCCCACGGGCTCCGTGCCCAGAAATTTCTTGTCCTGTGTCATTGGTCGTCCTCCTGTGTCATTTGCGATAGATTCCGCTGAAAGCCCTCCAGGCAGCGGCGGAAGGCCGCCAGGTCCTGGGGGTCCAGCCCCGCCGTCATCCGGCGGAAAAACGCTTCCTGCACCTGCCGCCCCCGCTGCACCACAGGCTCCGCCCGCCGGGTGCATACCAGGCGGCATTTGCGCCGGTCCTCCGGGGCGGGCTGCCGCAGCAGGTAGCCCTCCTGCACCAGCTTCTCCACATGGAAGGACACGATGCCCGGCTTCAGCCCCCGATAGGTGCAGATGTCCCGGGCGGTGTCCAGCCCCGGGTTGTTGGCCAGAAACAGCAGGATATCCACCCCGTTGGGGGCCAGCCCCTCCCGGCGGCACAGGGGCTGCATGGCAGCGGCGTACCCCTCCAGCAGCTGCCGGGCCCCGGTATAGACCTGATAGGCGTTGGTCATGAAAAATTCCTCCGATTTTAGATAGTTCAATATTGAACGATTGCTATCATACACCCATCCCGCCGCCGGTGCAAGAGGAAATCTGCACAAAACGACAGGACGTTATTGAACACGATGTTGAGGAGTTATCTTAACCAGTCATAAGCGCGAAAAAAAACAAAAATATGCATTATCTATTTACAAACCGATTTTCTTATGGTATACTACCAAAAGTGGACCCGAGCAGGATAGAAAAATGTTAGAAAATGGAAAGGACGTGTCGTATGAAAATCGCAAAAATTCTCCTGCCTCTGGCCTTGTGCTTCGTGCTGCTGGCCGGGTGCGGAAAAAAGGTGGAGCTGGCCGGTTGGGAGGACTATAAGGACCATCCCGCCCAGGATGTTTACGCCGGTGAGGTGGCCGCCCCGGAGCGGATCGTGATGACCCGGGATGGCCGGGAAAAGAATAGCTTTGACAAGGGCACGGAGACGTATGAAAAAATCGTATCCACCCTGGGCCAGCTGATAGAAGCGCAGCTGGATGAAAATGAACAGGTAAAGGACCTGGGCCGGAAGCTGGACGGCCTGAAAACCATGCCGGAGCTGGATAAGGGCGTGTGGCTGATTTACGAGTATTCGGCGGACTCCTATGCTCCGGTGTATTTTGAGATGCCTGAGACGCAGAACAGCATCGTGGGCGTGTATTCCCCTGCGGAGGGAGATGGCCTGACCCTGCACGGGTTCTGGTCCGAAACCGGGGCCCAGGAACTGCTGGATTATCTGAATAAACAGTGAGTGCTTGAGAGGAGAAAGCTATGAAGAAAATCGCGAAAATTCTTCTGCCCCTGGCGCTGTGCTTCGTGCTGCTGGCCGGGTGCGGGAAAAAGGTGGAGCGGGCCAATCCCGAGGACTACAGGGACCACCCGTATCAGGACCTGTCCCTGGGCGAGCTGGCGGACCCGGAGCGGATCGTCCTGGCCAAAAACGGCCGGGAAAAGTCCGTTTTTGAAAAAGGAAGCGACGCGTATGAGCACCTGACCACCATGATCCGGTCGCTGATGGATGCGGAGCTGGACAGAAACGAACAGATAGAGGAGCTGGGCCGGAAGCTGGATCAGACCATGCTGTATATGAAGCTGGACGAGGGAACGTACCTGATTTATGAATACCCGGCAGATTCCTATGCCCCGGTGTACTTCTTCATCTCGGATGTCCCCGATGAGCTGTTGGTATGCCTGGCATCCGCCGACCCCCGAGACGATGTGAGCCCCCTCTGTTTTACTGGCGTTCGGGAGGTGCGGGACTATCTGAATAAACAGTGAGTCAAAAAGAACGCGCCGGGGGCGCGTTCTTTTTTTGCCCGGAGCGGCGGAAATAATTGAAAAGAGGGCTTGACAATGACCTGCGTTCTGCATATAATAAGCAATAGATTAGAAAACAAACTTTTGCTTAGGAGGTGAGCCTGTGACCCAGCGAGAGCGCCAGCTGCTGGAGTGGATCCGGGAAAACCCCATGATCTCGCAGCAGGAGCTGGCGGACAAGGCCGGCATCACCCGCTCCAGCGTGGCGGTGCACATATCCAACCTGATGAAAAAGGGCTGCATCACCGGCAAGGGCTACATTGTCCGCACTGCCCCGTATGTGGCGGTGGTGGGCGGCGTGAACATGGACATCGGCGCGGTGTCCGCCGGGGAGCTGGTGGCCCGGGACTCCAATCCCGGCCATGTGACCACGTCCCTGGGCGGCGTGGGCCGCAACATCGCCCACAACCTGTGTCTGCTGGGCCAGCAGACCGCCATGGTGACGGTGATGGGCGACGACGACTTCGGCCGCCGGGTCCAGGAAAACGCCAGGGACATCGGCCTGGACCTGAGCGCCAGCGCCGTGCTGCCGGACTGCCGCACCGGCACCTATCTGTACATCGCCGGGCCCGACGGGGATATGGCCCTGGCCGTCAACGACATGGACATCTATCAGCGCATGACTCCGGATTTCCTGCGGCAGCGGCTGGATTTCATCAACGGGGCGGACCTGGTGGTGCTGGAGACCAACCTGCCGGAGGACAGCATCCGCTGGCTGTGCGACAACTGCCGGGCCCCCATTCTGGCGGACCCCGTATCCACCATCAAGGCCGAAAAGCTGCGGCCGGTGCTGGGCAAGCTGGCGGCCCTGAAGCCCAACCGCCTGGAGGCGGAGCTGCTGTCCGGCATGTCCATCCGGACTCCGGAGGACGCAGCCCAGGCGGCCCGCCGCCTGCTGGACACCGGCCTGGGCACGGTGTACATCTCCCTGGGCGCGGAGGGCATCTATGCCGCCGACCGGCAGGGGAGTACCGCGTGGGTCCCCTGTGCCAGGTGCCATGTGGCCAACGCCACCGGCGGCGGAGACGCCGTGGCCGCCGCCCTGGCCGCCCGGATGGTTCTGGGCGATTCCCTTGCCGACACGGCCCGCTGGGCCGTGGGCGCAGGCGCTCTGGCCTGCGAGGCAGAAACCACCATCAACCCGGCTATGTGCTGGGATAACATTGAAACAATTCTCAACAGGAGGTAAATGACTTATGAATCGTTATCTGGATATCGCACCTGAGGTGCAGCAGGCAGTGGCCGAGGGCCGTCCCGTGGTGGCTCTGGAGAGCACCATCATCTCCCACGGCATGCCCTATCCCCAGAATGTGGAGACCGCTCTGAACGTGGAGAAGATCATCCGCGAAAACGGCGCCGTCCCCGCCACCATCGCCATCATCGGCGGCCGCCTGAAGGCGGGCCTGACTCCCGAGGAGATCGACCATCTGGGCAAGAGCGGCCACGCCGTCACCAAGGCCAGCCGCCGGGATCTGCCCATTCTGGTGGCAGAGGGCCGCGACGGCGCCACCACCGTGACCACCACCATGATGATCGCCCACATGGCCGGTATCCGTATCTTTGCCACCGGCGGCATCGGCGGCGTTCACCGGGGCGCGGAGACTACCATGGACATCTCCGCCGACCTGGAGGAGCTGGCCCAGACGCCTGTGATGGTGGTCTGCGCCGGGGCCAAGTCCATCCTGGACCTGGGTCTGACCCTGGAGTACCTGGAGACCAAGGGCGTGCCCGTTATCGGCTACGGCACCAAGGAGCTGCCCGCCTTCTATACCCGCAAGTCCGGCTTCGCCGTGGACTACGAGATCGACACCCCCGAGGAGCTGGCCAAGGCCTTCCATGTGGCCCGTCAGCTGGACATGAAGGGCGGCATGCTGGTCACCAACCCCATTCCTGAGGAGTATTCCATGGACCACAAGATCATCGACGCCGCCATCGAGCAGGCCCTGGCCGATGCCAAGGCCCAGGGCATCCACGGCAAGGAGACCACCCCCTTCCTGCTGGCCCGGGTCAAGGACCTGACCGGCGGCGACAGCCTGGACAGCAACATCCAGCTGGTGTATAACAATGCCCGTCTGGCTGCCAGGACTGCCTGCGCCCTCCAGACCCTGGAGCAGGCGTAACGGATGCAGGGCGCTGTGATGGTCCCTATCGCAGCGCCCTGCAATTTTTCCGGGCACTACATCGGCTGTGCGAGCTTGTCAAAAATCTTTTTTGACAAGCTCCAAGGCCTTTTCAGACCTTTTATAAGAGTTTTGAAAAGGCGGTGATCGAAAACGAAAGACACCCCTGATGGGTTTCTTTCGTAACTATCTTCCTTTCCGAAGGCAGAGGCAATCCTATTTTTTTGACAGTCTGGCACAAAAGCGGACGGCTTTGAAGCCGTCCGCTTTTGTGCGTATATGGTTACAGGTTCTTCTCGTAGGACTCGATCATCTTCTTGAACGTGTGACCCGTACGACCTTCGGAATTTGCTCTTCTTTTCAGCTTTTGCAGATACTTTTCACAGCTTTCGCCGGTGAAAATCTTGATTGATAGACGCATGGTACCGTCGCCCTCCGGTGTGGCGAAGATTTTGTCTATGAAGGTATCTACAAATTCCTTCGTGATCTCACCGTTGGAACAGTCACGTTCAGCCTCCCGAAGCACCTTGCGGATGCGCTCCATATTGCTGCGGAACTCCTCGCTGGACTCCTGCTGCTCCCGCAGTTCGGCAAGCTCCTGCTCGGCGGCTTTGATATCGGCATTGCACTGTGCCGTCATGGACTTGAAATCATCTGGGGTGATGCTGTCCAGAGCCACCAATTCCAGAAGCTTGCTTTTCTTTTTCAGAGTCAGCTCGATGGAGGCCTGCGCCGCTTCGATTTTCTTTTCGATATTGCCGTCGCTGGTCATCACACGATACATCCGCTCGTATTCTTCCAGCATGGCGGCAGAGGCATCCTGGGTGTCCCGGAACACCTCAAAAAGCAGCGGAATTAGCTCTCTTTCGTAGATAGGAATAGAATCGCAGCTGTCTTTGCCGTTATTGATCTTCCCTGAGCAGACCCATTTGGAGTTTTTATTGCCCTGCCTGTCCACGGAGTCACGGCGGTAGTAGGGTGTGCCGCAATGGGTGCAGAACAGCTTGCCAGTCAGAAGGTTGGCGTGGTTGCAGATGCCCTGGCGGTTCTTCACGTCCTCGCTCCTTCGTCGCAGTACGGTATTGGCCTGTTCCCACAGCTCCTCGGACACGATCGCCGGTACGATCTCGCCGGTTTCATCCTTGAACATGACCCATTCCTCCGGCGGGAGGAATTTTTGCTTTTTGGTGAACATATCCACCACCTTGACCTTGTTGCCCACATAGTAGCCCTTGTATTTGGGGTTGGAGATCATGCCCGACATGGTGGAGTGGGCAATTTTCTTGCCGTTGTGGTTGCGGTATCCCTTTTCCCAGAACAGAATTTCAAGCTGCTTCATGGAGTATTCATCGGTAGCGTACAACTCAAACAGTTCACGCACCATCACGGCCTGCTCCTCGTCGATGACCAGGCGTCCGTCATCCTTGATGTAGCCGAAGATGCGGCTGTTACCCAGCACCACGTTCTGCTTGATGGCCTGCTGATGTCCGAATTTAACGCGGGAGGACAGCTTGCGGAGTTCGTCCTGTGCAATGGAGGACATGATAGAGAGGCGCAGTTCGGAATCCTCGTCAAAGGTATTGATATTGTCATTCTGGAAAAAGACACCGACGCCCGCATTCAGAAGCTGTCTGGTATACTGGATCGAGTCCAGTGTATTTCTGGCAAAACGGGAAATTTCCTTTGTGATGACAAGATCGAATTTACCGGATTCCGCATCGTCTACCATGCGGTTGAAGTTTTCCCGCTTCTTTGTGGAGATACCGGAAAGGCCCTCGT
>OJPW01000908.1_pt1 | contig 20486 bp, 13 predicted proteins | sample 1598571 | NCBI WGS metagenome assembly OJPW01 (sample SAMN03922493, study PRJEB24848) | human gut metagenome | isolation source: stool sample | host: Homo sapiens | place: Germany | collected 2011-05
CCGCGGAGTTCGGGCTGCATCCGGAGGTCTTCCGGCAGTACCTCAAAGAGCACGAGCCGGAACTGTATGCCCGTCAGGGTATGATGCGCGCTCCGAACGGCCGCAGCGTCTCGCGGCGCAGCATGGAGAAATACGCCGAGGCCGTCGGGCTCTATGAGACGACTGCAGAGCCGCTCAAGTCCATCGCCCGGCGGCTGGGTTTGAATTACAATTCGCTGGGCGGGTTTGTCCGGCGCAATTTTCCGGAACTGATTGAGAAAAATAAGGAATGTTCTGTGCCGTGTGATGGCAGCGATGCAGAACGACAATAAACGCTATGAATATAAAAATTATGTGATATGAGACTGTTGACGATACGTTTTCTTTTGGCTTTGCTGGTGGTCTCCGGAGCCTCTTTCCGCGCCGCAGGCAAGTCGCCCGAAAAACTTCCGGGACGCAGCATTGAGACTAAGCAGTTACCCGAAACGATTCGAAGGTTCGTTTTGCGGCATTATTCCAATCTGAGCAGATTCAACTACCGTTGGGATAAACGTTTTTACTATGCCTTCAATGACAACGGCGGTTACATGCTGTTTTCGGCGGACGGTGCGTTGCGGGGTTTTCGCTATTACCTGCGGCAGATGCCCTGTGAGTTGGCCGATCTGCTTCCGGAACTTCCGATGCACCATATCCGGGAGCATTATCCGAAACATTCTCTCTGTGCTTTTCTTCCGGCAGGGGAGGGAGGATACCGTGCGGAACTTTTCGGAGCGGACGACCGTACCCTGCACTTCGACAGCGACGGCCGTTTTGTGAGAGAGGAATGACCGCTGCTATCCTCGCGCCTCGAAAGCTATTCTTACTGTGTAATCTTGGAAAAAATGTGTAATCTGCAGCTTTACAGTTAATCCCTCCTGCCGGCCCTGATCCATGGCATCGCCTGCAATATGAAGCGGGATCGGGAAATGCTGTGCTTGTCTGTTATCGAGCCCCGGAGTTTCGAACTCCGGGGTTCGCTGTTTTCTGTCGTGACGCCGCCTTCCGCTCGCGGGGGCCGCCCTGCAACTTTGTCCGCCCGAAATTGTAAGTCAGAAACAGAAAACAAAAAATCTTGAAAAATGAAACCCGATAAAAAGAATATATCGCATAATCTGCGCCTTTTGGAAAAGAGTCATTTTGTGAAACAGCTTTGCACGTCGCTGGAGGACGGCGCCGGACCGTGCGATTTTAAACGCTTGGAAGCGTCCTATGCGCGTTTTATAGGAAGTGTGCAACGTTTCGTTGCATCGGAGCATTGTACACCGCTCGACATGCTGCACGCCTTGTCCCGTGCACGGAACCGGCTCGTGCGGCTGCGCTCCTGTGAGGAACGGCATCCGGCGGCGCTTGTCGCGCTTTGGGAAGGAGCTGTCGCACATCTGGAATTCGAGATACGGATGGTCTACCTGCGTATCGAGCATCCTGCGATCATGGACCGGTTGCGGGAACCCGAAAAACCGTGCTCGGTGCTTTATTTGGCTGAGCAGTTCACGCCGACGGATCTCATGGAGCTGATTACGGCGTTGCATAGTGCCGGCGTGGGACGGCGTATCGACGGTACCCGTGCCAATGTGGAACAGTTGGTTGAGCTGTTCTCGTGGATGTTCAACGTCCGTATCAACAATCCTATCCAATGCCGCCGTGGGGTCATCAACCGCAAGTTGCGGCTGACGCGGTTTCTGGATCTGCTGCGCAACTCTCTGATTGAAGAGAGCCAGCGATAGGCGTCGGCGCCCCTCATCCGAGGGGCGCTTTTTGTCCGCTTCCTGTATTTGGGGCGGACTGGAACGGACAGGGGCGGACATCGGCAACGTTTTTCCTGTCGCTGGTGTATTTTCAGGGCTTTAATGTTTCGATCATGCAGCAGGAAGATGATTTGCGCGCCCTTGAAAGTATCGTACAGTTCGCCCGTGGGCTGGGCGTGTTTTTCCTTATCCTCCATCTCTATTGGTTTTGTTACGAGTGGTGGTCCGGAATCGGCCTGACATGGCCTTTCGTCGACCGCCTTCTGCTGAATATCCAGCGGTCGACGTCGCTGTTCTCTTCTCCCATGGTTACCAAATTCTGCGCCTTTCTGTTTCTCGCCGTCGGTTGCTACGGAACCAAGAGCGTCCGTAACGGCAAGGTCGGCAGGCGGCATATCGTCGGTGCAGTCTGTCTGGGACTCCCGCTGTTTTTTCTGAACGGCTTCCTGCTGTTGTTGCCCGCGGACATCGGCTTGCGGGCGTGGTGCTATGCGCTGACCCTCGGTGCGGGCTACCTCTGCCTGCTGGCCGCCGGCGTGTGGCTGCGGCGATTGATGAAACAGCCGCTTATGGACGATCCTTTCAATGACAATAACGAAAGTTTTCTTCAGGAGGAACGTTGTATTGACAACGATTGCTCGGTGAACCTACCTACGCGTTACCGCTATAAAGGACAATGGCGGAACGGGTGGATATCGGTTGTAAACGTTTACAGATCGACGGCGGTCCTCGGCCTGCCCGGCTCCGGAAAAAGCTACGCCGTACTGAACAACTATATCAAACAGCATATCGAGAAGGGTTTCTCGATGCTCGTCTACGACTATAAATTCGACGACCTTACACGCATTGCCTACAACCACCTGCTCCGGCATCTGGACAAATACGCCGTCAAGCCGAAGTTCTGCATCATCAACTTCGACGATCCCCGCCGCTCGAACCGCTGCAATCCCATCGACGCCCGCTTTATGGACGATATCTCGGATGCCTACGAAAGCGCCTACGTCACGCTTCTGAACCTCAATAAGACATGGGTTGATAAGCAGGGCGACTTCTTCACCGATTCGGCCGTCATCCTGCTCGCGGCGATTATCTGGTACCTGAAAATCTACGACCGAGGCCGCTATTGCACTTTTCCGCATGCCATCGAATTTTTGTGCCAGCCTCTCGATAAGATTTTCCCGATCCTTTCATCTTATCCCGAACTGGAAAACTACCTCTCGCCGTTTGTCGACGCATGGAAAAGCAATGCGCAGGACCAGTTGCAGGGGCAGGTGGCATCGGTGAAAATCCCGCTCTCGCGTATGATCTCCCCGCAACTCTACTGGGTGCTTACGGGCAATGACTTTACGCTGGACATCAATAACCCCGAAGAGCCGAAAATTCTCTGCATGGGCAACAATCCCGACCGGCAGAGCATCTACGGCGCGGCGCTGGGCCTGTATAACAGCCGCCTGATCCGGCTTATCAATAAGAAAGGTAAGTTGAAATCGTCCCTTATCATCGACGAGCTGCCTACGATTTACGTTCGAGGGTTGGACAACCTGATTGCCACAGCCCGCTCGAACAAGGTTTCCGTCTGTCTGGGATTTCAGGACTTTTCGCAGTTGGAGCGCGACTACGGAGAGAAGGAGGCCAAGGTCATCATCAATACCGTGGGCAACGTCTTTTCGGGACAGGTCGTGGGCGATACGGCCCGCACCTTGTCGGACCGCTTCGGCAAGATCGTCCAGCTGCGCGAGTCGCACTCGGTCTCTAACGAGAATGTCACGACTTCTACCAACACACAGTTGGAAACACTGATTCCGGCTTCGAAAATCTCCAACCTCACGCAGGGCATGTTCGTCGGCTCGGTCGCCGACAACTTCGACGAACGCATCGGGCAGAAAATCTTCCATGCCGAGATCGTCATCGACAACGAAAGGGTCAGGGCGGAAACCGCGACTTATGTTTCCATTCCCGAAATATCCTCTTTTGTCGGCGAAGACGGCAAGGATCACATGGAGGAAATTGTCCGGGAGAACTATTACCGGGTCAAGGCCGACATTGCGGAGCTCGTCCTCCGGGAGATCGCTCGCATCGAGGCCGACCCGAAATTATCGCAGCTGCTCCCCAAGAAAAAACAAGGATGAGTGTGGGTATTTTCCGGAAAAAAGTTATCTTTGCCACCCGAATTTTTTAATACCGAAAAACGATGAAAGAGTTGATTGAAAAGATTCAGAACGCCTATTCGGCTTTTACGGCTGACGCCGCCCTTCAGGTAGAGAAAGGCAACAAGGCAGCCGGAACGCGTGCCCGCAAGGCATCGCTGGAAGTGGAGAAGCTGATGAAGGAGTTCCGTAAGGAGTCGCTGACTTATCAGCAGTAAGACGCCTCATTTTTGGCCGGATAAGGCCATGAAAGGTGTACGTCGATCCGGCGTACACCTTTCCTTTTTGAGATTGTACCTCCGCTTGTCCGATCTCGGTTTGCAAAACGGGACAAGGGCTGTTATTTCGAAACGCCTCTATCTGAAACGTTGTTCAGCAGCCATCTTTCGAATTTGATCAAGCCATTCGTAGATAGTTCTCGGTGGATTTTCTTTTTCTTTGGCGAATTCCTTTTCGAGAGCCAAGGCCAGCAGCGAATATTCCCGCTCCAGCGATGTGGCAAAAATCCCCTTATCATCTGTATTGATGCTGACGGAAATGGCATGCGGCGGGAGGTTAAGGTTAAGACCGTGATTATGAAACCGGAGGATCGGATGGTGTCTGTATCCTTCTATCTGGCCGATCAGCAGGTTGGAGGTCGGATTACATTCGATGCATATGTTTTGCCGTTCTATTTCGCAAAGCATCTTTTCCTGTACGTCGGCGATATGCGCTACCAATTCATCGGATAAGGACACCTGTTCTGTGCGTGATCCGCGCTCCTTAACCGTTCGGTTGTAATGGTAATCATAATATAGCTTTTGTGCAATATCGTTTTTGCGGGCAAGTATACTGTCGGATGTCGTGTTTAAGTCGAATGCATACCAATAACCGCTACTGGCTGTGAATCCGGATCTGCCGCTGTAATATTCAGGATTGTCTCCGCGGAGCAGCCAGGACTGGTAATAATCCCATAGACTGGGGCTTATATTGTTGGAATTTTTATCACTTCCGTGAACCTTCTGATAGGTGGTTTCATAAAGAATTTCCAATTCGCGGCAAACCCGGCAGAAGCGGGGTAGATCTTGTCCCTTGTGGTAAAGCCATACGACGTTATCCAATAGCACCTGCAAGGGAATGATTAAGATATTATGGCGTTTGGCATAATAGTTTTTCACATCTATACCCAATACGATGGCATGTCCCAAACGGTCGCCGTTGTGAAATCCCATAAAAGTAAGGACTTCATCGACTGCGCGTAAGCCGTCGACTGCATCGAGAAAATCCTCCCCTACATGGTAGGTCATTCCGAGGTTGTTCGGATACTGCGTATCTGTCCGCAATTCATTTCGGAGAAATCTGAATGCTTGGGCAAAAACTTCCGGTCGGGCGAGAATTTCGGAATTTGCAGCGTCGATTCCTCTTATTCTTCCGCGTTGTGAGAAGGTGGTGTCCAACCGTGTGTTCCGGATGGCTAACGCCTCCATATGCACTTTTTTTCGCAATTTGGTTTGTCGGCACCGATGCAAGTTGCAACTATGGGGATCGGGGTCTTTCTGCTTGATGAAATGCATTGTCAGGCTATAACACCCGTCAATTTTTCGAGCTGTTTCCTTATCGATGAAATGAGATCGGGATACGTCTAGTTTTATTCTTCGAATTGCTCGTTTCAATGTGTCTCCGGGATGCTTTGGTGCGACTCTGGCTTCCAGAAAGCGCTCTTTGCCTTGCCCCAGAAATTCACAGACAGCCAACTGTGCGAGCAGGCCGTCATATACGGAACCATCCGGGATGAAGAGGCTTTTCCTTTTCTCGTAGATGTTGAAATTGTCAAATCCGGCCCTGTTGTTATGTTGTATGATTTCGGCCCGGAATTTTGTTTTGATTGCGAGATAGGCATAAAACAATGAGTTCAAGTGTCTGTTACTCCATTTCCCTGCATAAATGCCTCGGAAGATTTGATAGAGTAGCCATCTTTCTCCGGACAACACTGACAACAGGCGGTCGATACCCTGCAGATATTGTGTATTGCGATCCGTTATCGCATAATCCGGAATAAGTTCTGAGCCGTCGGTCCCTCGGTAACGATGTCCGATGGTGTTGCGAAAACTTTGTATAACATCGTCTAACAGGCGGGCAGAATACTGGACTTCCGTAATATCGGCAGCATTCAAAATTCTCCATACCAGACCTTGCAGTCCTGTCCAATGTTCAGAGGGACATGAGAAAATCTCTTTGTTGCGTGACAGAAAATCGAATAACAATACCCGTATCGCAGCCGCTTTAACGACATAAAGATACAAAGGCATTTGTCCTGCGTTTTCTTCGTAAACCGGACTGCTGTCCTGATGCCGGGACAGCAGTCCGAAGGTTTTACTCCATCCGAATGTTTTGTTCATCAAACTCATCCAGTTCAGGTCGAAATTCACGGACGATCCTTTAAGGTGGAAATGCAGGTCGCTCATTTCGTGGCGGAACAATTCATTGAGCGCCCGGTTGTCGTGCCCGATTACCACCGGCCAGCAGTAGTTTTGCCGCTTAGTTCCGCTCAGTTCATCCTTGGCAGCAAGGAAGGACGTTGTAAAGATATCCTCGCCTAAACATGCTGTCAGGTCGTTCCATCGCAGTAAATGTTCGTAACGACATACGGGAGCTCCGTTCGTTTCCAACAGAACCTCTCCGGCGAAATGCAGCAGTACGTTAAATACGGTACCTTGCTTGTCGGCGCCTGCTCCTCGTCCTGCAAAATGCAATACGGAATTGTCGGGAGCATGCATCCATACGTTGCGTAAATGCTGATAGGCACAGTCCGATTGGTCGAGTGTGAAAGCCCTGTAATCGTCCGAGTAGCGCAGGCGCAAATCTTCCCGGTCGATTTCTGCATCTGCTGAGCCGCCTTTACTCCATTTTCCGAGTATTTCCTGCGGACTCTTCTGCAGGAACAGCAGTTTAAGCGCTTGTCTCAGATTCTCCATCCTCTGATGCCGTTATCTGTTTGTTGATCTTTTCTATTGCCGCAAGCAACTCTTCACGGGTCATTTTTTGGCCGTATTCTGTGAAAACACGATTGATGATCTCTTCGTTGGCCCTGTATGCATCTGGTTGCAGCTCTTCTAATTTTCGTTTAATCGTACTCGTATTTTTTGCGCTTCTTGTTGGCAGGCGTTGTGTGTCCAACAATATCACCGAAGATTTTGATTTGAATATTTTCTCGAAGTCGGCTCCGATTATTGGGCGGTTTGTCTTCGCAAATAATTCTGTTATTGACGAGACGAAACTGTAATCGATCTCATGGTATGGTTTCTTGTCCACGCCGGTCGTTTCGTCTTCCTTGTCGTATGTCCGGATCTTATAATCCTGCAAGGATTTGAAAAATGCCTCGAACCGGTCCATATTATCTCCGTACTTGTTGTGTTTCGATATCATCCATTGATATAGGTCATGGATGATTTCGGCATTACGTATGCAGGCCCACGATTGCCAGCAATGGAGTGCATTGTACTCAGTTCCCTTTTTTCGTTCGATTGCCCGATGTTTGAATTCACCCCACAGGGACATATAGCAGGAGGTGTTGTCTCCGTATCCGGATTCCCGATCCGCCAGTTCGAACAGTTTTTTCCCAACGTCTTTTACACGGGAATAACACCGTTCGATGTCGATGACATTATAGAAGAATGCTCCCAAGTCGAACCATACGTTAGTCTTGCTATGGAACTCGCCGTCGTAATAGACCGTATCCGACAGCCTGAATGAGTTTATATTTCTGTCCGCCTTCGAATCTCCTGTTTCTACGCCTCGTGACAAACATAGCAGGAAAAATTCCGCCTGCCGGATTTTACATTTCAGTATGTCGCGCTCTTGTTCGGTCGTGCGTTTTTCATTGAACGCCTCCCACTCATGCACGACACCTTTCAGATAATTAATAAAGGTTTCATAGTCGATAAGTCGTTCCGTCCGGGATATACCTCCGCCTTCCCGTTGTCGTTGTATAACATTCAATAAGCGATAGTTGTACATGCGTCCGGCGACCAGCCGATTGTAATCGCAAAGTTTCATCTCCTCGAAGGGATCGTAAAGCAGGACCAGCTCCGCTTTTACATCCTTGTCCTTTTCCGGCCGTTCGGTCATTTCGGTCATTTCGGTCATTTCATCGTAACTTTCATACAGAGCCATCGAGTAGATACTGTTTATCAGGAAAAACAGATGGCGATCTTCCGGTGTGTCGTGTTCCTGCTGCAAAAGAAACAGCACTCCCATAATATCGCCTACCGAGATGTTGAACTCTTGATTTTTGGGATTGACGATCGATAGTATTTCTTCAAGACGAGCTCGTTCTATCTTCGTTGATGCCGTTCTTTTACGCTCCTTGATTTGTTGGAACCAAGGCTTGAATTTATATTGCAATGCCGTAAGTGTCGCTCTGTTCAGCATGCCGTTGTTCCATCCTTCCAGAATCTCATTGCATAGCCTACGATCCTCGGCGGAGGAGATGTTGTCCTGCACCCAAGTTCCAAAGAGGTATTTTTTGAACGTCTCCTTGTTTACGAACTGTTTCTCGTTCTCATAATCGGGCATATGTTGCAGCAATTCCACGATCTGACAGAGTTTACGCAGGTTTTTCGGTACGATATAGCTCGTGCGATGCCCGCTGTTGTAAAAGAGATAGCGTGTTTTCTTGAATATCAATTCCGGTACGGCTTGACGTACGGATTTCCCCGGCATTGTATTACCGTCGATCTCAAGCGTGGCATTCAAATAAACTTCCGATGTCGGCAGGTAGATGCGTTGGTTGTGCGGGACCAATTTGGTGAGGTATTGTCCCGTCATCTCATCGATTACATCGAAAGACATGCGATTTTGTTTTATCAGCGTTTCGTACTCTTGGGTATAGTGCAGACTTTTGATCGTTCCGAGCTGTTCCAGTTTGGCTGCGAGCAGGATTACGATCTGCGGTGAAACCAGATATTTGCGGATCTGTTCCGCCATTTCGTCCGCCTGGCTGATATTCAGGTCGATGTCGTCGATACACAATAGCAGGATGCCCTTTTCATGTTTACGGAATTTCAGGTATTCCTTGACAAGATTCGCAATATCTTTTTTCAGGTCGACGGCTTGCGAAAGATTTACCAGATTTTCCACGTCGTCATACTCTCCGGTTGTCTCGTTTTTTCCCAGCAGACATTGCATGCTGCGTTGTGCCCGGGCGAAAGCCTGCTCCAATTCTCGCTGTACGTCGAAACATCCGGATTCGGTGTGTTTGTGTTCGACGAAATCCCGGTAAGTTTTGTAAAGCCGGGCAACGACCATTGCCACGATATTGTGCGTTTGGTCGAAATAGGACGGGTCGATGATACCGATATTCTCAAACTGGTGTTTCTCGATAGCAGTATATTTACTTTTGATTTCATGCAATTTCTCCGGTGCCAAAAGTTCCGCAACGGATGACATACAGGACGTTTTGCCCGATCCCCGTTCTCCAACGAAAGCGATGATATTGTTGGGCGATTCTTCCGGCGACACCCTGTTGTCCGACTGTTTGCTGCTGGCCGATTGGGCTGCAACCAGATTGTTGAGTGCATCGAGCGCCTGCACATATTGTTCTGTGAAAATCGACGCTTCGAATTCTTTCTCGGTATTGATATGCTCCACGACCGGAATATTCACCACTCCCGACTTGATTCTGATCGTCCTTCCATTTTTCATCATTTCGTTACAATGGTTTAGTAGTTTTTATGATGTTGTCTGAAAGGTTCTGAACCGTTTTATATGTAGTTCGAAACCTATGAAAATCCAATATACAAAAAATTATTGTAATTGTCAAATTGTATTTCCGATTTAGGATTTTTCAGGACGGGACACCTCCCCATAAAAGACTGCTGAACGGACTGGAGCGGACGGAGGCGGACATCGGTACTGTTCGAATTAAGGGGCTTTTATCTTCGCGGCATAAACCTTTTGTTTCACTAAAAACATTTGCTTTATGCCCGAAGAAAATCAGAATCGACAACCGAAACAGGCTCCTGAGCAGGCTGATCCCAACTACAAGGAGACCTTGTTGCTTTACAATGAGAGAAACGGCGCCGTGGAGGCCGTCTCCGACCTCAAGCAGAGCGGCAACCAATACAAGGTTACGACGACGCAGCCGCTCACGGCCAACAAACCGGCGTTCTACGAACTTCGCAACAGCTCCGCAGTCGCGGCCTTCATCAAGGGTTTTATGTCGCAGGAGAACGCCAAGCCGTTTCATTTTCTGAAAGTCGCCGCCGACAAAGCCAGTGAAGTCACACAATCGCTGCTGCGCCTTGCCGACAATCCCAAAGACCCTGAGGGTCTCAAAGCCCTTTACGATCATCGCGTCACCTCGTACCAGCTCGAAAAGGTCAAGTTCGACACTCCGGATTTGAAGTTGCAGGAACTAAAAGAGATGGGCATCATCGTTACCTCCAAAGAGTTGGATGCTATGAAGCGCGGTCTTCCGTGTACGGAATTGCATGACGTAAATCTCAAGGTCGGCAATATGCCCATTGTCGGACAGTTCGCCCTGCAACCGTATCGGGATATAAACGGCGACGTGCAGGTCGGTCTGACAAGCGCCCTTCCGCGTCCGGAGTTCGAACGCGAGGAATACCGGATGATGTTCTCCACGAGTGAAAAGGAGCAGCTGTTGGCCGGGAAGACCCCCGACCGACTGTACGAACTTCCCAACCCGCATACGGGGGAGAAGGAGTGGTGCTTCGCTACGCTGAATCCTGCGACGAACCGCCTTGTCACCATTCCGAAAAACGAAGTTCCCGACCTGCGTTATTTCAACGGCGTGCGTCTGGATGAAACGCTGCAGAACGAACTGGCTCTGGGCGGCCGCGTCTTCGTCGAAGGCTGCGCCATGCGCGGCAGCGACATCACCTATTCAGGCAAAGTGGGCTTCGATGTCCTCTCGAACGAATACAAGATGACCGACTACCAGTTCAGCCGCCCCTATATCTCTCCGCAGCTCGACAAACAGCTCGACGACCGTCAGCGCACGGCCCTGCTGAGCCCCGAAGGTCTGGACTGTTCGAAGGAGAAGGATCATCCCATTCTGGGCAAGAACGGCAAGGCGCTGAACTGCATCTTGCGTATCGATCCCCGCTCGAACGGCGTGGTCTACGATTTCTCGCAGCAGCGCCGTCAGGAGCAGCAGGAAAAGCAGGAGCAGAAGGCCGAGAAAACGCAGGAACAGGCTCCGGGTCAGGATCAGGGTCAGGGTCAGGGCCGCGGTCGCAAACGCTAAACCGTTCTTGCGATGGAAACCCCCGATGAAAAATGGTTCCGGGAGCGACTGCGGCATTTCCTCGAAGTCCGCCATCCCCCGCGTCAGTTCCACCGGGCGATGATCGAACGGCGCAGCCGTCTGGCCTTCGAATGCTATGCACAAAGCGTTGAACTGGGGGCCACTACCGATTCAGCAGTCCGTACCGCCGACAAGGTACTGTTCCGGGGCCTGCTCTTCTCGAAGTACGACACCGTTCACCTGATCCTTGCGACGGACTTTCCGGCTATTCCCGATAGCCAACGGCAGGAGGTCGCTCTGAGGCTCACCCGCATCTGCGCCCCGATCTTCCGGGCGTACAACCTAAACGACGATTTCGCTGAACGTCCGGAATTCCGGCAGCTCAAAGAGGAACTCCGTACCGGCATCCGCAACTGGATCGACGAGAACGGCGTTCCCGGCTACCGCAGCCCGGCGCGCAAGGAAAAGCCGCTTGTCCCATACTCGGAACAACCCCGATATCCAAAACGCAACAAGCGTAAATAGTTTATTCATTAAATCTCTTATCATACCATGAAAAAGATTCTTTTTGCTGCGGCTGCTATGGCCGCCGCCCTGTTCGCCTCGTGCGACAAAGATGATGAAACGATCAATTCTGTGATACCCGAAGCTGCTGACAGCGCCCGGATCGCCATCACGCTCATCGGAGCCGGCGATACTGAAACCCGCGCGTTCTTCGACACGACGGCCAAGGCCGAAGCGTGGGAATCCTCGCTTTCGATCCTCTCGGTCTTCGCTTTCGACAACGGTGGAACGCTCATCGTCCGCCGGGACTTCACCTCGGCGGAACTCGCTTCCAAGTCGGCGACCTTCGCACTTCCCAAGTCCACGGCCGGCACCGAGTGCTCATTCTACGCCGTAGCGAACTACGACGCCTCGTCGGCCAAGACCCTCACGGCCCTTACGGCTCTCGTGGAGAACTCTTCCGCAACCTACAACGGCACTTTCGCCGAGGTGTCCACCGCGGCCAAACGTTCGGGCGGCTTCGTGATGTCGGGCTCCGTGACCAAGACCGTCGGGGCTGTGAACACCACTACGAACATCGGCATTACGCTCAAACGCACCGTCGCTAAGGTAGCTTTACAGACGACTATCGACCCTTCTTTCTCCCAGAAATACGGCGGTTCGCTTACCGTCAATTCCGTAAAACTCTCCAAGGCCGCCTCGCAGTCGCTCGTCGTCGCCGGCACACCGACACCCGGAACGATGACCTTCAGCCACATGCAGACACCCGCCGCGGCTTCGGGGAAATACAATGCGCTGTTCTACTGTTTCGAGAACGGAGCTTTGGCCGCCGGCAGCCGCGTTCTGCTGGAAATCAACGCCACATATGATCCGGACGGCAATGCCTCGACGACGGACGACCGCTCGGAGGTGACCTATTCCATCGAGCTTACGGGTAAAACCGCGGGCGAAATCCTGCGCAACGGCTACTACCGCATCGCCGCCAACATTACGGGTCTTGTAGGTCAGGATTGCGCCGTGTCGGTCACCGTCGCCGACTGGGAAACGCCCATAACGCAAAATGTCGAACTGGGAGCATAGGCCGCAACTTTATACCGGGTTTCGCCCGTTCGGGCGGAGCCCCTTTTTTCGTCTTTTCCATGAAACGATTCATTGTTGTTTTATTGACTGCGCTTGCCGTGACTCCTATGGGATGCAGGCAGGCCGACATGTCCCTCCCGGAGCTTCTGCGGCCGCGGGTTGCGGTCGAGCTTTCCTTGCGTCCTGCATCTTTGCAAGCCGTAACCCGCGCCGCGGACGAAGGGCGCATAACCGATACGAACCTCTACCTCTTCGGGCGCAACGCGACCTTTGCACAACATCTGTACGCCACGACGGGCCGTCTGCGCTTCGAGTGCCCGCCGGGCGACTACCGCCTGTACGTCGTCGCCAACCGACATGCTGATCTGGGGGAGAGAACCGAGGCGCAGCTTGCGGCGCTGACCTTCGACTACCGGGAAAACTATGACGACCTGCCGATGAGCTATGTCGGGGAGATCACGGTTCCGGCAACTACTGAAACCCTGACGCTTCCGCCCGTCGAGGTGCGGCGGCGTGTGGCGAAGGTCGCCTGCAATATCTCTGTCGGGGCGAACGCCCCGGACATTGTTCTCAAATCCGTATGCCTCTGCAACGTGCCGCGCAAGGGTAGGCTTTTTGGCGAGGGGGTTCCCCCTGCTTCTGCGGCGGATTATACGGTCGGGGGTTATGCCGAAATTTCCCCGGATGCGGCGTCCCGCCATGCGGCTGTCTACTATATTCCGGAGAACCGGCAGGGCTCGGTGCCCGGAATTGTTACCCAGCAGCAGAAGAACCTCGACAATGCCCCCGAACATGCCGTTTTTCTGCTGATACGCGCCCTGCGGGGCAGCCGCGTGCTGGACTACCGCGTCTACCTCGGTGAGAACAACACCACGGATTTCAATGTCCGACCCAATACGCACCATACGCTCGACATCTGCATTCTGGGCGACAATGAGGTCGACACCCGCGTGCACGGCTATACGCTTACGGTATGGGATGACTTGGCGGGCGGCGCCTGCGGCGGCTACTGTCCGGTCGATCCGCAGCGGTCGCTCTACATCGCCGTCGAAGGCAATGCCTCCCGCCTTGCGCTCTCCGGGGAGCTGGAAGTATCGGAAGGCGACACGGAGTCGCTGGAGTTCCACCGCATCGGTACGGGCTCGTATTTTGATTTCGAGGTCTGGGAGCCGCAGGGCGAGAGCTACTACGAGCTGTCCTACTTTCCGCAGCGTATAATGGCAGACAACGACCGCTTATCCTACACCGTGACGGTCGCGGACGAGTACGGGTTTTCACAAAGCTACGATTTCTCGCACCGTTACGCCAACGAGGTGCGGGCTTACGTGAAATACGGCAACGTCCCGAACGGCGCGGGCGGCGTGACGGTTTCGGGTGAGCTGGCGTCGGAGAAGATCGGCACGACGCAGAACGTGCGCGCCATGTGTTCCGGACAGGGGTGTACGCTCCGGGCCGTACCGGCCGAGGGATACAAATTCGCGGGATGGTACAAGGACAGCGGTTTCCGAACGCTGCTTTCTGCCGCGCAGACCTACACCTATGTCCCGACAGTGTTCAGCGCAAATCTCTTTCCGAAATTCGAGGAGGAGACATCTTACGTCGATATCTCCACGGACAGCGTCGCCAAGGTATCCTTCTCGTCCAGTCTGGGTTACACGACACCCGACGATGCGACTTTCCGGGTCCCTTACGGAAGCGAATGCACCATGTCGGTTGTGCAGAACGGCCTGTTCCGGGGCTTCTACACCGGTCGGAACTCCGCCTCCGCCCGGCTGCTGACCGAAGAGACGAGCTACTCTTTCACGGCGACCGGCGACTGCGGCATCTATGCGTTCTACCATGCCGCCGAGAACCTCTCCGCGGCGGGAACCGCCAACTGCTATATCGCCCCGAAGAGGCAGAGCGGTTACAGATTCGATGCTCACGTCACGGGCAACGGCAGGGCGACGACGGGCATCGCGCCCGACAACCTTTACGGCACGAGGGCCAAGGTGATCTGGGAAACAGGTCCGACGCGCGGCGCCGTGATCCGGGCCGTGCATTGCCTGAACTCCGAAATCTGCTTCACGACGGGAACGGCGCCGGGAAACGCCCTGATCGGACTCTTCGACGAGCGGGACAACTGCCTTTGGTCGTGGCATATTTGGGCGGCGGATTACGACCCCGTGGCTACGGCACAAGACTATACGGGCGGCCGGACCTTTATGGACCGCAACCTCGGAGCCTTGTCCGCTGCGGGGAGCGACGTTACTTCGCGGGGGCTCTGCTACCAGTGGGGACGCAAGGACCCCTTCGCGTATCCGGCGGCGGAAGGTGGCAGTGCACAGTATCCCCTCGTTTACGGCGAAGGGTTCTCCTACGACTGTACGGACCCGATGTCGGGTTACGGAGAGATGACCGTGGAATACGCTGCGGCCCATCCGTGGACGTTTATGGGCGGAGTGCTGACGGGTGACGACCGTGACGACGACGCTCCGGACTGGCTGTCGCCGCAGCATCCGAATCTCTGGGGCAACGCCAGCACCGCAACGGCGCTTGCGGATACGGGCGAGAAATCCATCTACGACCCTTGTCCTCCGGGCTGGCGGGTTCCCGACCGCCGGGCTTTCGCCGAGGCCGATCTGCGCAGTGCTTCCGCCGCGGCCGGTTACCGGCTGCTGTATTTCAGCGCCGCGTCCGCCACAGCGCTCTATCCGCTGGGAGGACACCGGGATGCCGGAGGTTTTACCGACAACGGCAAAAGCGGTTATGCGTGGACCAACGCACCGGCGCAGTACCGGAGCGGTACGAACTACTACAAACACTACGCTGCGGCGCTCGGACTCTCCGCAGCGGGCATCGAGCCGTTGGCGCGGATGCCCCGCGAAAAGGCGTTGCCCGTAAGGTGTGTCCGGGAATAATCGACGAATTAAAACCGTATCGAAATGAAAAACCGAATATTGACAGGATTTTTGTCGATCCTTGCCTGCGGTCTGTGGAGCTGCATGTACGGGAGCGATTCGGATTGCTGCCGCCCGACGAAAGTTCGGGCCGAAATGGCGGTTCGTCCCGACCGTATGACAACCGTAACCCGCTCTGCGGATGAATACGCCATCCGCGACTTGAATTTCTATCTTTACAACGACAATGGCGAGAGTGTCCTGCACCGTTACCAAACCTCTTCGACGCTGCGTTTCGAGTGCCTGCCGGGCGGGTACCGGATGCGCGTTGTAGCCAATCAGGGTCGTGATTTGGGTGAAAACCCGGCATGGGAAGATTTTACCGTTACGCATGCCGACAAATACGATGTCCTGCCGATGTCCTATGAAAGCGACGTTACGATAAGCCCTTCGCCCGGCGGCATCCTGACACTGCCTACTATCGAGGTCCGACGTTGCGTGGCAAAAGTTTCTTATAACATTTCCGTCAAACCTGCGGATATCGAACTGCGATCTGTGCAGTTGCTTTCCGTACCGCGCTCGGTATCTGTGTTCGATATAGCGGCTGTACCATCAGATAATCCCAACGACTATACGGATTGTCCGGAAACCGAACTTTCGGGACAGCAGGCTTCGGGAGCAAATTACCTGTTCCCTAATATGCAGGGCATGGTGCCGTCAATTACCGACCAACGTCAGAAGAGCCCGGAGAATGCTCCCGCGAATGCTTCGTATCTCCTGATCCGCGCCGTGCGCGGGTCGAAAGTACTGGCCTATTACGTCTACTTGGGCAGTAACAACACCTCGGATTTCAATGTTCGGGCGAACGTTCATTACCGGCTCAATATCTCGATTTTAGGCGATAAGGAGGTGGACACCCGCATCTCCTCCTATACGCTGCGCGTTCGGGATGATTTCGACGACTACAATTACGGCGGCTACTGCCTGTTGGACGGCACGCGCTATCTCTATATCGACGTGGACAGCCCCGACGGCACAGCTCCGACGTGCGGACGGCTGGAAGTCCTTTCGGGTGATCTGGACTGCTTTACGTTCAATTACGGAGACAAGGGCGCCGTCCATGATTTCGATCTGTACGATTCCTCCGGCGAGAACGCCTACGAAATGGAGTATTATACGCCGGTTTACACGCCGGAAAATTCGCTTCTGTCTTACCGCATCACGCTGACCGACGCCCTCGGCTTCACGCAACGTTACGACTTCTCGCACCGCATGGCTAACGCCGCCATAATCCGTACCGACGGCGGAGGAAGCGTCCGGGTCGAGGGTGCGCTTCATGTAGAAACCGAATCCGAAGGTTCGGGAGAACGGACCGTAGCGCTCTGCATGGAAAACTGCATGCTCACAGCCGTTCCCGACGCAGGCTATGCGTTCGACGGCTGGTACGACAGTCCGCAGGAGTACGGTCATCTGCTTTCGACCGAGCAGACCTATGAGTACGTTCCACTCGGACCGCTTCGCCATATATACGCCGTGTTTCAGCCCGCAACCACGGCGTTGGATGCCGACGGCACGGCCAACTGCTACATTGCCCGTTCGCTGAATACCGTCTACTCGTTCGACGCTGCGACGATGGGCAATGGCCGTACGACGACGAACCTTTGGCCGTCGTCGCTGTCGGGTGTCGCAGCCCGCGTATTGTGGGAGACGGGAACATCGAGCAGGATCGTCATTAGGGATGCAGTTTATGAAAACGGACGGATCGTCTTCACGACCGGCTCCGCACGCGGCAACGCCGTGATCGGCCTTTTCGACGCTTCCGGAAATTGTATCTGGTCGTGGCATATCTGGTCGGTGGATTACGATATCGAGGCCACGGCCCAGACCTATGCTTCGGGAGCCGTCTTTATGGACCGCAACCTCGGAGCGTCGACGACCGACTGCACGCAGCCCGCATCGCGGGGGCTCTACTACCAGTGGGGACGCAAAGACCCGTTCCTCTATCCTGCGACCTGTCAGGAGACTGTCAAGCGTGCCGATGCGGTCTATGCTGCCGGATTCGAATACGCCGAGAACGATCCCCGGAGTGCGGCGTCTCCGTACGAGATGATGTCCTTAGCATGGTCGGTGTCGCATCCTACGACCTATATGAACGGCGTGTTTTACGAGGATTGGGAAGAGTGGGCCTCCTCGGCGGACTGGCTCTACGACCACCGTCCGAACCTCTGGGGCAACATGACGACCGGAATGAACAATATCAGCCGGACCAGTCATAAATCCATCTACGATCCGTGCCCTCCGGGCTGGAAAATCCCCTGTGCCGAAGATTTTCTCGGAATAGAACGGGTAAGTCAGACGATGCCTTACTACGTTACGGTCCGCTACGATGGAAGCGGTACGACACGCATTCCGCTGGGCGGCACTTTTTCCGAGGGCAGGTACATGGCCAACGGACAGACCGGGCGGCTTTATACCAACAATCCCTATCACTACAAATGGGAAAGCAACTCCTCCGTATTCTCCGACATAAGCTGTACCTCGATCTGTTTTTCGACAGGAAGCGCACCCTATATCGGCACCACGGATTATTACCGCTATGCGGCCAATCCCGTACGATGTATCAAAGAATAAGCAAGCCGTGTTCCAATGAAAAAACAAGGAATCATTCTGTTCATGCTGCTGACCGCGGCTCTGTGGGGAGCCCCCCCCCGCAAGGCTGCGGCACAGATCTTCGCCGTAAGAGCCAACGCCCTTGCGGCATGCAGTGCGACGCTGAACGTCGGGGCCGAAACGGCCCTGACGGACAACTGGTCGCTGGAGATGTCCGGCTACTGGAATCTGGTGAATACCGCATCCCTTTCGATGAACTTCCATGCCGTGCAGCTCGGCGGCCGCTACTGGTTCTACGAATCCTTCGTCGGGCACTTCCTCGGACAGCACCTCACTTATGTCAGCTATGACCTCGGAAGCCGCACAAAACGCTATAAAGGTCATGCCTACGGTCTTGGCGTCAGCTACGGGTATGCATGGATGCTCTCGAAACGCTGGAACGTGGCCTTAGAAGCCGGCATCGGACTGTTCCATACCGAAGACATACGCCGTGACCCGACCGTCTCGGACTGGGAGGATGAATACATCTACCGTTACCGACGCTGGACGCTGGCGCCCTCTAAAATGGAATTGTCGTTTTCCTATATTTTCTAACCATTATGAGCATACGGAAAATTATATCGGCAGGAATCCTCACCGGCGTATTGTATGCGATGTTCGGCTGCTCGGTGGCCGGGCGGCTGGAGCGACATCGGATGACAGCCTCGCTCTCGCAGCTTACCCGGACCCAGCGGCAGGAGCGGCAACAGGGACTGCTGCCCGCAGGTTGTAAAACTTCAGCGCGACAGCAACACGTTCTATCTCGCCCCGGTCGATACGCTTGCTGACGGCGAGCGTGTCATGGCCCTTCAGATCGAGCAGGTAACGGTCACCTCACGCATGCGGTCGATTCCGGAACGCAACGGGCGTGTCGTACTGGATTTCATCGTGACGCTTCCGAAACAGTTGTTGGGCAAGAGCCGCAGCATCGTAATCACACCGATACTTCACAAACCCGACGAATCCGTACCGCTCGAAGATCTGGTGATCCGCGGCGGCCGCTTCTCGCTGTTGCAAGAGCGTGACTACTGGCAGTACGAGACCTACGTCGAACGATTCCGTCCCGATACCGTGGGGCGTGAGGCGGCCTTCAACCGTTTCGTGAAGTTTCCCTATCCGGAAGACGCCCGACTCGACTCGCTGATCGAAGGCCGGAGCACCGTCACGTACTATTACTCGCAGGAGGTGAAGACCGATGAGACCTCGAAGAAGATGCTGGTAACGCTTCAGGGGCAGGTCTTGGCTGTGGACGACAGCACCTACCGTCTGCCGCCGTCGGATACATTGAGCTACGTCGTATCCTCGATGCTCTCCTTTGTCGATACTATGCCGCGTTACCGCATCAAGGTCATCGACAAGTTCGTAACCGTCGAAGACCGCAACTACATTCAGTTCTTCGTGGGCGATACTCGTGTGGTCGATACATTGGGTGACAATCGGCAGCAGTTGGACAAGATCACCGGCCTGATGCGGCAGATCGTCGAACAGCAGGAGTTTTACGTCGATACCATCACGCTGACGGCAGCATCGTCTCCGGAGGGCAGCTATGCCGCGAATAACATCTTGGCATGTGGACGAGCGCAGGCATTGAAACGCTACCTCGTCCGCCGATACGGCAGAAGCATCGACACGATGCTGACCGTGCGTTGGATGGCCGAGGACTGGGCGGAACTGACAAACCGCATCCGAACCGATCGGGAGATCGTAAACCGCGAGGCCATTCTGGAGCTGATCGCTGCGGAGAAGATTCCCGACCGCAGGGAGCAGGCCATCCGGCAGCGGTTTCCCCAAGAGTATGCTTATGTCCGTTCGGTGATCTACCCGCAGCTGCAGGCCGTGAATTTCCGCTACAGCCTGCGCCGCAAGGGGATGGTAAAGGATACGATTCACGCTACGGAGCTGGATACGGCCTATGCCCGCGGCGTGCAACTGTTGCAGAAACGTAAATATGCCGAAGCGCTCTATATTCTAAACGACTACAACGACCGCAACACGGTTGTGGCTCATCTGTCAATGGATCACAACGAGCGGGCATTGGAGTTGTTGGCCGCGATGCCCAAAGATGCCGTGACAGAATATCTGCGGGCCATCGCCTGCTCACGGATGGGACGTAAAACCGAAGGGCGGGAGCATTTCTCGAAGCATGCCGCTTGGACGGATGTATGGAGTACCGCGGGAACCTCGATCCCGAAATTGCAGAACTCTTAAAACAATA
>OJPW01000909.1_pt1 | contig 20480 bp, 16 predicted proteins | sample 1598571 | NCBI WGS metagenome assembly OJPW01 (sample SAMN03922493, study PRJEB24848) | human gut metagenome | isolation source: stool sample | host: Homo sapiens | place: Germany | collected 2011-05
GCAGCGTCAGATGTGTATAAGAGACAGAGGCTGACGTGATTATGCGTCAGCCTTTAGCTTTTTGAAAGTCTTTTATTTGATGTACTTCTATTATATCATTCTGCTCTGAATATGATAAAAGGCTACCGATAGTTCTTTTTGTCAGACAGCACTTCTTGGGTTCGCTATTCGAGTGGGTACACTTGTCAATATGAAAGAGGGAAAGAACCAAGTAATTAGGAAAACAACTGCTAAACAACTACAATCCCCACCGTCACGGCTCGGATTTGTTTGAGAGATATTAAGGACAGATTTTCTAAGCTTTGTATAGATAAAAGCTTAACTTTTACCAGCCGTGCCACCTCCCCTTTTTCGAGGGGAGGCAAGGGTGATAGCGCTTGGCTAAGAATAGTGCGAAACCAACAGAGCGTTCATTAAAAGGCAAGGGTGTTGGCGATTTTCGAGGGATAGTGCGGTTTTGGAAGGGTTGATATGGGCGAGGGTTGGTGTGGCAATCCCTCCGGTAGTCGCCCGAATTTTTTTCGGGTGACAGCACCTCACCTTTGACAAGGGAGGCAAGGGTGTTGGTGCAAAGTAAGGGATAGTGCGGTTTTTTGAAGAGTCAATGTCAGTGCAGTTGCACAGATACACTCACGAAAATATTAATACTCTATCGTCACTGAAAATGTTTTCGGCGGTGTTGGTGATATATTTCACTGCGTGGCTTTAATAATAATCCTTTTATCATCAGCCTTTTTGTTATGTTTAAGCCTGTATTTTGCGGTGTCTGCCGATAAGGGTGCCGTTTTATATCCCGAAGCTGTCTTTCAGTATCTTTTTTCCGCTTTCGGTGACAAATATTTTCTCATACGCATTTCTGACCGCATTTTCGCTTGCGCTATCCTCGTACAGATTTACTATGAAATCCGCCTCGATGAGTATCTGCAGGTCTTTGCCGTCAATATCCGTATATGTGTGGTGGCGGGCGATAAGATGCGTCACACGCTCTGCGACATCCTCATATCCGCCGACCGACTCAAGAATTTCCTTTGCGATAACCGGACCGAGCTTTTGCTGTATCTCGCCGTCATTTCTGCCGTAGAGCCGTTCTCCCTCGTGAATGCCTATATCGTGAAGTATCGCCGCAGTTTCAAGAGTTTTCATCATTTCGTCAGACAGCTTCTCCTGCTTACCGATAAGCCTTGCGAAGCTGTGTACTTTTATAAAGTGCTGTATCCTTTTAGGGTCGCCCTTGTCGTATTCTATCGCCGCTGTCAGAAGCCTTTCGTGCATAATATTACCACCTTATTCGCTCTTGCTGTCAGCAGTGCTTTCGGGCTTGCTGTCTGTTTTGCTTTCGGTATTGCTTTCGGTATTGCTTTCGGGCTTGCTTTCTGTTTTGCTGTCGGTTGCGGTATCCTTCTTTTCAACCGTCTTGAAAACGGTATCCGATATTACCTTTATCTTATCAATGCTTGCCGTAATCACACGGTTATCCCACATTGTAAGTATATACGGCTTGTCGCCGCCGATTATATCGCAGTAAAGCGTGGTGTACTTTTCGTCATACAGCGTTATATTTCCAAGCTCGGACAGCTTTCCGTCGGCATAGCTGTAGAACTTGCAAACGCTGACCTGTGATATTCCGTCAAAGTACATAACGGGTATTCCGATCGTTATCTTTCCGTCTTTTTCATAATAGGCAAGCTGTGAAATATCATCGCACACGGGGCTTGTAAGATAGCTGTTCCAGTCGCCCGAAGTATTGCTTTCTGCGGTGATGGTGACCTCTGCTTTCTTGTCGCCGCCTACGGCAAGCAGTATACCCTGTCTGTTTCCGTCCTTGTCAGCCTTTACGGTGACCTGCGCTGTCACATTGTCATTCAGCTTCACGCTGTTGGTGTTTTCTGTGTTTTCCGCCTGTTCGCCGTTGTCGGCATTCACGCTGTACTGCATAGGCTCATCGCCGTATGATGTTACGGTAACGGTTTTTCCTATACCGCTTATCGAAGCTATCCGCTGTCCGTCTGCGATGCCTGCACAGAAATTTATATTACCGAGCGTTTTGCTCGTTGTGATAATGACATTATGACGTTCATCGCCGGTGTATATTTCTCCGAAAGCCACAAAGTTATCATCCATCGCAATAACCAGACCGGGATTAAGAGCAACATCGGATACTCCGGTTATCATACTGCTCATCAGATCGTCAAACATTACATAGGCAATCTGTGTGGAATAATTATTGTTTATCCTGCTCGTGTCGGTCGCATACATTCCGTCAGAGTTTACCGAACATCCGCCGATGTCACCGACTATGACGCTTTTCGTCATAACCTCATTATCTCCTGCAGGAGCTATCATTGTTGCGGTATAATAGTTAAGTCCGCTTACATAAGACGGTACCAGCATATTTTCAAATTCAACAGTCTGCGTTGTTCCTTTATGCGTGTATGCAGGAACAAACGTTTCCGGTTTCTCCGATTCGGCTTTATCAATATCAAAGCTGTCTTTCGTTACAGCATAAACTTTATTACCGTTTGTATATAAATCAACAAGTTCTCCTGAAAGTATATATTCATCGGTCGCTTTTCCGCTTAACATTCCGCTTTCGTCATAGGTGCGGATAACCGTTGCGTTGTCCTTACTGCCGACAACCGCAAAATACTCTCCGCACTTAACTATTCCTGCATCGGTAAGACCTGTTTCAAAGCTGAAATTGTCGCTGAGCTTGCCGTCCTTTTCCTTAGCACCGCATATCTCTGTATCTTTTACCGTAGCGACCAGATTATCGCCGTACACGTTTTTCGGCAGAGCGACAGGCTTCTTTTCGACCGTCACGAAGGTGTCGGGAAGCTGATAGCTAATCTTGTCCCGTGCGGCTGCGGCTTCATTCAGAAGCGTTTCATAGCTGTCTATGTTCTGCTCGACCTTTTCGGGAATATCATATGTAAGGTCGGGAATTATTTTGCAGGCTCTGAGCTGATTCAGTGTGATTCCTCCTGCGACAAGTATTGCCGCACCTATAAACGATGTGATAAGACAGCCCTTTCTGCGCTTTATGACAACGCAATCCTCCTTATCATCGGATACGTCATAATCCGCATTGCTGTCCATAAGCTCGCCTATGGCACTGCCTATCTCCCTTGCGTTACTGCCTATCTTTTCATCATCGGATATTATGCCGTCAAAATCTTCCGCTTCCTCGCCTGCAGGATTAGCTTCTGCGACAGGCGGTGCCGGTATGCAGAACTCCATAGTTATGCTTTTGCTGTCGCTGTCGGAGTTATCGGTCGGGGTGCTTTCTTCCTGCGTGGCAACGCTTTCTTTTTCCGCATTATCTTCTTCAGCTTTTACGGCAGGAGTTTCCTCAACGTTTTTCTGCTCGGATTCGGGTAAATCTGTATTACTGTCTGTATAATTTGATACATTTTCTACAGTTTCGACATTTTCTTCGCTGTCAATTTCTTTCTGCATACGAAGAATAAGTGCCTCAGCCGCAGAAAGCTTCTCACTGTCGGGTGCTTCCTGTGTGTTTGCTTCGGGTTTGCTTTCCGATATATCGGCTGTATCTTCCTGCTTTGTTCCTGTTTCTTCTTCTTTATGAACGTTCTTTTTTGCGGTAAGCTCCTCAGTCATACGGCGGAGTGTTTCTTCTTCACGGCGCTTTCTCTGCTCTGCAAGCTCCTTACGCTGAGTGGCGACCGCAATTATCATACGGTAATCTTCTCCGCTCAGAACGGAATTATCCAGTATCTGCAAAAGCTCATCGAACTTCAGATGAGGGTTTTCCTCTATTCTTCTGAACTCCATATTACCGATTTTGCTGTTTCCTAAAAGCTCAAGAAAATCCGAACCGCTTATTTTAAGCTCCTTTAGCTTACGCAGAAATACTCCTGCGGTCATATCTCCGTTATCCTCGAGCAATCTCCTTATTTCTTCCGGTTTTACTCTGTCAGGTATCTCTAAGGAAGAAACGTATTCTTTTATCTTTTGTTCCAGACTAACCATCTATTTTCTTCCTCCGTCAGATATTCGATCCCGAAAGCAGTTGTGCTTTCAATGTTACCTCTGCATTGGTAAGGCAGACCCCTACCGTTTCTTCGGTATAGCCGCACAGTTTAGCGGTTTTCTCCGCACTGCATCCGCACACCGTGCTGACGCTGAGTACAAGACGCTCTATGTCGGGCAGATCGTTGAGCGCATTTCTTATCTCCGAGCCGCTATCTGTCTTTGTGCATAGCTCACCGCCCGTTTTGTTGATGTGTCTTATCTTAGTGCAGAGTATTTTTACGAGCCATTCTATGAACTGCGGCGATGAAGTAAGCCTTGCCGCAGGCAGTGCCGCAAAGCTGTCAAGCACTGTCAGGCGTACCGCCTCTACAGCGGCATCCTCGCTTTTCATTGCCATTCTCGCTATTTTATATACAGGTCTGTACACGGCTCTGTAAAGCTGTGCGTAACCTTCCGTATCGCCTGTCTGCGCCTGTTTTATAAGGGCGGATAATTCCTGTGCGTTCATCTTCTCACCTCAAAATGTACATATATATTTATCATACCACAAAATCCGCTTTATGAAAAGCCTTTTTCGCAAATTTTCACATTTTTCATTTCCCGCCATCCGTTATATTGTTGCAAGGGGAGATCATTTATGATAAAATAACCGTATAAACGGAGGGCTTTCTATGACCGAAAACGAATTTGAAAAACGCTTTATGGCTGAAATGAGCGAACAGCAGAATACCGCTGTCAAGGCTGTACAGGGAGCGGTTTTACTGCTTGCCGTACCCGGCAGCGGAAAGACGACCGTGCTTATAACAAGGCTTGGATATATGATAAATTGCTGTGGCATCAGCCCCTCTGAGATACTGGCGGTGACCTATACCAGAGCCGCTACGCTTGAACTGAAAAAGAGGTTTGCCGACCGTTTCGGAAGCGAATGCGGCGCAGGTCTTGAAATAAGGACAATAAACGGTCTGTCCGCCAAAATCATCGAGTATTTCTCCACGGTATACACGGATGAAAACGTGCCGCATCTGATGAGCAGGGAGGGCGACCGCAAACGGCTGATAAGCGAGGTTTATCGCCTTGTCACAGGTGAATTTGCAGATACTGCGACCATAAATGACATCGGTGCTATGATAACATTTGCAAAGAATATGATGCTGTCGGACGAGGAGATAGAGGCGCTTTCGGGCAGTGGCTATGACACGCTGAGAATATACAGGGAGTACAACCTTGCGCTGTCGTCACGCTCGCTTATGGACTATGACGATCAGATGGTGACGGCTCTTGACATACTCCGTAAATATCCCGATATACTTGCTTACTTTCACGGAAGATTCCGCTACATCTGCGTTGACGAGGCGCAGGATACATCTAAGATACAGCACGAGATCATTCGCCTGCTTGCCGCAAAAAGCGGTAATATATTTATGGTGGGCGATGAGGATCAGAGCATCTACGCTTTCAGAGGAGCGTACCCTGAGGCGCTCATCGACTTCGAAAAGACGTATAAAAACGCACAGATACTGTTCATGGAGCAGAATTTCCGCTCTACTCCCGAAATTATCGGGGTGGCGGATTCATTCGTAAAGTGCAATCGTTTCAGACGTGAAAAGACTATCCGTGCTGTGAACAAATCAGGTATACCTGTCCGCATTGTACGCTGTGAACGCAGAAACGTTCAATATGACTTCCTGTGCGGTATCGCCGCAAGAAACGAACAGCAGACAGCGGCACTTTTCAGAAACAACGACAGTGCGGTCGTTCTTGTCGATATGCTCGAAAGGAACAATATCCCATACAGGCTGAAGGGCGGTGAAAAGACCTTTTTCACAAGCAGGCCTGTGCTTGACATCACGGAAATAATCAGATTCATCAATAACCCGTATGACATCGACAGCTTTATGGCGATATACTATAAAATAGGGCTTTATATAACAAAGCAGACTGCCGAGGCGGCTTGCAAAATAAGCTCTCTGAGGCATATCACGATAACCGACGCACTGCTCGGCATTGATACAGGTATGCAAATCAGCGTAAATTCAAAGCGGAATATAAAACTGACGGCTCAGCTGATGCAGCAGGCGCAAAGCAGCAGTGCTACGGAAGTGCTGAGCATTATCCTGCACGGGATGCAGTATGCTGATTATGTCCATAAGAACGGACTTGACGAAAACAAATATGATATTCTCCGTATGCTTGCGAGAAACGTAAACAGCAGTACGGAGCTTTTAGACAGACTTTCTGAGCTGAGTGCAATCATGGCGGAGCATAAGGACGATTCATTCAGCAAATTCACGCTGTCCACCGTGCATTCAAGCAAGGGGCTTGAGTATGACTGCGTTTATCTGCTCGATGTAATAGACGATGTACTGCCGTGCATCACTAAGGACAAGCTGAACGATAAGGAGGATATAAAGCAATACGAGGAGGAGCGAAGGTTGTTCTATGTTGCTGTGACAAGAGCCAGAAAAGAGTTGTATCTGTTTTCGTGCAAGGGCGAAAGCTCGGAATTCCTTGACGAGATAGAGAAAAATCTGCCGATAGAATACACTGACAGCAACGATATATTCTTTTCTCTGTTTGCAAGAGATATGCTCGGTCGTGTTTACTGCGACGGCAAAAACGGCAGAGGCATTATTATCGCCTGCTGTGCGGAAAAGCTGTGCATACGCTACACAAGCGGTAAGACCGAACTTAAAACGCTTGCCGAAATGCTAACGGACCGTGACCGCACGGTAACATATATAAAGAGCGAGGAGCTTGAAAAGCTGAATGTTACCGCCGAAAAGCCGATACCGAAAAAGACAGAAGATATAAGGCTCAAAGCAGGGGACAGGATATATCACAGTTCTTTCGGCAAGGGTGCGATAAAGAATATTGACAAAGCGGGAATCGGCACGGTTTATTTTGAAAACAACGGCGAAACAAAACGGCTGATGCTCAAAGCGTGCCTTGACAAAGGAATTATCGGTTTATCTTAACAAACAGAGTGATATTCTGCGGCTGTTTCAAGCCGTGACGTGAGGTAATGCTGCAGACGGCCTCTCGCTGTCGGCGGTACGGGCAAAGTAAACCGTAGGATACGGATTTTCGGGAATACAGAGCCGTTTACGACGGGTGCCGATTTGCCGTGCGAAGCTGTTTACTTAAATCTTCTTAATGTTATCACTTAAATTTACATACATTTGATTAAATTTTCACATATTACGCTCCGCACTTTTGTGCAAAATAGCTGAAATTTAAACTGATAAACTGTAGAAATAGTGAATTGAAATTTATTCACTTTTCGGTTATAATATAAACATCTTGGTGTAAACGTATACACGCAAGAGTAACTTAAAGGAGGACTAAAATGAAACTCTCAAAGAGAATTCTCGCTTGTGCGATCACAGCGGCTATGGCAACATCAATGCTCTCAGCCTGCAACGGTTCAACGACCACAAGCGGTTCTGCAAGCGATGCCGGTACATCGCAGGGCAATTCAAGCACAACCGAAAACAGCAACAGCGGTGACAATTCTTCTGCAGGCGGCAGTAACGGCGGCAACATTGTAGAAGCACCCTCAAACGGTGACACGCTCAAGTGGCTCGGTTACTATGATCTTAACACAGACGACAAGGAAATCGTTGACAAGTTCAACGACGCAGGATATAAGGTAGAGACAATTTCGACAAGCTCAGCGGAATACTTTACAAAGCTCGCACAGCTTGTTGCTTCTTCCGACTCTCCCGATATGGTACGCTATGAGTGGCAGTCATACCCCCACGGTGTAGCAAACAACCTTTATACTTCACTTGACGATTATGTTGACTTTGACAGCGATACATGGTCGGGTATGAAGGATATGATCGAAAACTTCAACTACGGCGGAAAGCACTATTATCTTCCCTACCGTGTAAATCCCGGCGTTGTACTTATATACAACCAGACTGCTCTTGACGATGAAGGTATCAAGACAGACCCGCTGGAACTTTATAAGGAAGGCAAGTGGACATGGACGGCATGGAAGGATATAATGACCGAATGGTGCAACATCGGTGATGAATATTACGGTGTAATGCCCACAGGCTTCGTAGCGATGCCCTTCATAGTTTCGACAGGCACAACGCTTATAGATGTTGACGGTCCTAACAAGCAGATCATCAACAACATGAAGGACGCTAACGTCCAGAGATGTCAGGAGTTCCTTTCCGACCTTGCAAATCAGGGTATGGTAAATGCAGAATATGCAGATCCCAGTACCTGCCTTTCAGATACAAAGACACTGTTCGCAGAGTTCGGTCTTGACTGGGGCTGGACATCGGCACAGGGTGCAGCAAAGGATCAGGATATCAGATTTGTTCCGATACCCAGAGATGACAAGGCTGACAAATACTACACCAACACCGATACATTCGGTTATCTCGTTCCCGCAGGTGCAAAGAACATAAAGGCTGCTATCAAGTACATGGAAATCTGCCGTCTTAACGAAATCGACCCTGAACTGATCGCTAAGTCAAAGGCTGAAATGACGGCTGAGCATCTTTATTATCCCAAATGCCCCGAATGCGGCGTTTCTACACCCGACAAGACTCTGGAGAAATGCCCCAGCTGTGGTGCAACACGCAGAGAGAATAAAAAGCACTCGGCAATGTCTGAAGATCTGTACCAGATCTATACCGATCTGAAGGACACAACGAGCGACAAGTTCACATTCCTCTTTGATGATTGCTTCGGCTTCTCAACCGACCTTACAAATATGCTCCAGCAGGGCGACAGCGAAGGTAAGGGCTGTGTACTCGGCGGACCGTTCAAGTTCGGCGAATCCTACACAAATCTTCGTGATTCATACTATGGTACAGTAGAATCATTCCTTGAGCCTTACAGAGCTTTAATGCAGAAGAGCTGAGGATAAACAAGTCAATAACAATAATATAACGAAGGCACCGCTTAGGCGGTGCCTTAAGTTATATATGCCTGTTTTACACGGCATCTTTTTCCTCTTCCTTTTCTTCCATTGTTATAATTATAAATGCCATAGTCATAAACACGGCACATATCATCACAGCCCACTGATTTATTGCTGTCACGCACAGATCGCCTGCGACAGCGCCGATGGCGAACATTGCGTTTATGCTGAAGAGAAGCAAGCCTTTTCTCAGATCGTCCCTGTTTTTATGAGCGATGTATTCGCATATGGATGAAGCCGCTGTTCTCATATTGCCTATACACATTGTGGTGGCGCAAGCGTAACTCTGCGGATATGCGCCTCTTATGCTTATCTTTCTGAAAGCCTCTACCTGTGCGCCGCAGGCAAGAGAAATGATACAGTTGCAAAGAATATTAAGCTCATACGGTATAAATGCCGCAGCAAAGAGTGCCGCCGCCTCGAACAGAATAACTATCTGCCGTCTGTGGAGCGCTCTGCCCTTGAAGATATGATGCACTGTCTGTGCAAGCACAACACCTGCTATAAAAGCCATTACGGGAGCAAAATATCTGAGGGCGACAACAAAATTGCCTTTTGCCAGATTTACCGCCATAAGAAGAATATTTCCCGTCTGGGCATTGGCGAATACCTCTCCCCTGCACATATAGGAGTATGCGTCCATAAATCCTCCGGACATTGCAAGAATGTATACAAGCACCATCGAATTTTCGCAGACGCTGATTTTCTTTTTCATAACATCACCGATAGTAATTGTAGCACATCGCCGCATATCTTTCTATTGTTAAAAGCAACAAAAATTATCGTAGGCGTTACGGGTGAAATGTAAAAAAGTAAACGGGCTGTCCGAAGCAGCCCGTTAAACTATCGTCAATTGATTTTGTTGCCGCAATTCTGACAGAATGAAGCACCGGGAATAACGGGATGGCCGCAATTAGAACAGAATGCCGGCAAATCCTGCTGTACCGGAGCCTCTTGTGCCACGGCCGCCTGCACAGGAACTTCTGTATTTGCATCTTCCTGAGGTATATTCTGCGGAACTTCCTGCTGAGCAGGCTTATACTGTGCGTTGTCCTGCGGTATATTCTGCGGTGCATCCTGCTGGGCAGGCTGATACTGTGCGTTGCCCTGCGGTATATTCTGCGGAACTTCCTGCTGAGCAGGCTGATATTGTACATTGTCATGCGGTATATTCTGCGGAACTTCCTGCTGAGCAGGCTGATACTGTGCATTGTCCTGCGGTATATTCTGCGGTGCAGGCTGCTGATATTGCTGAGGGTAACCCTGCGGAATATTCTGTCCGTACTGCTGAGGATAGCCCTGCTGAGCATTCTGTCCGTACTGCTGAGGATAGCCCTGCTGAGCATTCTGTCCGTACTGCTGGGGGTAACCCTGCTGAGCATTCGGCTGACCGTAAGGCTGATAAGGGTTGTACTGAGGTGCTCCCGCAGGTGCGGCTGCGCCTCTTATAAGACCGTTTGCGGCATTGTATTTTCCTCTTGCTACACAGCTTACAATAAACGCCACTAATCCGAGCAAGCCTGCCGTTACAAAATAAAGTGCATAAAAGGCTAAAGATGCATCGCACGGGTTATCATATGTACTTTTAACTTCCATACCGAAACGCATGGGAGCATATACAATACCAATCAGCACATTTTTGATAGAATTCGGCAAATCGGAAAATTCACCTGACGAAGCCATTGAGATTATAGCAGCCATTACCATGAATGCAATAAGCAGCAGAATGCCGATGATAAGATCAAAAATCGAAATAATCTTGCCTGCTGTTTTAGCCCCTTTGTTTATACCCTTACTGTAAAAGGGAGCAAGCACGAAACAAACTACGGATGTTATTGCAATCAGTATTGCGATAACAAAAAGTACTGTCGAAAATGCCATTCCTTCGGAATAATTCTTCTCGATAAATTCTCTTGCATATTCTTCTGCGTATGACATTACATATACCTCCTCAAAGCAGGCATAATCCGCCTGCGGATGTTTATTTCACTTAACAGTGATTTTTATTTAATTATAGCACAAACAGCAATGACAGTCAACAGCCTTTGCTCTGTTCCACTTGCCTTTTGGCTGTAAATGTGTTATACTGTATTTTGTATAAGCCGTCACGCAGACTGTCGGCTTACAGATAAATGTACTTAATGAAAAACAAACAGAATATGATTATTACTATTACAGAGCAGTATGGCTGCTCATCCGGTTAAAGAAAGGCGGAACAAGATCATGTGTGGAATAGTAGGATATGTAGGTGCAAAAGAATGCACCGCAATACTTGTAAACTCACTTACGAAGCTGGAATACAGAGGTTATGACTCGGCAGGTATAGCCGTGTTTGAGGGCGACAGGATAAAAACCGTCAAGGCAAAGGGCAAGCTCAAGGAAGGGCTTATCAAAAAGCTCGAGAACGAGCCTCATTTCACAGCTACGGCAGGTATAGGACATACACGCTGGGCAACGCACGGCGAGCCGAGCGACATTAACTCTCACCCGATAGGAAACGGCAGAGTGTCAATCGTTCATAACGGTATAATCGAAAACTACCGCAAGCTGAAGGAATTTCTCATATCGAAGGGATACGGCTTTGAGAGCCAGACCGATACCGAGGCTGTGGCAAAGCTGCTCGACTACAACTATGACGGCGACCCTATTGATACAATAATCAGGACGATTGCCGATATAGAGGGAGCATATTCGCTCGGCATAATGTTCAGGGAGCATAAGAACCGCATATTTGCGGCAAGAAAAGAAAGTCCTCTGATAGTCGGCAAGGGAAAGGGCGAAATGTTTATTGCGTCCGATGTTACCGCTATAATCGAATACACAAGAGAATACTATCTGCTTGAGCCGGGAGAGGTTGCGGATATAACAGCCGACGGCGTTACGTTCTATGATATGCACAAGAATGTCATAGAAAAGGAATTACAGGTTGCTACCTGGGATGTTTCGGCGGCTGAAAAGGGCGGTTATGCTCATTTTATGCTCAAGGAGATATGCGAACAGCCCGATGCACTCAAAAAGACGATAAATCCCCGTATCAAGAACGGCTTACCCGACTTTTCTGAATGCGGTCTTACCGATGAAAAGCTGAGGAGCTATCGCCATATCTATATAGTAGGCTGTGGCTCTGCAATGCACGCAGGCATGGTCGGAAAGTATGTTATCGAAAAGCTGGCACGCACTCCCGTTGTTGTGGATATTGCGTCGGAATTCCGCTACCGTGATCCTCTGCTTGCGCCGGATGATCTTGTAGTTATTATCTCGCAGTCGGGCGAAACCGCAGATACGCTTGCCGCTCTGAAGCTGGCAAATTCAATAGGCGCAGACACGCTTGCGATAGTAAACGTGGTTGGCTCATCAATAGCAAGAGAAGCAAAGATGGTAATGTATACCCTTGCAGGACCTGAAATATCGGTATGCTCCACAAAGGCATATATGGTACAGGCGGCGTTTATGTATCTGCTTGCTTTCCGTGTTGCGTATGCAAGAAATGTAATTGACGAAGAACAGTGCAGACAGCTTATATCGGAGCTTTCACAGATTCCCTCAAAGGTACAGAAATGCGTTGACGATCAGACACAGTACCAGAAGGTAGCGTCCAAGCTGATAAGCGCAGACAGCCTGCTGTATATAGGCAGAGGTCTTGACTATGCGCTCAGTATGGAGGGCAGTCTTAAGCTGAAGGAAATTTCCTATATCCACTCGGAAAGCTATGCCGCAGGCGAGCTGAAGCACGGCACTATCTCCCTTATCGAAGACGGTATGCCGGTCATCGCAGTTGCCACACAGCACGATCTTTACGAAAAAACGATGAGTAATATAAAGGAAGTAAAGACAAGAGGCGCTACTGTTGTAATGGTATGCAGTGAGGATATGAAGTTTGACGGGAACGATGTTGATTATCCCGTTATGCTCCCTCTTGCAAGGGACCTTCTTATGCCGCTTGTCGCTGTAGTACCGTTACAGCTTATCGCATATTATACTGCGGCGCTCAAAAACTTTGATGTTGACCATCCGAGAAACCTTGCAAAATCGGTAACGGTCGAATAATCACGGAAAAGGAATGTTCAAATGTACGATATAACAGGCGCAGTTTCTCTGTGGGATCATCTGGCTGAAACCTCAAAGCCGATAATAATATACGGTATGGGTGACGGCGCACAGAAAATACTCGATGTATGCTCCTTGAAGAATGTAAAAATATCGGGATTCATGGCGAGCGATGACTTCGTGAGAGGTCACAGCTTTGCCGGCTTTGAGGTGAAAAAGCTGTCCGATATTGAACGGCAGTTCGGTGACTGTATCATACTCGTTGCTTTCGGCACTCATATTGACGATGTGATACAGCGTATCATTGCCATTTCGGACAGGCACGAATTATACGCTCCCGATGTTCCGGTAATAGGCGGAGGATTATTCACAAAAGAATATGCCGAGGAGCATAGAGCCGAGCTTGAAAGAGTTTACTCGATGCTTGCGGACGAGAAATCAAAACAGGTTTTCGACGGCTGGCTTGAATATCGTATAACGGGAAGGATACAGCCGCTTTTACGCAATCAGACGGATAAAGCGGAAGGATATGAGATACTTTCGCTCGGCGGCAACGAAACCTATGCGGATCTCGGCGCTTACAACGGCGACACGATAACCGAGTTTCTGGAAGTGACGGGCGGACAGTTCAACAAGATTTTTGCGATGGAGCCTGACGGGAAGAATTACGCAAAGATGAAACGCATACACTACAAGCTGAGCCCTTATGACTTCAGAACGGTGAATGCGGGTGCGTGGAGCTGTGATACGGTCTGCAAATTTATATCAAAGGGCGGAAGAAATTCATCGCTTATCCCCTATGAAAAAGGTAAGCCTGTCAATCCGTCACGGATAAAGGAGATAGAAATGCGCAGTCTTGACAGCTTTGTAAAGGACGAGCGTATAACCTATATAAAATATGATGTTGAGGGCAGTGAAAGCGAGGCTCTTGACGGCAGTAAGACAGTAATAAAGCGTGACAAGCCGAAGCTGCTCGTTTCGCTCTATCATCGCACGGAGGATATGTTCGCCCTGCCCATAAAGGTAACGGAGCTGAATCCGTCATACAAGCTGTATTTAAGACAGCACCCGTATATTCCTGCGTGGGATATGAATCTTTACTGCATATAAAACAATTCTGAAAGGGAAACGAATGAAAAAAATCGTACTTGTTATCCTGCTTGTGCTTGTTACCGCAGGAATAGGGCTTTTGCTGTATATGCTGCTTACACGCACAACTCCGGTGTACGCAGGCAGCAGCAGGGAAATTATAAGTGACGGCTCAAATTTTGCCGTTTCGGCAAGCTATTATTCGGGGCTTGACAAGGCAGAGGTCGATACTGCCCTGCTTGATGTGCAGGACGGCGTAGAGGGTGCATTGACAGCTTATGACGCAATTCTTGCAAAGGGAACGCCGGTGTTCCATCCCACCTTCAATATAGCCTTATCGGACTACGGAACGGGTTATTTCGCCGTGCAGGGATATGCGGAGGATATACCGCTCGATAATCAGAAGCAGGTAGGCTTCTACTGTGCCGACCTTACGCTTAATATATATACGGACGGAAACTCAAAGATAATATCCCTGCGGAACATAATGCCTACCGAGCTTACACGTCAGAATGTTACTCTTCCCGTAATATATGACGATGCATTATCCGCAACGGCTCTTCTCAGCGACAGCACAGATTTTGATATGAGCCTTGCTTTTCTTGACGGCAAGACAAGCACTACGCTGACGTTTGAATGGACTTATAATGTGCGATGCAGTGTTCCGCTGAATCTATCGGGGCTTGACGAACAGACGGTGAGCGCCGACATTACATTCACAAACAACAACGGCGTTGTAACAGCCGCATTTGCCGGTTAATGCAAAAATTAAAATTACGAGTTGCACAGATTAAACATTTAATGGATATTTTATAGTTGCTAATCGCCATAATTATGTTACTGTGCAACGTTTTTTTGACGAAATTGCATAATTCTTTGCAAGAAAACGAAAAAACGCTTGCAAAACGGCTTTATTTGCATTATAATTAAAGCATGGGTGCAGTGAAAAACTGCGTTAAAATTCTTTATTATAAGGAGTTTGCGATAATGGAAAAGAATGAACTGATAAAGCTGAATGAAGAAGCTAAAAAGCAGTATGACGAGCTTTGCAAGCAGGGTCTGAAGCTGGATATGTCAAGAGGCAAGCCCTCTCCCGCACAGCTTGATTTATCACTTGATATGCTGACACATTGCCTTGACGGTGATTATATGTCGGAAACCGGTGTTGACTGCCGTAACTACGGCGTGCTTGACGGTATAGAAGAAGCAAAAAGACTTTGTATGCCTATGCTCGGTGTTGCTCACGATGAAATAATCATCGGCGGTAACTCAAGCCTTCAGCTTATGTACGATACAATGGCAAGAGCGATGCTCCTCGGCGTTCTCGGCGGCGACAAGCCCTGGGGAAAGAACGAAAAGGTGAAGTTCCTCTGCCCCGCTCCCGGTTATGACAGACATTTTGCTATCTGCCAGAGCCTCGGCATTGAGATGATTACAGTACCTTATACCCCCGACGGTCCCGATATGGACGTTGTAGAAAAGCTGGTAAGCGAAGATGAGCTTATCAAGGGTATCTGGTGCGTACCTATGTACAGCAACCCCGAGGGCATCACCTGCTCGGACGAAACGGTAAAGCGTTTTGCTAATCTTTCGCCTAAAGCAAAGGATTTCAGAATATTCTGGGATAACGCTTACTGCGTTCATCACCTTACAGATACTCCCGACACTCTGCTGAACCTTCTTGAAGAAGCTAAAAAGACAGGCAAGCAGAATATGGTATTTATGTTTGCGTCCACATCGAAGATCTCATTCCCCGGCGGCGGTCTTGCATTCATCGGTGCGAGTGCGGAAAACATCAAGTTTATCAAGAGCCAGATGACATTCCAGACTATCGGCTACGATAAACTCAACCAGTTAAGACACGCTCGTTTCTTCAAGGATTTTGACGGCATAAAGGAGCATATGAAGAAGCACAGGGCTATAATCGAGCCTAAGTTCAGGATCGTTCTTGATATGCTCGACAAGGAGATCGCTCCTACAGGCTTCGGCTCTTGGCACAAGCCCAACGGCGGTTATTTTATCTCATTCAACGGTCTTGACGGCACAGCAAAGCGTACTGTTGAACTTTGCAAGCAGGCGGGAGTTGTTCTGACAGGCGCAGGTGCGACTTATCCTTACGGCAAGGATCCTCACGATAACAATATCCGTATCGCTCCGACATATCCTACCGAAGCAGAGCTTGCAAAGGCTATGGAGGTATTCTGCGTTGCAGTAAAGATTGCGGCTACCGAATCGCTTTTAAAGTGATTTCTCTTTCACAATGTTGACGAAACATTAAAATCGTGTTATAATAATAGGGCTGATTTACGTCAGCCCTTTATATTTACGCCTGTAGCTCAGCCGGATAGAGCAATAGCCTCCGACGCTATGTGTCGTGCGTTCGAATCGCATCAGGCGTGCCAAAAAACTGCATCGCAATCAACCGTATTTGATTGCGGTGCTTGTTTTTTGTTGTCAGCCTTGCGAGGAGAACGCACCCAGGCAGGATTTGCAATTTGCCGGCGGAAATGCTATAATTAATATATAAGATTCGGAATCAGTTTTTAAATACGGAAATCAGGTGAATTTATGACATATCGTAAATACCCGGACGAAAAAACGGTAAATGAATATATTGCTAAAAAAGAACCGTTGACTTTCGCCATCTCATCTGACGGTGAAACAGTACTTATGTCACGGCTTGACGACAGCTTTGAGCATCACATACTGCTTGCAAACTTCGGCATAAGCCAGAATGATATTGATAAATATTTCAGAGTAATAGTTGACGACCGCTCTGCCGAATGGACATTCGTATGCCCGCATGACTACTGCGGAATTACCGACAGGAAGAAACGTATAACACGCTTCTATAACGATGGATTTACGGCTATTTCGCACGTCCTGTCTGATATAGGATATTTCTCAGACCTCACTATCCCTCGCCGTTACAGGCAACACTTTGATGCTATGGGAGATGATTCGTCCTATTTGCCGTATTGAATGAAATTTAACATACTGAAGTCACAATCAACCGTATTTGATTGTGGTGTTTGTTTTTTGCTGTCAGCCTTGCGAGGAGAACGCACAAAATTATAAATTTACTTAATAAAACAAAATAAGGGCAACGTCAGCAACTCCACCCTTACAAAAGCTTACGCTTTTTGATATCAGTAATATTATACTCGTTTTATTTGAAATTGTCAGCAACAAATACACAGCGTTATTCTAATTCTAAGATATTTATCCTTTTTATTGTACACTGTCTATGCTACAATAACAACAAAAACAAGGCGCTTGCGAAAGGGGCGGATATTATGTTTGACTGGAACGGAAACGGTGAGCACGATCCCTTCGATGACTTTGTCACCTTCGGGCTTCTTGAAGATATGATAAACGAGGAGGATGAAAAGCCCTCTGCAAGAAATCGTAACAGGAGAAATCATCATCGCTATGATATCTATCAGGACACTAACGGTGCCCGCAAGAATGCAATAACAACCTTCTGGCTTGTTTTAGGATTGATAATTCTTATTGTCGGTTTTATTCTGATAATCTGCAATATCAAAAATCAACTTCTGATAGCACTTTCTATATTAGGCTTAGTATTTATCAGCTATGCTGTAATGTCACGGGGCTTTGACAAAGATGATTAGCATACGGCAATAGTCCGAAAGGCTATAGCGGTAAGCAGACGTTATTTGTCCTTTTTATCGTACAATCCTTATGCTACAATAACGACATAAACAAAAGTCACATCTGAGAAGGAGTGGTATTATGTTTGACTGGAACGGAAACGGTAAGCACGATGCCTTTGATGATTTTGTCACCTTCGGGCTTGTTCATCATATAATCGAGGACAGCAAGAAAAATGAACAGCCGCCTGTACAGAATAATCGCAGGGGAATTTATCGTCACTATGACCACGATAAGAACAAAACCGATAACCGCAGTGAAGCAGTAAAATGCTTGTGGATACTTTTCGGAATTGCTATTTTAATCGGCGGTGTTGCACTGACGGTTTGTTTTATTGAAAATCAGCTGCTTTTCATACTCGCTCTGCTCGTTACAGTGATAGTAGGCTTTATCGTAGCGTCGCAAGGCAACGACGACTAAAACGCTTAGCATAAAGTAACAGCCCGAAGGAGTTTTATCTTCCTGCGGGCTGATTTTTTTAGATTTATACGCTTGCCGTTTCTGCGGTTACGGCTGTATTAGATGTGTTTGCAGAGCAGACGGGGCAGACGTTTGCGGTTTCGCCTGCAATGAATTTCATTGCCTTGTCGGTGCTCCAGAAGAAGCGCTCCTCGCCGTAGGTTTCGATAAGGCCGCAACGGTGGAACATTTCGTCAACGGCAGGCTGTACGCACGAGAAGTATATTTCTATCTTCCTTGCGGAAAGGCTGTCGCAAAGCTCCTTCATGGCCTGTACACCGGAAATATCCGCTATAGGCACGCCACGCATTGAGAATATCAGCTTTCCGCCGTCATCGACCTCAAGATGTGACAGCTTCTCTGACAGCTTGTTTGATGTTCCGAAATAAAGCGGACCTGTGACATATACGACCTTTGTGCCGCAGAGCTTTCCGTCCTTGTCGGCTATATCTATCTTAGCAGGGTCAACATCCGCAACATTAACCGTCATATCCGAAACCTTAAGCACGAACATGATGACCGAGAAAAGTATACCGATTATAATTGCGACAGTGAGGTCGAATATAACCGTTGCCGCCATTGTGATAAGATACTGGAACATTGCGGTCTTTATTTTTCTGCCGAAAATGTCCTTTATTACCGCAAACTCATTCATTCTCCACGCAGTTACGATAAGTACGCCTGCAAGCGCCGCCATAGGTATCTTTGACATTACGCCACCGAGCAGGAACATTGACGCTAAAAGCACCAGTGAATGTATTACACCTGCAATTCTTGTCTGTGCGCCGCTCTTTATGGCAACGCTCGTTCTTGCTATTGCCGCTGTCGCAGGCACACCGCCGAAAAAGGGTATCAGCATATTGCCTATGCCCTGTGCTACAAGCTCCTGATCGCTGTCAAGCTTTTCATTCTTCATTCTGCCTGCGCTCGCACCGCACAAAAGGCTCTCGATAAGTCCGAGTGCCGCAATACTGATTGCAGGGAATATAAGATTCTTGACCGTGTCAAAATCTATCGCCGTAATATCAAGCCTGTCGTTAAGCAAAAGCGTCTGCGGTATCTCGCCGACAATACCAACGTTGAAATTGAATATGAAGTTCAGCGCAGTTGCTATTATAATAGACATAAGTGACGACGGAATGATAGCATTGAGCTTTTTGGGATAAATAAGCATAAACACTATAACGCATACGCCGATTGCTATTGCCTCGAAATTCAGCGTCTGAGGCGTGTTGAAGTAGCTTACTATTTTATCTATAGTAGAAGCACCCTCGCATTTAAGTCCCGTAAGGTTGTTTATCTGACCGAATGCGATTATTATTGCTATACCCGATGTAAAGCCTGTGATAACAGGCGTGGGTATAAACTGTACCAGACCGCCAAGCTTGAATATTCCGCACAGCAGAAGTATAGCACCCGACATAAAGCAGGCGATGAATACACCCTGTATCTGATATGTGGCCACAAGCGAGCAAAGGATAGCCGCCATAGCACCCGTAGGTCCTGATATCTGATATGAAGCACCTGAAAGCAGTCCTATTACAACACCTGCGATAAGCGCAGTGATAAGTCCTGCGGCGGCAGTCGCACCGCTCGATATACCGAATGCAAGTGCAAGCGGAAGTGCCACAGCCGCTACCGTGATACCGGCAAGCACATCTTTTCCGAATTTTCCTGCATTATAGCCTTTGAATTCTGTCTTTAAACGTTTGAAATAACGCTTTATCATTTCTCTCCCTCTTTCTGTTCCTTTGTCCTGCGGACAAACAACAACCTCTATATTCTATACCCGAAAGAAAAATTTGTATATATCAAAACTCAACAAAGATTTGTTCACATCGGGTAAATTTTAAGTGACTTATTCAAAATATAAAAGCTCCTTTCCGAACATTTCCTGTTCGAAAAGGAGCCTGTAACTTTCGATAATATCAGATCTCGCTGTAAATCAGAGCATATTTACTCCTCATGCTCTCAGATACAACCCATATTCATAACTATCACCTTGATATTCTTCGCTGATTTTACCGACCAACTGCGTAAATCCAAGCTTTGAATATATGTGTACAGCCGTTTCATTATCATCTTCAACGCCGATCGTAAATTCAGAATAACCTTTTTGCATAAGCGTGGAAATTACCTCTTTCAACAAAAATTGTCCGTATCCCCTGCCTTGAAAATCCTTATGAATACGGAAAGCAAAGAGATAAACACGCTTATTTCTTACGGCTGTCTCTTATACACATCTGACGCTGCCGACGATACTCCTTGTGTAGAT
>OJPW01000920.1_pt1 | contig 20223 bp, 19 predicted proteins | sample 1598571 | NCBI WGS metagenome assembly OJPW01 (sample SAMN03922493, study PRJEB24848) | human gut metagenome | isolation source: stool sample | host: Homo sapiens | place: Germany | collected 2011-05
TCTACACAAGGAGTATCGTCGGCAGCGTCAGATGTGTATAAGAGACAGGTCTATCCATTTCTGGCTCGGTCAGATTTATCAATGCACCTCTGCCGACATTCTTTTGGATAGAAGCTGTGCCAACCGCCACTAAATTATCATTTATCTTCTGCTTTAAAGCAATTCTCTCCGTAATTGCCTTATAACTGTTCACTATTTCAAGCTGGTTTTCAATAGGCGGAATAGGCAATTCTAGTCTGCAAATATCGTCCCAAGTAATCCCACCACGTACACTTCCGTCAGTATGTAACCAACAAATACGGTCAAACTCCGGTCTGCGAAACCACATCATCAGATAATCTTCATTCAAAATGCTGTTATCTATTACCTCAAACATAAAATATGCCGGAGAAACAATAGCAGGTTTTTCTTCATCATACAATGCAACCGGAAGTCGTTCATCACGACCAACATGCATTGGATTACACGCAAACTTTCCTTTTGTTATCAGTTTATATTTACTCAAATCCGTACCAATGACATTTGCAACCGACGGCATAAAGAACTTGTCTATGTTAATTCCCAAAACTCTGTCTGTTATGCTTTCTCTGTTCCGAGTATCAATCAGTCGGATATGGTTTCCTAAAATATCATAATTCGATTTCATATCCCAACTCCTTAAATACAGCAAGCAAATCTGATTTGGATTTTTCCTCTTGAACAAGAAGTTCTTTGAGTTCTCCCTGCAATGACTTCATTTTTGTATCAAAGTCGATGTTCTCATCACGGTTGACAAACTCAATATATCTGCTTGGTACAAGAGTAAATCCTTTTTCTTTTACTTCTTCAAAAGAAGCAGAATAGCAAAACTCCGGCACATTCTCATAAGTTTCCTCATAGCCTTCCTGCTGCCAGTTATGATATACACTTGTAACTTTGGCTCTATCTTCCTCTGTCAATTCAATGTACTTCTTCTCATAAGGACTGCCCATCTGTCGTAAATCCATAAAGAGTATTTCATCTTCTCGGTCACGATAGCGTTTGAGCTTTCCGTTCTGTTCCACAACACGAGCCTTTTTATTCTTATTGAGTACCCAAAGGGTAACGCTGATGTCAGTGGTGTAGAAAAGGTTTCTCGGAAGAATAATAATCGCTTCTACCAAGTGATTTTCTATAAGCTGCTGCCTGATTTTCAGCTCTGTACCATCATCAGATAATGCACCATTGGCAAGCAGGAAACCTGCCACACCGTTTTGTGAAAGTTTAGAAACAATATTCAGTATCCAACCATAGTTTGCGTTGCTTGTTGGTGGAACTTCATATCCATTCCAACGAGGGTCGTCTACAAGCTCATTCTCGGCTCTCCACTGCTTCTGATTGAAAGGTGGGTTTGCCATAATGAAATCTGCTTTAAGGTCTTTGTGTTGGTCGTTGGTAAATGTATTGGCTGCCATCTCTCCAAGATTTGCAGAAATACCACGGATAGCTAAGTTCATTTTTGCCAGTTTGAAAGTGGTATTTGTGTATTCCTGACCGTAAATAGACACTTTCTTTTTATTACCGCTGTGTGCTTCTACGAACTTGATGGACTGAACAAACATACCACCCGAACCGCAACAAGGGTCATAAAGTATTCCATCGTAAGGCTCAAGCATTTCGGCAATCAGGTTTACAATACACTTTGGTGTGTAGAACTCTCCTTTACCTTTTCCTTCTGCAAGAGCGAACTTACTAAGGAAATACTCATATACACGACCTATAATGTCGTTCTCTTTATCATCAGTGTTGATACGATTGATTTCATCAAGCAAAGAAGCCAACTTTGCCGTATCAATATGTAAGCGGGAGTAATAGTTATCCGGCAAAGCACCTTTCAGTGCCGGGTTGTTCTTTTCAATCGTATAAAGTGCTGTATCTATCTTTAGGGCAATATCGTCCTGCTTTGCATTTTCAATAATGTACTTCCAACGGCTTTCTTCAGGAAGATAAAATACATTTTCCTGAGTATAAAACGGCTTCATATCCGCATACTTTTCGCCGTGTGTAGAAATAATCTTATTACGGCATTCCTCAAACTTGTCACTGGCAAATTTAAGGAAGAATAAACTCAGAACAACGTGCTTATACTCCGCAGGCTCAACAGAACCTCTCAGTTTATCAGCACTTTTCCAAAGTGCTTCTTCCATTGATATTTCTTTCTTTGGTTTAGCAGCCCTTGCCATCTATAATTACCTCCGTGTTTTAATCTTCATCTAAAATGACTTCGCATATATCTCCGATGTCACAGTGAAATACCTGACATATCCTCATCAGTACTTCAAGAGATACTGGCTCATTCTTATTTATCTTCGTTGCAGCGTATGATGTAATTTCGGCTGCACGCATTAAATCCTGTCTTTTCATTTGATTGTCAATCATAAGTTTTTGAAGTTTGTTATAGCATATCTTCATCAGTAACACCTCTTCATCTTATAATTCTTCTTCGTTACAGTTAGTCATTTAACATTATATATTAAATTTTCAGGCATTTCAAGATTTCAAGCAGAAATGTAACCTTTCAGACACTAAGGTGTCACTTTTTACAAACACCTAATACGACTCTTTTAAAGAATACTAAAAAAGAGATGCCGAAGCACCTCAATTATACATTCTATTATTAACATTCAATGCAATCATTGCTATGACCTTTTCTATCGGCGGCTCTTTTCCGTCCGGTGCAACTGCTTTCCAAAAAGCTATTGCTTCCGGTTCAGCACTTTTCATTGCTTCCCGAATGGCAAACTGCATTTCCTCTTTTACTGCTTTTTCGGTTGTTCCATTTTCTTTTGCTATTTGTCTGAAAATGTCGTTCACTTCTACTTCCTCCTATGTCTATTAGTATGTGTCTATCACTGACAGTTGTTGTTATAGCATATTCTCTCTGTCGAAGTCCCGAAAAATTTGTCGATAGCAGAAATTTTTTATACTGAAAAAAAGAAAGCTCGTCGATTAGGACGAACTTCTGTGTTTTATGGAAGTATTTGCTTTGACTGCTTCACAAGTGTATCTATGACTTCATAAATTCTGTTTCTATCTTCAGGAGCAAGTTTTTCAAGCTTCTCATTCAGCATAGAGTTCTTGACTGTATATCCCGTTTCCAGGACATCAGTAAGAACCATATCCGATGATACACCTAAAGCATTTACTATCTTTATGAAAGTTTCGAGTGACGGAATTTTCTCTCCACGCTCAACCATACCAATATAATTTGTTGTCAAATCTGTTTTCTCAGCCAAATCTTCTTGGCGTAATTTCCTTGCAAGTCGGAACTTTCTTATATTCTTGCCGATTGTATCGAGCTTCATCACATCACCTCCCTTAGTGTGTTTCCATAACTAATAGTATAGGTTAAGTCGATTTCAAATCACACGCACCCAAAGGAAGTCAAACCAACTATTAGTGATGATTCCCAACTATTTTTATGTTATACTATAAAAGTAGTAATTCACGATTGTTAATGGCGAAAGACAAATCACAACCCAAGAGCCAAGTTAAACAATCTCCATAGAATAAACTTAGGGGTAAAAGGAATGGACGAACAAAAGATAATATTCAGTAATCGGTTTGAAAAAGAGAAATTTGAGGATTACAAAACAGATTTGGGAACTGACAGCTCAGTCACTCCCGACTTTACGGAAGCTGATGATTTTTTTAAATTTATACAGAAGAACCGCAGAAGTGTTCCAAGTAAAGAGCGAATTGCTGACAAGGATAAATTTATCAAAACCGTTTACGAACTATCCAATAGCTTTGAAATTGACGCTGACCTGATAGAATTTGCCGAGGGATATATCGCCAACATCTATGTAGATTATGCCTGCTACACTGGATATATCAAGAAGCTGTTAGCAATTCTTTTTATCCTTGCCGATGATATTTCCTTTTTAGACGGCAGTAAAGAAAATGCCGATATGCTTTTTAGCTTCACTTATCACACACACCATATTTTCCTGAATAACAGAGAAACAACTGATTTCTCATAATGTACCCGATGGCTACTCAACTGAGCAGCCATCTTTTCAATTTTCCAGACACCGTCTGGAATTTTTAATATGCCGGAATACCGTATCCATAGATATTACTGCTTCCGACTGCGTACTGTCTTTGCTTGCAGGCATCGCCTGAGTTACCCTCTACAGTATAAACAGTGCCATTCTCACACTTCTCTACGATACCAACGTGGTCTGTTGTACCGTCGCCTTCCCAATCAAAGAAGATAATATCTCCTACCTTTGGTTCATAAGTGCGGTCTTGCCATTTTCCATTTGACTTAAACCAGTTTGCACCATCCACGCAACCTGCAAATTTCGGAACAAGTCCGCTTTCAATATACCCGCATTGGTCAGCACACCAAGATACGAAGCAGGCACACCATTCCACTCGACTGTTAAAGCCGTACCAACTCCAGTAAGGTTGTCCGCCCTGATTGCCTAGCTGTGTCAAGGCAACCTCAACAATCGCCTGATTACCTCCGGCAGTAAAGGCTCGCCCATACGGATAGTACCTCAGAACGTGAGCCGGATATTGGGTATCTCCATAACTGTCCCAACCAAGCCTTTGTGCCTGCTGAGTGGAAAACTCCACTGCATTGGCATAAGAATAACCGCCATACTTTGTTTTTGCCCAAGAAATATACCCATTACCGAAGTTGTAGCCTTGCAAGGCAAGTTTGATATGCTCCATATCAATCGGACTTTCCACCTCTGCCGAGGTAAGAGCCGCTTTCAATTCCTGAACACCACACTGGATAGAATATTCAGGGTCTTTAATTCCATTGGGTTCGTGCGGATACTTTGTATTGAAACTGCCCTCTGCTGCCTGCATTGGGTCAAGTCCTCTGCCGCCGCTTTCCTGCATCATAACCGCCTTGATAAGTTCTACATACTCAGGAATGCCGTACTCCTTGGCATACTTCTGTATGATAGGTTCATAGGCTTCTACCTCTGCACTTACCGGAGTATAGGAATTACTGTCACTTCCTCCTCCAAACATTGCTACGGCAGCACCAAACAATACGACAATCATAATAATCAGCACCGCTATCCAACCGCCTGCTGCGATTGCTGCTACAAGTGCTTTTGTCCCTGCAATAATCGCTTTGACTGTCGCAACAGTAGCTTTCGCTGTCGCTTTGACGGTATCTGCTGTGGCTTTCGCCGCTTTCTTTGCCGCCTGAGCCGCTTTCTGTGTTGCTTTGGCTGTTGTTTTTGCTGTTTTCTGTGCTATAACGGCAGCTTCTTTTGTGGTCTTAATAGAAGTCTTTGCCGTGTGTTCAGCAGTCTTAACCGACCTTTGAACAGTATTGGTTGCACCTTTCGATACGGTCTTGACTGTCGTATTTCCTGCCGACCTTGCAGACTGTTTAATTGTTTTCTCCGTACACTCCAGAGTTCGGATACTCTGTTTTCCGACAGGATTGACCGATTGTTTTTGAAGCTGCTTCTCTGCACGCTTGGTCTTGAAATTCTCAATTCCCCTTTTGGCTTTCTGATAATTCTGTCTTGTTTCACGCACACCCCATCTGCCGACTTTATCCGCACGGTATGCCGTTTCGTGAACAGTCCTATCCGTTGCCGCTTCGATTTTATCGGAAGCATATTCCTCTGCGGAATTTTCCGAAGCGTTGGTGGAATGTTCTGCCTTATCTTTCGTCATCACATAGGCTTTCTTCATTCGCTCCGTGGCAACTGCTGCCTTATTTATGGTCTTGATTGTACCTTTGCTTGTATCTCTTGTTTTTATATCAGCCATCGGTTTCCTCCTTTCTCGAAAAATAATAGAGAGTGGGGTTTAATCCACTCTCTTAGCGACAACAACAAGCCTGCCATTGCTTCTTGAATATTCACAAGTAGAAAGAGAAATCAGCTTGTCGCCATGCTCTGCCGATACTCCGGTATCATACAGAGAAAGTTCCTTGCACTTAGCAACATACGCATCAAACTCTGCCGCATTTTCTGCGTCCGTAAACTCATAATACTTAAAGCTATCGGAGCTGTTTGTATAAACAACCGTCTTAAAGACTGCAATCACTTCATACTGGTGTCTGTCCGTCAGTGTATCAAAAGTAATATCCTTATGTTCTTCCCAAAAGCTTTTATTTCTGTACTTCATCAGTCCCGTAAACATAGAACCGTCATTCATGTGGTGTCCGTAAATAATGATGTTGTCTGAAGGTTTCTGCACATTACAATTTTCCTGCACATATGGACAGCCATAAGCAGAATAGGTCTTATCAAACTTGTGCTTCAGGTAGAAGTTCGGCTCATTTACAGACTGCACGACCGGATAGTTGATATTGGTATCCTCAACCTTTATCCAACCCACCATATCCTCATTCTGCCGATAGAGTTCAAGATATTCCGCAAGATAGTCCTTATCTTCCGAAAACGTCACGCCCTCATTTTCCTTTGGCGGCTCGTCCTCCACAATCTCCGCAAGGTTATCATAGACTTCATTCTGCTTGGCAGAGTCAATGTGATTACGGATAATAAAGAAGGTGCTTACAGACAACACTACCGTAAACACCACCGCAATAATAATATAGATTTTTCTGCTCATTTTCTCTTACCTTTCCATATCGTTTCTCTTAGGTGGAGTCAAATCTCTGCAATACTCCGGATACCTCAACTTGATACCCTCCATAAAATACGGAGCATATCCGCAACAGAACAGTTCCTCCGGTGTATAGAGATTTTCCCTGCCTTCTTCCGTAAATCCATTCCAGAGATTAAAGGCAAGGTGGCAGACCTTGACTGTGCCACTTGTCTGCCAACCGCCGTGCATACCTTCCGGTATGATACAGTCCCTCTTGAAATCAAACATCTTTCCGATGTTCATTCTCGTTTCTTCTGAAATACCCATCACATAGAAAAATGCTCTGTGATAGCAGTCATTGACTTTACACTTATCCAGATTTTCCAATACAAAATCTCTGTGTGCAGCATTGCGAAATTGAATTTTAGACATTATAAATCCCTCCTTATGCTTCGCCCGGCTTGGTCGTCATCAGTTTATAAAGTTTCGTGTTCTTAGGGAATTTGTTTGCAAACGGTACAAGAGAACTTCCCACCTTGATAAGTCCGTGTCCTGCTTCCACATTCGTGATATAGGACATCTGAAGGTCGGAAATATTCAGAAGTTTTGCAAGCTCAAGCCTGTCTGTGGAAGCCTGATTCAGCATAATGATAAACTCTGAGTTTGCAAGCATTGTTCTCGCTGTGTGGCTCTGCAAAAGGTCATCGACGTTCTGGGTAATTCCACTTGCGTATGCACCGTATTTTCTCACACGCTTCCACAAGGTAAAGAGGAAGTTTGCAGAATATTCGTGCTGGAACAGAAGATAAATCTCATCAATGAAGATAAAGGTATTCTTACCCTTTGCACGGTTCTGTGTGATACGGTTCAGGATAGAGTCAAGGACAACAAGCATACCAATCGGCATAAGCTGTTTACCCAAGTCAAGAATGTCATAGCAGATAAGGCGGTTATTGGTATCCACATTCGTCTGCTTTGCAAAAGTGTTCAGAGAACCATGCGTAAAAAGCTCAATAGCAAGTGCCAGTTCCTTTGCTTCCGGTTCGTCCTGCTGCAAAAGTTCTGCCCTGAAATCCTGCAAGGTCGGTATATGTCCCTGATAGTCATTCTGCTGATAACTGCGGTACACGCTTGCCGTGCAACGGTCAATGATAGACTTCTGCTTTGCTCCGAGATTTGTTCCGCCGATGAGCTGTTCACAAAGGGACATAATGAACTCAGATTTCAAAATGACAGGGTTTGCACCGTCGCCGTAATCCTTATTCATATCCATTGCATTGATGTGATTGTCGGAAGTAGCAGAAATATTGATTACTTCTCCGCCCATCGCATTGACAAGCTGTGAATACTCTCGTTCAGGGTCGATGATGATAATATCCGCATCTGAAGAAAGCACCTGATTGATGATTTCTCCCTTTGCCGCAAATGACTTACCGCCACCGGATACACCGAGAATAAAGGAGTTACCATTCAAAAGCTGCTTACGGTCTGCGATAATCATATTTTTGCTGATAACATTCTGACCGTAATAGATACCGTTCTCGTGGAAAATATCCTGCACCCTGAATGGGATAAATACCGAAAGGCTCTCTGTTGTAAGTGTTCTGAACGCATCAATCTTTCTTGTTCCAAACGGCATTACCGTGTTGAGTCCATCTACCTGCTGAAATCTCAGTGTTGCAAACTGGCAAAGATGTTTTCTTGCTGTGGTAAGCAATGCTTCCGTATCATTCTCAAGCTGTTCCTTACTGTCTGCTGTAATAACCATTGTGATAACAGCGAACATCATTCTCTGGTCACGGGTCGTAAGGTCATCGAGGAACTCTTTCATTTCTTTCTTCTGCTGCTCCATATCATACGGAACAGTTGCAGAGAAGTTGTTATTGGCATTCTGCCTACGCTGCCAGTTTGTGATATTGGTTTCTACACCAAGCAGACGGTTCTCTGCTTCCTTTACTGCTTCATCAGTTGGAACGGGAACAATATCAATGGACATCATCAGATTTCTGTTCATATCCGTAAGTTCCGCTACCATACTGTCTTTGATATAGGACGCATATTCACGAAGAAAAAGGACTCTTCCATAACGGTTTCCCATCTTGAAATAGTCCTTTTCAAATTCCATTGTGTCGGGGCAGATATAATCCTTAAAATCGTGTCCCTTTTTTCTTGTTTCCTTAATATCAAAGTGGAAAGAGCTTTCTTCTCCCACACGATAGAAGTCGTGGAAAATACGAAGTCTTTCGTCTGTTTCCAGTTCCACACACTTACTTCCAAGCCTGCCGAAGTGAGCAATCAAATCTGCACCGACACGGGCAAAATAAGTTCTTGCGTCCTCCACACTCTTTTTGTTGATGGAAATGGTAATATACTTATCCTGAACAATGGAGTTTGCACCCGTTGCCTTATCAAGAAGCATTTTGTTGTATTCCTCTCGATACTCGTCCAGATTATCTCCGGTTGTCGGAATAAGGATTGTCTGCTCAAAATCCAGTCTGTTGAGCCGACGATTATTGATTGTGATTTTTGTCGTTGCACCACTGTCAAGAGAGTTCAGAAGTTCGGAATATTCAAGGAACATCGCTTCCTTATCCTCACGGCTCGCCACTGCATAGTTAATATCCGTAAAGCGGTAGGTCTTTGAATATTTATCCTTTCCCACTTTGAAAATGCCATCATCAAAGATAGCTGCTACGGGAATCACGTCCTGCACCCCTTTCGGTACAACAAATTTTTCTTTATCCTGCTTAAACAGGTTCGTAAGAGTCTTAATCATTTGACTTCAATACCTCCTTCTGTTTCTGTTCAATGCTTGGCTTCATCAGTTCGTAATACACATTGGTGGAGTGAAACACCAGCTTCTTCGGCATCAAAAACTCCGATTTTATCCACGCATAGATTGCTTTTTCTGCGGTCATACCGTTGTACTTCACAAAGCCAAGTGCCGCAAACGGGGCAGCACCCAAAATGCACACCCACGATACGGTTTCCGTGCCAACATACGGTCTGAGCAAGAAATACAGTCCTACCGCAACGCCACAAGCGAGAACAGAAAAAATGAACTGTCTGAGCGACAGTCCAAAAAACATTGACTCTGTATAATTTCTGATTTCTCGGTTAATTTTTACTTCCATATCTGTTTCCTTTCCTGCGGTTTCGGTCTTTCCCCCTCACGCATTTATCATTCAGGCAAAAGACTTTGCCTTTTCGTTTACCGCCATAGTAAACACATTTCTTACAATCTCTTTGGTTCATCTCAAAATCTCTCCTTAAAGTCCCATCATCTCTCGGATAATACGGTCAGACATTTTCACTGCACCGACAAGAACAAGCATATTAAATACCAGTTCCCCAATATATGCCCACACTTGCGTAACTGCTGCTGCGTCAGGATTCACTACTGGCGGCGATGAAGCAAATACGGAGAAAATAATACAAGCAAGTACAATGACTGCCCCTTCAAGCAGAACTGCACAATAGCTCTTGATAAAACTCTTGCCGACATTCTGTGTCGGTTCTCCTGCAAATGTGGAAAGCGGTATCGGTGCAAGTGCTGTGTACATATACAACTTGAAAAATCGTCCATACACTGTCATTATCAGAATAAACGACAGCACCGTGATAAATAATCCTCCAATAAGCGTTACCGCCCACAAAGGGATACTCTCAAAAAATCCGCAATCCTCTATGGTCGTTACCATCTCTGCGGGCAAAGTCGTCTGTTCCAGAGTTCCAAATCCGGCAGCATTCATAATGGTTGAAATTGTCCCTTGCACGATATTAAATAGTGCAAGCATAAGCTCCATTCCGTATGTGATAACACCTTTCGCCAATGCAAAACGGACAAAGAGTTTTAAAGCGTGTTCCGGTTTCTTCACATCTGTAAAACTTCCGCAGGTCTTTACCATACCTATCACGAAAAACAATACAAGCAAGGCAAGCCCGATAGCCTGAACCGCACCGTTGATGTCAACGATAACCTTCCAGATATTCCCGCCCTTAAAGTTCTGCGGTGTAGTTGTGATGAGCGTCCATATTTCCGACAGTTTTTCATTCCAAGTTTCAAGGGCATTTTCAAGATTTTGAACTACCCAGTTATCACTCATTCAAAGCACCTCCTTACAATTAAGGGGTGTACCTTAACTTGGCACACCCCTCGATAACTGTGTAACTCTTATCTTAGCCTGTGATAAGAGTAAGGATTTCTTTCGCAAAAGTGATAATGACACCACCCGCAAGAGTCAGGAAGCCATTGGCTCTCTGAGAAGGGTCGTGAGATTTGAGTGAAAGACCGACCTGCACGATACCAAAGCCAAGCAAAATCATACCGATGGCACGGATAAGTCCGAAGATAAAATCGGACAGATTATTGACTACGGTAAGCGGGTCATTCGCTGCAAATGCAGTCGTTGTCATTCCAAGTGCCAACGCACCGACAATGACCATTGTGCAGTAAGCACGGAAGCCTTTCTTAACCTTTCCGGTCATAGGCAGTTTCTTTGTTTCCTGAATGTCAGTTGCTTTTTTCTTAAAAATAGTCATAGTTGAATACCTCCAAAATTTAATTTGTTTGATTGTTTATGAACAGAGCTTCCATCTCCTCCTCGGAAAGAAGTTCCCAGTTCGTTTCTTCCATTTCCTTTTCAGGAAGTGTTGCAGGGTCAATGTCCCAAATGGCAATCGAAGCAATATCTTTTGTGACTTCTCCATGCTTATAAGGACTCGCCTTTCCGTCTGTGGTAAGTGCCACATTCGGGTGTTTCATAATGTCATATTTGAAATCCATAATGGGTCTTTCCCCACGGATAAACAAAATAGCGTACTGATTATCGAGCATACGCACCTCATCAGGGGTAAGTAACTCTCTGCCGCTAATCTGATAGTTGGTGGAATAATTACCGCTTCTTCCGGTACTCTTTCCGAACGTGTTGGTATCAATGGTTTCCTTGCCCAACAGCTCCGACACATATTTATGGGTTGACTGCTCATTTCCACCAAGGTAAAGAAATTCATCGCAGTTACCCACAATGCTCTCCCACTGTTTTTCAAACAAGGCTTTAAGCTGTGCCAAGTTCTGTAAGATGATGCTTACAGATACCCCACGGGAACGCATAACCGACAGTATCTTGTCGAAGTCGTCCGGCAGTGAAACATTGGCAAATTCGTCCATCATAAAATGAACAGGCATCGGCAGACAACCGCCGTGGATATGGTCGGCTGCATAAAACAACTGCTGAAAAAGCTGTGTGTAAAGAATGGATACCAAGAAGTTGAAACTAGAGTCGTTATCCGGTATCAGTGCAAACAGTGCCACCTTTTTCTCTCCGAGTGACTGCAAATCCAGTTCATCGGCAGAAGTAAGAGCAGCAAGACTTTCCAAGTTAAACTTTTCAAGCCTTGCTGCAAGGGTTATCTGTATAGATTTTAATGTTTTGGAAGAACCGGAATGATAAGAGTGATAATACTTCAAAGCAATGTGGTCAGGATTATCTATCATCAAATCTGAAAACAGATTATCAAGCGGAGAAGGACTTGGGTCGTCCTCGTCCTCAATCGCCCCGGCTCTGAGCATTTCCATTACCATCGCAAAATTCTGTTCTTCCGGCGGTGCTTCATAATGCAGATAAAATACAAGTGCAAGCAGAAGCATTGACGCTGCCGTATCCCAAAACGGGTCATTACTCTGTGAACCTTTCGGAGTGGTACTCTTGAATAGATTGGTTACGAGTTTCTGCACATCATTGTCATTCTGCAAATAAACAAACGGATTGTAACAATGGCTTTTCTCCATTGAAATCAAATCAAGCACACGCACTTCGTAACCTTTCTTCTCAAGAAGATGTCCCGTATCTCGCAGGATTTCCCCTTTCGGGTCTAATATCACATAGCTGTTTCTTGCAGCGTTCATAATATTAGGCTTTGCATAAAATCTTGTCTTACCTGCACCGGAGCCACCGCACACAAGCGTATTCAGATTTCGTCTGTGCTTCTTGGCATTAAGTCCAATGCACACATTCTGAGTCATCAGCTTATTTTCTGACAGCGGCTTTTGTCGGTACTTTTTATCAATGGCTCTGACATTGCCCCATTTGGCAGAACCGTGTTCTTCTCGTCTGCGGTAATTCTTTCTTGTCGAAAAATAAATCCCGATACCCATTCCATAGCATAAAAGCAAAATGAGGACAGTTTTCAGGCTGTCCCCACATAATTTTATGGAAAATGGATTATCAAAGAGTGTCGCAAGATTGGCTGCTATCTCCGGCAATCCTCCGCTTATGGAAGGTGCAATCAGAAGTGCCAGCCATATGACCGGAACGATACCGACAATGGATAAAATAATGGCAGTCTGTCTGTCATTATCTCGCTTCATCTGAGCGTTTCCTTTCAATCACTTTGAACTTTTTCAATGGGGCATTTCCGACTTTTACAAGCAAGTCGTCTACTGCGTCTGCGGACTTGCCTTCCTCCATCAACTTTGTTTTTTCATCGTTTAAGGAGCGAATGACAACACCGTGTTCGTAATCGTCCAAAGCAATGTGGTAGAGTTTTTCTTTTTCCATATCTGCCCTCCGTTATCTCTCATAGTCCTTTGAACGCACCTGCTTTTTGCGGAACATTTCATCAGAGATATGACTGTGAATTTCTGCCATTGCATTTCGTGTCTTGGAAAGCTCCGCACGGATTTCTTTCGGCTCTTTGGAAGCCAGTCCCTCCGGAATACGGTTAATTGCAAAATTCTGTGTATCTACGCCATACTTCTTGCAAATCATATATCCGATACACACTGCCTGAAAGCCCATATCCCTGCGGCTGTAACTTTCGCTGTTGATGGAAAGCTGTGCGTGTCCAAGTTCCTGAGCGACACACTGAGCAACTGCTACGCTGTCGCCCACATTACGCTTCACATACAAGGTCTGCTTTTCATTATTATAGAAAGCTGCCATATTCGGATACGGAAGTTCATCGGTTGCCGCAACCTCCACCGGAGATACATCAAGCATTGTCGTGATAAGTGCTTTCGGGTCACGGTTTGCTGATACTGCCGGAGCTTTTCTTCCATTTGTCTGCGTAACATCAAATACCTTTTTGACATTGTAGGAAATACCCGGAGAACCATCTGCTCTTGTGTATTCCACTGGTTCAAGAATAGAAATACTCTTTGCCCCTTTGGTAATCTTCACATTGTCCTTACCCCAATCATCAAAATCTTTAAGCTGTGTCGCCTGCGGATACTGACTGTAAATAAGGAGAGCATTTGCTGCGGAATATCTGTCCATTCGACTCTGCGTATCAAGAAAGCTCTTGAACTTCTCAGGGTCATTCACAATCTCACGGGCAGCGTCATCAATCATCTGATAGACTTTTTCTTTTTCTGCTCGCTTCTTTTCTGCATACTCCTCTTTGGATAATCTTGGCTGATTACCGCTAGCCTTTGCGGGTTTGAAATCATTTGTCATAGTGAATTACCTCTCTTTTGTTTTGGGTTTCTTCTTCGGCTGACGGTGTACCGTCTGACCGTTTTTCTGCTGTGGCTTCTTGCCGTCTTTCTTAACCTCCGGCTCTTTACGCTCTGCTTCTTTTTGCTGTTTTGCCTGTGCCTTGTAACGGTCAAGTTTCTCTTTGACCGATGGCTTTTCCACTGGCTTTGCAACACCCTTATCAGATTGCGTTTCTACCGGCTCTGAGTTTTGCCTTGACAGAGGGCTTTTGTCTGTTTTGGCGACTGAGGGGTTTGCGTTTGCTCGCTCCTCTTTCTGCATTGGATTTCTGACTGCTTCTTCCATAATGATTTCACTCTTGGATTTGGTCGGCTTTTCTTTCTCAACCGCTTCACGGTCTGCGATAGCCTTCTCTGCTTCACTGACAATCGAAGCCTTATCCACCTTGCCAAGTTCAAATCTTTCAACGATACGCTGAATTTTAGAAGCGTCCTCTGCTCTTGCGATAATATCTACCGGAGCGTTCTCTCCCTTTGTGTTCTTATCTCTGAGGACACAATAAAGAACACCATAGCGTTTTGCCTGTTCGGTAAACTTCTTCAAATCCTTTTGCGGAATGGAAAAGACTTTCAGCTCCTTGCCTGACTTAATCATATTGGTAAGTCTTGCTTTGCCCTTCGTCTTTTGTTCCTGCTTCAGAACCGATACCAAAAGCAATGCGATATTCTTCGCCGCCGAACCGCTTAATCTTGCAGCAACTTCAAATCCTTCAAGCGAAAGCCTAACGACCTGCTCTGCTGCGTCACCACCGTTGTTCATAGCGTGATTTTTCCTTTCTCTGCTGTTTTTGTTCCTCTGTTTCGATATGCTCAAGGTTTTCTTCCATAACCTTTGACCTCTCCGCAATATCCTCGCAGAGTTTTACTTCCCGTCGGAGTTTTTTCAATTCTCCATTGATAGAAGCGATTTCATCTTTTGCCGCCTGAAGCTGACCATCATCAATATTTGTTCTTATCTTTTTTCGGAGATGTGTTCTTCCGGCAATCAGATTTTTCATCTGCTCCTCTAAGGAAGTCTTATATGAAAAAAGCTGTTCGTCCGTGGAAATATTTTCTCGTCCGAGCAGCCTTACTTCATCAGTAATCTTATCGAGCTTCATCAAATCATCTTTCAAAAGATAATGAAGCCTTGCGTTATTCTGTTTCTTATACTTGGGCAGATAACCGAGTCTGTAACAGTAATACAGATACAGCCCATAAAGTCCGCCTTTCTTTTTCAGCTTCTGCCCTCTGGTCTGCATACGGTACTGTCTTGGTTTATAAGTCGCCCTCTGGAACGGCTCAATCTCTGCCCATCTGTCACGATTTTCTTTGATACGCTCTACAATCCGGTCATTGGTATAATCTGCTCCGAGATTTTTCAGTCGTATCGGCTTATCGTATCCCTTTGGAATGACCGTCCAGTATTTTCGGCTTGGACTTAGGTTATAGGCATATCCCATTTCCTTGAGAGCAAACTGAAATTCTTTCAGGGTCTTGCTATGGTCGATAGCATAATCAATGGCTTCTTTTGCAACCGAATAGCGTGTCGGCATACCTGCCTTTTCTTTCATCGTCAGATACTCCGACTGCTTACTGCGGTTCGGATTCGGGTCATAGTAAAGTCCGTACTTCTCACAAATTCTGTCTGCAACTTTTCGGAATTTGAACCACGCTTTTTCCTCTCCCCACAAATGTTTGCCATCGACAAAAGAAATAGAGTTGATGACAAAATGGCAATGCAGGTGCTTTGTGTTCAGGTGGGTTGTCACAACGACCTGAAATCTTTTACCCCACACTTCATTTGCAAATTCCATTCCGATTTTCTGTGCCATCTCAGGAGATATATCTGTTTCCTTGAAACTCAAATATCCGTGATAGGCTTGGATACCGTCTGTCTTTTGGTACTGTTCCTTAACCGTTATGAACTGGTCACGGGCAATCGCCACATTACAGTTGATACCCTCAACATAAAATTCTCGCTCTGTTTTTTCTTCATCCTTTGCATAAGCAATAACATCAGCAAGAGCCTGATACTGTTCCGGTGAAAACTCCCTTTTGATATTTGCAGAAGTCTTTTCGGGATTGGTTGCATAGTCAATGACCTGACCGAGCCTTTCTGTTACCGACCACAACTTTGTTACTGCCATTTCATTTCGCTCTGATTTGGACGAAGATATGTCCTCTCAATCTCTGACTGGAACTTATTCCACTTTGCAGCTTCATTCTTCAGCATAGGTGCGTCAATGAAACCAAGTGTATTCGCTTTGGCAGCAAGCTGATTGATGTTATTACCGATAGAGGAAAGTTCCCTCATCACATCATAGAAACGGTCATCGGGTTTCTCTTTCGGTTCGTAACCTCTGATAAGTAAACGGATAAGTCCTGCTTCGGAAAGACAAGCCTTCTTTGCCTTTGCTGCCAAATCCTGTGCTTCCTTGCGGTTAAAGCGTACAATCTTCTGAATGTTTCTCTTTCTCATAATCGGTATCTTCCTTTCTCTTTACTCTGCAATCTTTGTTAATCTGGAATAAGCACATCATCGTAACGCCAAGACAACTACCGAGCAGTGTTCCGGCGGCAATAAGTAATAACTCTCTCAAATCAAGTTCTCCTTTCTCACGGGGTATTAGGGGCAACCCCTAACGAGCCTTTTACCGTTTGGGAAACTGTGTTTATCCAAATGGTCTGCTCGCTAAGAATAAACATCTCCTCCGGGTTGCCCCGTTCTCAGTCTACTATCTCTCATAATCCTTTGATTTCGGCTTAAAAGGTTCAGCCACGATATTGCCGCCCACTTCCTTAGAAAAGCGTTCAGGATACTTGAACTGTTCCTTATACTTCTTCATCATATCGTCCGGCAAGCTCTGAAAGCTCTCACTCTCAGGCGGTGCATAACAGATAAAGAACTTGCCGCAGATAATATCAACCATCTCTTTCTTATCGTTGTCCTGCACATAAACAGCACGATTAAGCGGAAGTCCTCTCATCTTTCCTTCCTCATTACAGATGATTGCAACGTCATCATCAAAGGGCATATATTCCTCAATATCCCCTCCGACAACCTCCTGCATTGCTTCCAGACTGTCGTCGATTACAATTTCCTTCGGGTACTTTTCCGGTTCTACCAAGAGAACTTTAATCTTAGAATCATTCATCGTTCTTCATTCCTTTCGTGTATTTTTTTATTGTAAATTCCCATCCGCATACAAAGAAAATCGTTGAAGTCCTTACCTGCTTTTGGTGGCTCATCAACGATTTCATACTTATCCGGCAGAATAGTTTTTAAGGTCTGTGCTGCCTTTCTGCCCGCTATATCATTGTCAAAATGGATACGGATTTTCCTGACAGATGGGTTACTGCCAAGATACTTTTCCAGTGCAATCGGCACTTTACTGTCCTCAATTTTCTTTGCCGGAGAATACACCCCGGACAGCGAAACAAAGCTCATTTCTTTCCAATCCTGCCCGTTCAGCTTCGCAAGCGTGGCATAGGATAACAGGTCTATGGCACACTCAAAGAGGTGTACTTCCTCCAAGTTTTCCTTACCAAGCCGAAAAGAATAATCTTTTTTACTGCCACTGCAATCGCCCATAATCCTACGCTTATTCGTGGAACGGTAGGCTGCATATTTCGGTTCTTTCTTCTCGTCATAGCCTACAAACACAACATTGTGATACGGCAGGCTCTCAAAGATAAGGTCATTAGAGATACAGTAATTGATGATTTCAAAATCTATTCCTCTCCCGAAAAGATACTCTGTAATCACTCTGTTGGAAGCACATTTTTCAGGGAGAAGAAGTGGTTTATTTTCCTCTTTTGGCTGTGGCTTTTCATAGACCGGAGCCTGAATCGCTGTGTGTCCGATAATGGTTTCCACCGCTTCAAGGAAGCTGTAACCTTTAACCTTAATCAGATAATCCAAAGCACTCCTGCCACCGATACCTCTCGACCACCATATCCATTTCCCGTTTGAAATCTTCAAACTATCGTGGGTTCTGGTGCAATAGGTGTTACCTGAAAACTTAACCAGCTCATACGGTTCATAATTTCTCAGGTAGGTTAATAAGTCCATCTGCTTCGCCTGAATGATTAACTCAGGTGCGATAAATGGCATATCGACCACCGCCTTCCTGTTTATCTCTCATACGCTTTCTCCTTTCTGCCGCCGACTGCTTCGCCCTCATCAGGCTCTCCGCCGACAATCTCATTTTCCTTTTTATCCATATTGAGCAGGATATTCAGCTCATCAAGTCGAGCAGTTTTTGCCCTCAATTCTTCCTCTTTGGCAAACGGCTTTTCGATTTCCTGCTTCGCTGTTTCAAACTGCTTTTCCGTATTTTCAAGGCTGTTTTTCGTATCAGCAAGTGCTTCTTCAAAGCGTTCAATGCCGTTATCTATTCTCACGATATTACCGTGAGAATCATCGCCAAGCGGTACATCTCTGCTTGTTTCGCCTTTTAATTTCACAACATAATTACGCTGAACCGTATCAAAATACAGTTCCATTTGAAAGCCACGGTACTCGCCAAGTGGTATCGCATCGGGACTGTTCATTGACTTGCAGGCATTGATGATTGCCTGACCTGCTTCGGCTTTTTCGGAATAAGAAACACCCGATACCATCATTCCAAGCGGCTGCTCGTCTATCGGTTTCGGGTGTAATTTTGCTGTTTCAACATCTTTTGTAAGTCCCTCTACACGGGATTTCAAGTAAGCAATCTGTTGTGGATAGAACTTGATGACCTTATCCTCCAGTCCGTATTTCTCTGATAAGAAATTGGATTTTAACATCTTTAGCTTCTGTACTTGAATGTCTAAGTCCATCTTTTCTTTGATATATGGATTACCTGTTGCAAGCATTTTTATCTCCGCATAGGACAGTGCGGTTTCATCAATATCCTCTGCCGACCTGACCGGAGATTTGCTCGTCATAATCTGACTTGCGAACTTCTGCTTACCTTCCACAAGCTGATAGAGGTATGCATCAAAGGTCTGCTCTGTTACATAACGGTAAATATCAACCTGCGGATTTTCATTGCCTTGACGGACAATTCTACCGGAACGCTGCTCCAAATCTGAAGGTCGCCACGGACAATCCACATCGTGAAGTGCGATAAGTTTATCCTGCACATTCGTTCCTGCTCCCATCTTCTGAGTAGAGCCAAGAAGCACCCTGACTTCTCCCTTGCGTGTCTTTTGGAACAGTTCCTTTTTCTTCATATCCGTGTCGGCTTCGTGTATAAATTTTACTTCACTTTCAGGAATACCTCTCTCAATCAGCTTTTTCCTAATGTCGTTATAGACGGAAAATGTGCCGTCATTCTTCGGCGTGGAAAGGTCACAGAACACAAGCTGTGCCGATTTCTTGTCGGCATTTTCTTCCCATATTCGATAGATGTTATCAACGCAGGCATTGATTTTACTGCCCTCAAAATCAGGCAGCATATCGTTTAGCATACGCTGGTCAAGAGCTAACTTTCTGCCGTCGTTTGTGATTTTTAGCATATTATCTACACTCGAATCCACACCGCCGCCACGAACTTTCTCGGCTCGTTCCGCAAGGGAAGCAACCATTTCTTTCTGCATTTCCGACGGCTTGACCGCAACATTATGGAAGTGCGCTTCCGGCACAGGCAGCTCCAGCATATCCGCCGTCTTAATATCGGCGACCTCCTTAAACATCGCCATAAGCTCCGGAAGGTTATAGAATTTTGCAAAGCGGGTTTTTGCTCTGTAACCAGTTCCCTCCGAGGTAAGCTCAACGGCTGTTACAGTCTCTCCAAAGGTACTTGCCCACGAGTCGAAGTGCTGCAAGTTGTTTTTGACAAGCGTGTTGTACTGCAAGTATCGCTGAATGGTATAGAGTTCCACCATACTGTTTGAGATAGGAGTACCGGTTGCAAATACCGTTCCTCGACCGCCTGTAAGCTCGTCAAGGTATCGGCACTTCATAAACAGGTCGGAGGATTTCTGTGCTTCCGTCTGAGCGATACCGCCCACATTACGCATTTTGGTGTAAAGATAGAGGTTCTTGTAATAATGACTCTCGTCAATAAAAAGCCTGTCCACACCGAGTTCTTCAAAGGTAACAACATCGTCCTTGCGGCTTTGGTCGTTGAGCTTTTCCAGCTTTTGCTTCACGGACTTTTTAGACTTTTCAAGCTGTTTAATGGAGAAGTTTTCTCCACGGT
>OJPW01000947.1_pt1 | contig 19850 bp, 23 predicted proteins | sample 1598571 | NCBI WGS metagenome assembly OJPW01 (sample SAMN03922493, study PRJEB24848) | human gut metagenome | isolation source: stool sample | host: Homo sapiens | place: Germany | collected 2011-05
ACTTATGTACTATATAACCATCATTTTTTAGATACACCTCGATTAAATCCGCAATTTCTTTTTCATCATCAACAATTAAAATGTTTTCATTCATATTAATCTTCGCACTCCTTATTGACCTCATCTGGAAGAGCTTCCATAATATCCCCAAAATCACATTGCAAATATTCGCATATGTCAAGCAATACAGGAAGCGTCACATTTTCATTTTTTCCAAGTTTTGCAAAAGTGCTTTTGCTTGCACCAACTGCTTCTCTTAATTGACTTTTTTTCATTCCTCTATCTATAAGCATTTTCCATAACTTATTGTAGCTAACCCTCATATTTGCACCTCCGTAATTTGTTCCATTTCATTATAGCACCTTTTTACTGCATATACAATCCTTTAGTCTGCATTTCTGTACTAAAATTATTATTTATGTACCTTGTCGCCCAAAAGAGCGACAAGGTTTATCACAATTTAATAAGCAGGGATACCGTAGTTACAGATAACATTGCTTTAATTCGATTATGGGTCTTATTTCCGCAATCAATCAATAAAAGGCTTTTTTCAGCACTGTTTTCTTAATATTAACCATACTGCTCAAAGAAGAAAAATATATTTAAGTATTGTAATATCCATTCATAGGAAGTGAAATATCTTATAGTCGGCATTTTCACATCGTTTAATAAGAAGCCACATATCCATACAATATAAGGGAAGGATTATGTTGAAGCAAGGTGGTGAGCTTATGGACGAGAGAAACAACGATTTTGATTTCGATTTTATGCCGATAGGACAGGCGATTAAGAAAGCCCGTGAGGCAAGAGGAATGACGAGAGAGCAGCTTTCTGAAATAATCGGCTACGCTCCCAGACACATTCAAGCCATTGAAAATGAGGGAAAATATCCAAGCATCGAGCTGTTTATCCAACTTATTCAAATGTTTGATGTTTCGGTTGATGAGTATATATTTCCTGACAAAGAAGTCAAAAAGAGTTCCGTCCGCAGACGCTTAGACGCACAGCTCGATAAATTAGACGATAAAGAACTGTCCGTGATTGAAGCGACTGTAAACGGTCTATGTAAGGCAAAAGAGCCAGAGGAGTAACCTCTGGTTTTCTTTTGCCCATTTTTAATAAGCGGGGATACCGTAACCATAGATAACGCTGCTGCCGACAGCGTAGCTGTTCTGCCTACAGGCGTCGCCAGAGTTACCCTCAACAGTATAGACTGTTCCGTTTTCCACACGCTCTACAATACCTACATGGTCTGTAAGACCGTCGCCTTCCCAGTCAAAGAAGATAATGTGTCCCGCCTCTGGCGTAAAGCTGCCGTCCTGCCATTGTCCTCTCTCCATAAACCATTCAGAGCCTTGTATGCAGCCCGCAAACTTTGGAATAACGCCGTTTTCAATATAACCGCACTCGTTAGCGCACCACGAAACGAAGCAGGCGCACCACTCGACACGGGAGTTGAAGCCGTACCACGACCAATAGGGCTGACCGCCTATATTACCGACCTGCGATAGAGCCACGGTCACGATTTCGCCGTCGCCTACAGATATACCGTAAAGCACCTGCGACCATAGCGAATTGTTTTCATCGGCAAGTAATTCGGATAACATCTGCCTTTGCTCATCGTCAAAACCGTATTGGTCTGCCATTTCCTCGGCTGTTTTGTGGCTGACTGCGATATACAGGTAAGTCCGTGTTTGGGTGGTTTCGGTCTGGACGATATTCCCGTGACCGTCATCGGTTTCGGTTATCACGGTTTCAGTCTTGCTTTCCGTTCTGGAGCTGATTTCGTTCATTTCCCAGAAGATGTCCGTCAGGAGCTGCTTTTTGTTATCGTCCATTGTAGCCACTTCCTGCGGGTTGTCTGGGTCGGTAGTAGTCTTGACCGAGTAAACCGCAAGCACCTCTTTCCAGACGGCACGGCTCCCCGACATCTCCAGAACATCATAGGCATTCTCGTTTTTGATTTCATCAAGGCGGCTGTCATATTCGGTATTGATTTCCCTCACCACGGTCTGCATCGTCATTCCGCTGCCTGAGTCTTCGCCCGCAAAAAAGATACCGAATACCGAGCCTACAAGCATACCGATAAGGCAGATGACCAAAATCACAACAACCGCAATCCAGCCGCCCGCCGCAATCGCCGCAATCAGCGCCTTTGTTCCTGCGATAATCGCCTTAACCGCCGCCGCAGTCGCTTTGACCGCCGCTTTTACAGCAGCAATCGTAGCCCGTGCCGTGACTCTGGCTGCCTGTGCAGCTCTTTGAGCCGCTTTTACGGAAGCCTTTGCCGCCGCCTGTGTCGCTTTAGCAGTATGCTCGGCAGTTTTTATCGCCGCCTTTGAGGTCGCCTGTGCGGTTTTCACGGATTTTTGCGTAGTTTTTGCCGTGCCTTTTGCGGCTGTTTTTATTGTCTTTTTTCCGCTTCGGGCAGTCTGCATTATGGTCTTTTCCGCTTGATTTGCGCCCTTGACTGCCTTATCTGCGGAACGGCTGACGGTACTGCGGTAGGTCTGTACGCTGTTTCCAGACATACGCTTCTCGGCGGCTTTAGCGGCTCGCTTCTGCTTGAAATCGGATAGTTTATCCTTTGCCTTAACGATATTGTCCTTTGTGGTTTTGACCGCCTTTTGCCCCTGCTTGTTGAACTGATGAACGCCCTCATTTGTAATGCGCTCTGAAGCCGCCGAAACTCTGTCGGCGGCATACTCGGTAGCAGAGCTTTCCTCTGCGTAATAGCCCTGCTCCGCCTTGTCCTTTATTTTGGAATAAGCGGACTTCATACGCTCGGAAGCTACCGCAGCCTTGTCAATGGTTTTAATCGTACCCTTGACCGCATCTCTGGTTTTTATATCAGCCATAGATAACCTCCTTCCCCAGAAGATTTGCAGTCACATTACACAACTTTTTTTGCAACTACAACAAGCCTGCCGTTCTGCGCCGAGTATTCGCAGGTAGAGAGTGTGATGAGCCTGTCGCCGTATTCTGCGTTTACGCCTGTTTCATACAATGCAAGCTCCTTGCATTTTTGAATATAGGCGTTAAACTCGTCCTCGTTTTCCGCATCGACAAAATCATAGTAGCGGAAGCCCTGAGAGCTGTACGCCACAGTCTTAAAGACAGCGACAATCTCATATTCGCCACGCTCCGTAAGGCTATCAAACTGAATGGTCTTGTGCTCCTCATAGAAGCTCTGGGACTTGTAATCCTCCAAAGCTCCGAACATCTTGCCACCCTTAATGTGATGACCGTAAATAACAAGGTTATCGCTGCCTGCAAGGTCGCAGTTTTCCTGAATATACGGCGTTCCCAAGTCGCTATATTCTTTATCAAAGTTACGCTTCAGATAGTAGTTCGGCTCATTCGGCGTCTGCATCACGGGGTAATTGACGGTTGTGCCTGCAATGGAAAGCCAGCCGACCATATCCGTGTTTTTCAAAAACAGTTCGCCGTACTCCGCAAGGACATTTTCTTCCTCAGTCAAGGGGACTTCTGGGGCGTTACTGTCCTCTGTCTGCGCCTGCTCCACGATTGCGGCAATTTCATCAAAGGCTTCGGTCTGCTCGGCTTCGTGGGCATAATGGTCGTAAATGCGATAGCCGCAAAAAACCGCCGTACCTAAAAGGCACACGGCGGCAGCAAGGCAGATGATTTTTTTATAATCTTTCATAGGCTTTTGTCCTTTCTTATCTTACATTATCAATGCGCTGCTTCGGTGTGGACAAATCTCTGCAATATTCGGGATACCTCACCTTAATGCCTTCCATAAAATATGGGGCAAACTCACAGCAGAATAAATCTTCTGGGGTAAAGCTCTTTTCCCGTCCTTCCTCCACATAGTTATTCCATAGAATAAAGGCAAGGCGGCAGACCTTGACTGTGCCGCTTGTCTGCCAGCCGCCGTGCATACCCTCTGGCACAATACAGTCGTTCTTAAAATCAAACATCTGATTGATATTCGCCCTTGTTTCCACAGCAATACCCATCACATAGAAAAACGCCCTGTGATAGCAGTCGTTTACCCTGCATTTCATCATATTTTCCAGAAAGAAATCCCTATGTGCTGTGCTGCAAAATCTTATCTCTGACATAAAACACTCCTTTCGATTTTTAGGCAAAAGAATAACGCCCACCCTGTAAAGGTGAGCGTTACCGATTGCGTTATTCGTTTCAATTTTAGATACAAAATGCGGCGTAGAGAGGAACGGTCTTTTTATTGTCCTCAAAGCCGAAGTTTTTTGCAGAGAGCTTGATGGCGTAAGCAGGCTTATAGGTTTCCATATAGACCTTCAGGCTCTTTGCTCTGGTGTTGTCAGCCGACTTTACTTCAATGGGGATTAGCTGACCGTCACGCTGAATGACAAAATCTATCTCAGCCCCACGCTCGGACTCCCAATAGTAGGTCTTGTATCCGTTAATGGTAAGCTGCACATCGACATAGTTTTCAGCCATACCGCCCTTAAAGTCGTTCAGCTCCTCGACCATATAGAGAACATCGTTTGCCGCTAAGTCTTTCTTTGCACAGAGCAGCCCCAAGTCGGAAACATAAATCTTGAACGCATCAATATCACGGTAATTCTCCAAAGGCTTCTTGATTTGCTCCACCTTATACACCTGTGAAACGATACCCGACAGGCAGAGCCATTCGATGGCGTTTTCAAACTCGGAAGCCCTGCCGCCTTTCTTTATCAGCTTATACTGAAAACGGGTATTCTTTTTTGAGAGCTGTACCGTAATGTTGTCATAGGCAAGTCTTGTTTTCTTGATTTCGTTCACATTGTTGTACTTGCTCATATCGTTGAGATAGCTTGCGAGTATGGTGTCCTGCGTGTGGCGCACAAGGATATAGTCCTTTGTCTCTTTGAACTGCAAGACGCACTCAGGCATACCGCCCACAACGAGGTACTGCCTGTAAAGCAGTATTGCCGCATCGTGCAGGGCAGAGGGCATCGGCGTATCGGTTTCAAAGCACTTTTTAATCTGCGCTACCAGAGCGTCCTCGCCCATAGCCAGCATAAACTCTTCCATATCCATAGGGTACAGGGTTTTCATATCAACCTTGCCCACAGGGAAAGAGAATTTCGCCCTGCCTACCGCCACACCGAGCAAGCTGCCGAGAGCTACGATATGATAGTCTGGAGCGTCCTCACAAAAGTATTTCAGAGAAGTCAAAGCCCGTTCGCAAAGCTGTACCTCATCGAATACTATCAGCGTCTTTTCCTTTACTATCGTCTGTCCTGCGATGTGGGATAAAATGGGTATCAGATAATCAGGACTGATATTTTCCTCAAAGGTTTCGTTCAGCTTTGGATTTGTTTCAAAATTGAAGTATGCCACATTTTCATAGTGGCTGCGTCCAAACTCTAAAATCGAGTAGGTTTTTCCGACCTGTCTTGCTCCCTGCAAAATTAGGGGCTTACGGTGCTCGTTTTCTTTCCACGCTTCCAAGAAGCTCATTATTTTTCGATACATTGCCAGACCTCCTTTAAGGTGCTGAACATAGTATAGCACACATTCGTGTAAATATCAATGATTTTTGCTTGATTTCTAACACTAAATTACACGAACTCTATTTTGAACTTCTCAAAATTCGACACGAACACCGTAAGCCCTCTTTTTTACACCTCTCCGAACTTGGTTGTCATCAGTTTGTAAAGCTCTGTGTTGCGTGGGAACTTGTTGATAAACGGTACAAGGGAGCTGCCGACCTTTAATAGTCCCTGACCTGCGCCGACATTCGTAATATAGCTCATCTGAAGGTCAGAGATATTCAGGAGCTTGGCAAGCTCAATCCTGTCGGTGGACGCTTGATTGAGCATAATGATAAATTCGGAGTTTGCAAGCATCGTCCTCGCCGTATGGCTCTGCAAAAGGTCGTCCACATTCTGGGTAATACCTGTGCAGTACGCCCCGTATTTCCGCACACGCTTCCAAAGGGTAAAGAGGAAGTTAGCAGAATACTCGTGCTGGAACAGCAGATAAATCTCATCAATGAAGATGAATGTGTTTCTGCCTTTCGCCCTGTTCTGGGTGATACGGTTTAAGATGCTGTCAAGAACGACAAGCATACCGATGGGCTGCAACTGCTTGCCTAAATCCAGAATGTCATAGCAGATAAGGCGGCTGTGGGTATCCACATTGGTATGCTTTGCAAAGGTATTCAGAGAGCCGTCTGTAAACAGCTCGATTGCAAGGGCAATTTCCTTTGCTTCTGGCTCGTCCTGCTTTAAGAGTTCCTCACGGAAGTCCTGCAAGGTGGGCGGTACGCCCTGATAATTGCCCTGCTGATAGTGGCGGTACACGCCTGCCGTGCAACGGTCAATGATTGACTTCTGCTTCGCACCCAGACTTGCGCCGCCGATGAGCTGCTCGCATAGGGACAAAATAAACTCCGATTTCAGAATGACGGGGTTTGCGCCGTCACCGTAATCGGAGTTCATATCCATAGCATTGATATGGTTTTCGCTCGTTGCCGAGATGTGAATGACCTCGCCCTGCATAGCCTTTACAAGCGGCGAATATTCTCGCTCAGGGTCAATGATAATGACATCGGCATTAGGGTCTGTGAGAATAATATTTGTCATTTCTTCTTTCGCCGTAAAGGATTTTCCTGCTCCAGACACACCGAGAATAAAAGAGTTGCCGTTGAGCAAATAGCGGCGGTTGGCGATAATCATATTTTTGCTGATAACATTTTGACCGTAGTAAACGCCGTTTTCGTGATGGATTTCCTGTACTCTGAAAGGAATAAACACCGCAAGGCTTTCCGTTGTGAGGGTACGCATCGCATCAATCCTGCGGACACCAAACGGCAGGGCGGTATTCAGCCCGTCCATCTGCTGATATTTCAGCACCGCAAACTGACAAAGGTGCTTTCTGGCTGTGGTAAGGAGGGCTTCCGTATCATTGTCAAGCTGTTCCTTTGTTTCCGCCGTATGCACCATCGTCAAAACCGCAAAAAGCATTCTCTGGTCACGAGTCGTTAAATCGTCCAAGAACTCCTTGCTTTCCTTGCGCTGCTGTTCAAGGTCATAGGGAATGACCGCCGAAAAATTGTTGTTCTGATTTTGTTTGCGCTGCCAGTTTGTGATGTTGGTTTCCACGCCGAGCAGCCTGTTTTCGACCTCACGCACGGCTTCGTCTGTGGGTACGGGGATAATGTCAACGGACATCATCATATTGCGGTTAAGCTCGCAAAGCTCCGCCACCATACTGTCCTTGATATACGCCGCATACTCACGCAGAAAAATGACACGCCCATATCTATCGCCCATACGGAAGTAATCCTTTTCAAACTCAAAGATATCAGGGCAGATAAAGTCCTTGAAATCGTGACCTTTACGCATTGTCTGTTTCAGGTCGAAATGGAACGCCGTTTCTTCGCCTGTGCGGTAGAAGTCGTGGAAAATGCGGAGCTTTTCTTCCGCTTCAAGCTCTACGCATTTTGAGCCGAGCCTGCCGAAATGAGAAATCAGGTCTGCGCCCACACGGGCAAAATAATTCCTCGCTTCCTCAATATTCTTTTTGCAGACGGAAATCGTCACATACTTGTCCTGTACGATAGAGTTCGCTCCCGTCGCTTTGTCGAGCAGCATCTTATTGTACTCCTTGCGGTACTTATCCAGTCCGTCCTCCGCCATAGGAATTAAAATGGTCTGCTCGAAATCAACTTTGTTGAGCCTGCGGTTATTGACCGTGATTTTTGTGGTTGCGCCGCTATCGAGAGAGTTGAGAAGCTCCGAGTATTCAAGAAACATTGCTTCTTTATCCTCACGGCTTGCCACGGAGTAATTTATATCCTCAAACTTAAAGGTCTTTGCGTATTTGTTGCTGCCGACAAGGAAAATGCCGTCCTCCCAGATAGTCTTAATCGGGATAATCGCCTGCACCGATTTGGGAACGACAAACTTTTCCTTATCCTGCTTAAACAGAGTTTTAAGAGTTTTCAGCATTCTTTACCTCCTTGCTGCGTTTTGCTTTTCTTGATTTTTTCGCCACGGGGCAAACGCCTTTTTCGTGGTTTTGGATTGTGGTTTTCAGCGTTTCATAGTAGAGATTGTCGGGGTTAAACATCAGCTTTTTCGGCATCAAAAACTCCGATTTAATCCACGCCCATACAAATTGCTCTGCGGTCATACCGTTGTACTTGACAAAGCCCATTACCGCAAATGGGGCAGCGCCGAGAATACACACCCAGCTAAGCGTTTCTATTCCGAAATACGGACGGAGAATAAAGTACAGCCCCACCGCTACGCCGCAGGCAAGCAAAGAAAAAATGAACTGCCGCAGCGACAGTCCAAAAAACATACTCTCCGTGTAATTACGGATTTCCTTGTTTATCTTGACTTCCAAAAGCTACACCTCCTTATCGTTCCATACCGCTTTTTTGTCTGGACTGCTTCTTGCGGGACGGATATGGGATATATTCTTCTTCACCCGCAATAATACTGAATTCCGCTTTCAGAAACGGATGCGTTTCCTTTTCCTGATACTGATGGATAAGCGCAACAGCACTTTCCTTTGTAGAGGTGCTTCCCTGTTGTACTCCGTCCTTAAAAACATAAAACCGTTTCATTGCTTCCTCCTTATAAGCCCATCATTTCTCTTACAACACGGTCTGCCATTTTGACCGCACCGACGAGGACGAGCATATTAAATACCAGCTCTCCGATATAGCTCCAAACCATAGATACAGGCGCAGCGTTCGGGTCAACCGCAGGGGGAGAAGCCGCAAAAAGGGAGAAGATGATACAGGCAAGTACAATAATTGCGCCCTCCAGACAGACGGCGGCATACGATTTGATAAAGCTCTTGCCCACATTCTGGCTCGGCTCTCCCGCAAAAGTGGATAGAGGAACGGGAGCGATTGCGGTATAAAGATATAAGCGGAAAAATCTGCCGTACACAGACATTATCATTATGAATGACAATATCGTGATGAAAAGTCCGCCGATGAGCGTAACTGCCCATAGGGGAATACTCTCGAAAAATCCGCAGTCCTCAACAGCCGTAACAATTTCCTGCGGCAATACCGTCTGCGCTGCCGAGCCGAAGCCGGCGGCATTCATAATGGTTGATATTAAGCCCTGCACGATGTTAAACAAAGCCATCATCAGCTCCAAGCCGTAAGTCACGACGCCTTTTGCAAGGGCAAAGCGAATAAACAGCTTCAGGGCGTGTTCGGGCTTTTTGACTTCTGCGAATGACCCACAGGTTTTCATTACGCCGATGACAAAGAAAAGCACCAAAAGTGCAAGTCCGATAGCCTGTACTGCGCCGTGAATATCTACGATTACATTCCAAATTGTGCCGCCCTTGAACTGCTCTGGGGATTGGGTAATGAGCTGCCATATTTCCGACAGCTTGTCGTTCCAAGTCCGCAGAGCGTTCTCCAAGTTTTGCACAATCCAATTATCTGACATTCGACCACCTCCTTAGATAATTGGATAACGGGAGTAAATCCGCAAAGCGGCTCTGCTCCCGTTATCTTGTCTTGTGTCAGTTTTTCAGCCTGTAATAAGGGTAAGGATTTCTTTCGCAAAGGTAATCACAACGCCGCCTGCGAGGGTCAAAAAGCCGTTTGCTCTCTGGGACGGGTCGTGCGATTTCAGCGAAAGACCAATCTGCACTACGCCGAAGCCAAGCAAAATCATACCTACGGCACGGATTAAGCCGAAAATGAAGTCGGACAAATTATTGACTACGGTAAGAGGGTCACTTGCTGCAAAGGCAGTCATAGATGTGCCGACCACCAAAGCCGTTGTCATAACGGTCACGCAGTAAAAGCGAAAGCCCTTTTTTACCTTGCCAGACATCGGCAGCTTTACGATTTCCTTACTTTCGTTCTTCTGAAAAAGTTTCATAAATAAAAATCCTCCTTTAGATGTTAAAGATTTCCTCCAAGTCCTCGTTGGAGAGAAGCTCATAGGAAGTGCTGACAGCTTTTACGCTTACGGCGTTCTTAGGAATATCGCTGTCAAACACAAGGGTTGCGACAGCCTGCACAGGCTCTCCGTGAATATACGGCGGTTTGCCTCCGTCGGTTGTCAGCTTTACATTCGGGTGCTTCATAATGTCATACTTGAAGTCCATTACAGGGCGTTCCCCACGCAAAAAAAGAAGTGCGTAGCGGTTATCAAGCATACGCACTTCATCTGGCGTCATCAGCTCACGCCCAGATATTTGATAGTTGGTTGAATAGCTGCCGCTTCGTCCCTCGCTCTTTCCGTAAGTGTTGGTATCAATCGTTTCCTTGCCGAGCAGTTCGGACACATACTTGTGTGTGCTTTGCTCGTTGCCGCCCAGATACAGAAAAGTATCGCAGTTGCCGACAATGCTTTCCCACTGTTTCTCAAACAAAGCCTTCAACTGCGCCAGATTTTGCAGGATAATGGATACGGACACGCCTCTTGAGCGCATAACGGAAAGTATCTTGTCAAAATCGTCGGGCAGCGAAACATTTGCGAACTCGTCCATTATGAAATGGCAATGCACGGGCAGGCTTCCTCCGTACTTATGGTCTGCCAGATAGAAAAGCTGCTGAAACAACTGTGTATAGAGGATACTCACAAGAAAATTGAAGCTCGTGTCATTGTCGGGAATGAGAGCGAACAGCGCAACCTTCTTTTCGCCCAAAGAGGGCAGGTCAAGCTCATCGGTGGCGGTAAGCCCCGCAAGGCTTTCAAGGTTGAACTTTTCAAGCCTTGCAGCAAGGGTAATCTGGATACTCTTTAAGGTTTTCGCTGAGCCTGAGTGATAGTCCCTGTAATACTTCAGGGCAATATGCTCTGGGTTTACCATTTCCAAGCGGTCAAACAGCTCGTCAAGAGGGCTTACATAGCTGTCGTCGTCCTCTCGGACTTCGCCTGCACGGAGAAGCTCCATTACCATCGGGAAGTTTTGCTCATCGGGCGGAGCTTCATATTTCAGATAGAACACCAAAGACAGAAGCAACATACTTGCCGCCGTGTCCCAAAACGGGTCTTGCGACTGTGAGCCTTTCGGCGTGGTCGCCTTAAAAAGATTGGTCACAAGCCTTTGCACATCGTTATCGTTTCTGAGATAGACAAACGGGTTGTAACAATGGCTGCGGTGCATATTGATAAGGTCAAGAACACGCACCTCATAGCCTTTCTTTTCAAGCAGCCCGCCGATGTCACGGACGATTTCGCCTTTCGGGTCTAAAATTACCATTGAGGTATTGCATTGCATAGCGTTCGGCTTACAGAAAAACCTTGTTTTTCCCGCACCAGAGCCGCCGCAGACCAAAATATTCAGATTGCGGCGGTGCTTTTTCCCGTCTAAGCCTATGCGGACATTCTGGGTAAGCAGCTTATTTGCGGACAGGTCTTTGTCACGGTATTTCTTATTCAAAGCACCCGCATCGCCCCATTTTGCTGAGCCGTGCTCCTCCCGCCTGCGGTAGTTCCTGCGTGTGGAGAAATAAATACCGATGCCCATAGCGTAGGCAAGCAAAAAAATAAGGACAGTCTTTGCGCTGTCCTCGCATACCGTTATTTCAAGCGGATTGCCTAACGCCACGGGCAGACCTCGGATGATTTCAACCAGACCGCCGCCCACATAGGGGGCTGTCAGCAGGGCGAGCCATATAACAGGAACAATCCCGCAGACGGAAAGAATTAAGCCCGTTTTTTTGTCATCGTTCCTCATTGCACCTGCACGGAATGACCCTGACCTTTCTGGTCGGGGCGTTCGCTACCTTGTCAATCAGCTCGTCAACAGGCTCGGTGGGGCGTTCCTCCTGTATCTGCCGTGTCCGCAGGGTATTGAGCGCATTGATAACGATATTTTTATCGTACCTGTCAAGTGCGATATGGTATCGTTCTTCTTTCATAAGCTGCACCTCCGATTACCGTTCCTGCTCTTTATTCCTTGCAGGCTTATTTTTCTCCATACTCTTATACATATCGCTCTGAATTTCGCCCAGAACATCACGCATCGTACCAAGCTCTCCCTTGAACACCTGCGTATCCATTCCGTCATACTCTCTGGGAAGTCGGGAAAAATCAAAGCCTTTGGTATCTACGCCGTAACGGGAGCTTACCATATAGGCAACGCAAAAGGATTTGAAATCGGAAGCGTCACGGCTCTCATTGTACTTGAAGTCATAGACCGCCGCAGATACTTCCTTTGCCATACTGATAAACAGCACTTCCTCAGAGAGTCCCTTTTTGACAAAGATAGTCTGCTGAGAGCTGTCATAGTAGGCAGGCAGTTCCAAGTCAACAACAGGAACGCAAGGCACGGGGCTTGCGTCAATCAAAGCCGATACAAGCTCACGCATAGATTTCTGCTCCTGCGGCTGCATTCTCTCTTTTGCTGATGTTTCGGAAATGTCATAGACTGCTTTGGCGTTATAGGAAATGCCCTTTGTACCGTCCTCACGGGTATATTCCTTGCTCGGCTCAAGGATAACGACCTTCTGTGCGTCCTTGTTTACATAGACACGGCTCTGCTTCCAAGTGTTGTAGTCTTTAAGCTGTGTCGCTTCGGGCATTTGTGCCGATACCAAAATAGCGTTTGCAACCGAGTAACGGTCAAAACGCCCCTGCACATCAAGATACTGACGGAAGCTGTCGCCGCTTATCATCATTTCGACGCAGGTGTTGTCAATCAGCTCATAGGCTTCCCTGCGCTGCGCCTGTTTCTGGGCTGCCCATTCCGCTTTATCAAACGGTTTGCTGCCGCCGTTAAACACATCATAAATGCTCATTCTGTTTTACCTCGTTTCTTTAGATTTGGGTTTCTTTTTCTTTCTCTGGGGCTGCTTATGCTCGGTCTTGCCTGCGGGTTGCTTCTTCGCCCTGTCAGAAGCAGAGCTTTTGTCCAGGGCAGAAGAAGTATCCGCTTCCTGTTCCTTTCGGCTCTCCTTGATTTTCCGCAGTTCCTCTCTGACGGACGGTTTTTCGTCCTTAGTCATAGTAGCCCCCTCTGCGGACTTCTTTGGCTGCTCTGAGATAGGCTCGGACTGAGGGGATTTTTCGGTCTTTGCCAATGAGGGGTTTTGAGCATTTTCCTCCTTTTGGATAGGCTTACCCATAAGCTCATCGAGCAGCTTGTCTTTCTCGGCTTTTTCCTGTACGCCGATGTCTGGCTCTGGCTGACCTGTTTTTTCATCTTTGAATTTCTCGGTTTCGGTCACAATAGAAGCGGTGGTTTCCGACGCCAATTTGAAGCGTTCCGCAATGCGGCTGATTTTCGATGCGTCCTCCGCACGGGCAATCACATCGACCTCCGCATTGGGGTCTTTATTTCCTCTGTCCGCAAGGACGCAGTAAAGTACGCCGTACTTTTTGGCTTCCTGCGTAAACTTTTTCAGGTCGCCGTTCTTTACGGTAAAGACTTTCAGCTCCTTGCCAGAACGGAGCATATTGGTAAGCCTTGCTTTGCCCTTTGTTTTCTTTTCCTCTTTCAGAATGGAATAGAGGAGAACGGCGATGTTCTTCGCACCTGCGCCTGTGATTTTGGCTGCGACCTCAAATCCTTCCAAGCTCATTCGGACGATTTGTTCTGCCGCTTCGCCGCTTGTATTCATTCGTCATCAGCTCCTTTCGTTGTTGTTCTTCATCTGCCCGTATGGTGGATAACTTTTCTTTGAGAGCAGCGTTACGGGCTTCGATACTCTCGCACAGCCTAACCTCCTTTCGTATAACGCTCAGGCGTTTGGATAAATCGGAAAGCTGTGACCGTATTGCTTCCTTTTCTTCGCCGCCTGTTTTGCGGGAGATAGAATAAAGTTCCTTGCGCTTTTGAAGCAGGTCGGTTTTTTCCGTTTCCAAAGAGCCTTTATATGACAAGAGCTGCTCTACCGTATCAATGCGATTACGGCATAGCAGCCTTGTTTCCTGTGTGATAGCTTCCATTTTCATTAAGTCGTCTTTCAAAAGATAATGAAGCCTTGCGTAATTCTGTTTTTTATTTTTAGGCAGGATACCGAGCTTGTAGCAGTAGTGCAGATACAGCCCCCGCAATCCGCCGATTTTTTTAGCCCCCGTTAGAGAGCCTTTGACACGGAACACCTTGACTGTCCTTTGCGGCTCGGTAAATCTGGAGAACTTCACAGCGTAGGAGTTTTCTGTGATACGCTCCATAATCCTCTCGTTGGTATATTCTTCTCCGAGCTTATACAGCCGCTTCGGGCGTTTCCACCCCTTACCGATGACCGTCCAATATTTGCGGTTTGGGTCAAAGCTCACACGGTATCCCATTTCAGCCATAATGCGGTCAAAGTCTTTCAGCGTGAACGACTTGCTGATAGCTTCGTCCACCGCCTGCCGTGTAACATTATCCCTCGTGGGCATACCGTTTTTCTCAGCCTGATACAAAGCGTATGGCTTTTTCTTTCCGCTTGGGTGTTCAATGACGGACAGGGCATATTCACGGCAAAGCTCATCGGAACGCTGTCGTAAAAGCCGCAGGTTTGCTTTGTTGTCGTGGTAATGCTTGCCATCCGTAAAGGATACGGAGTTTATGACAAAGTGGTTATGCAGACAGTCGGTATTCAGGTGTGTGGCAACGATAACCTGAAATCTGTCGCCCCACATCTTTTGGGCAAGTTTTACACCGACCTCGTGCGCCTGCTCTGGCGTAACCTCACCGTGCTTAAAGCTCTGGAAGCCGTGATAGCAGACAATCTCGCTTTCATCGTTCCATTGCGCTTTTGCAATCATCATTTCATCTCTGGCGGTGGTCGGGTCGCAGTTTACGCCTGTGACAAAATAACGCTGCTCGGTCTTATCCTTGTTGGTAGCATATTCCATTACATCGACCATAGCCTGCAAATCCGCTTCGGTGTATTTGGGGTTAGCTGTCTTTTCGGGATTTTCCGCATAATCTATGGGGTGGTCGAGCCTGCCACGCACATCCCATATTTCACAGACCGCCATTACGGTGCTTTCCGTGGAAGCAGATATTTTTTTCGGACAGCGATTTGAAACTCGTGCCACCGTCTCGCTTCCTCTTTGAGCATCGGAGCGTCCACAAAGTTCAGGGCGTTGGCTTTTGCCGCAAGCTGATTGATACGGTTGCCGATAGCAGACAGCTCACGCATTATCTTGTAAAACTCTGGGTCAGGCTTTTCGCAGAGCCGATAGCCTTTTACCATTCCTCTCAGGAACGCTTCTTTGGAGCAGCCTGATTTTTTAACTAGAGAGTAGAGCTGTTCGGCTTCCTCCTCAGTCAAGCGGAAAAGTATCTGCACATTTCGTTTTCGCATTTTTCACTTCCTCTCTCTCGGTAAGTCGGTTTATCTGCAAGCAGCACATAATCACGATGCCAGTCAGACCGCCGAGCATTATGCCGATGATGAAAAATATAAGCTCAATCATTCAAAAACTCCTTTCTGCCTGTGGGGTATTAGGGGTCAGCCCCTAACAAGCGAATTTGGATAACCAAATTCAGTGCTTGGTAAGACATTACTCGCTGCACTCGTCCTCACACATACATTCTCCGCACACGGGACAGAAGTACGGGCAGTCCGAACAACGCTCGTCCTCGCTTACTTCTTCTTCGGCGGTATCCTCAGCACCGCCCTCACAAGACTCATTGATTTTGGCTTCGCCGCAGACAAAATCCTCATCGGCAAAGCTGATAAGGTCGGTGTCGAACAGGATAATTTCGGTCTTTGCCTTTGCCTGTTCTGCGCTCTCCGCACAAACGGAGATGGTCTTTTCATAGTGGGCGGTCAGGGTTACATCATACTTTTTCAATGGTTTTTCCTCGCTTTCAACATTAAATTTTTTGGTTTGTCAGGGTATTCTTCGGGTCAAAATCTGCGGACAATCAACGGGCATCACTCCTTTCACGGCTTGAAATCGGTCTTGCAATTCCCAGATAGGACAATAAAAAATCGTTGAAGTCCTTACCGACAGGCGGCGGCTCATCAACGATTTTGTAGTCTTTCTGCAACAATTCTTTGAGGGCGGCGGTACACAGCCTTCCCGTTTTGTCGTTATCCAGATGCAGAAAAATAGTCTTGATACGGGGATTTGCTTTCAAAAATGTGGTCAGGGCTATGGGGATTTTGCTTTCCTTAATCTCTTTCTTAGGCTGATACACACCCGAAAGAGAGAGCAGATTTTCCGATTTATAGTCCTTTCCCTCACACTTTAGATAGGTGGCGTAGGACAGTAAATCAATGGCGGCTTCAAATAAATGCACGGTATCACTCGGTTTGTCTGCCAGAAGTCGGAACGAATACCGTTTGTCGCTGCCCGATGCGTCCCCCTTAAAAGAGCTTCCTATCGTGCCACGGTAGGCGGCATACTTGGGTGTTCCGCTTTCGTCCTTTCCGATAAACACGACATTGTGATACTTGGAGCTTTCAAAAATTGTACCGTCCGCAATACAGTCCTGTATGATTGAAAGGTCAATTCCACGCCCGAAAAGGTACTCGGTCACTCGGTTGCAGTCCTTATTTTTCGGCGGTAAAAGCAGTTCCTTCGGCTCATCTTTAGGAGTAGGGACAGGCGGCGGCTTCCAGTCCGCCGTGATACCCGTAAGCAGTTCTACGGCTTCTACAAAGCTGTATTCCTTAACCTTAATGAGATAATCAAGGGCAGAAACGCCGCCGAAACCTCTCGACCACCAGTACCATTTGCCATTGGAAATCTTCAGACTGTCGTGTTCTCTGGTGCAGTAAACATTCCTCGCCACATGCTTCAGATTGTCTGGTTCATACCTCTGCAAGTAGGAAAGCAAGTCCATCTGCCGTGCCTGCTCGATCACGGCAGGGTCAAGCTGCACATAGGGTCTGTTACTTTTCATTCAATAAAATCACCTCCTGAAATAGAAAAAGCCGAGGGATTTTCGTAATGAAAACCTCTCGGCTATGTAAAATCATATTTAATTGTAACGACAAGTTCTCCGCAAACTGTTATTCCTCAGCATGACTTTTTTTAGAGAAAATAATACATTCGGAACAATTCAATTTTGCAATTAACTTTCTTGCTTTTGAGTATTCGATATCTTCTACAATAGTATATGGCAAATTCTCAAGATTCATTTTAAGTTCATTCATCGGTATTTTTAGAGAAAATACGCTTCTTATATCCAATATAAACCTAATTTTGTCATCTGGAATCGAAATTATTACAATATCACCTTTACTAGAAAAACTGTCATTATCGCTTAACATCACGCAACCTGCTTTTAGCCATTCACTAAAATTAAACCATTTATCAGGTTCCGCTGTTCCTATTGCTCCTGCGTCAATGAAACCACACATTGTCGCTTTTTTATCAGCCTTAATAATGAGTTCTCTGTCTCCATTATCATTTCCGATGCTTAAATACCCTGAAGCATATTCTGCTAATTGATTATTGATATATGAATCAACAATATCATCTGTTCCATATAAAACACATAAGTCATATACCATTCCATTTGTTTTTAACAAAAACTGTCTATAAACATCAGGGATTTCTAATTTAAGACTTTTTTCTATTTCTTTTATTTCTTTCTCGCTCGCTGGAGTATTTCTTATTCCTGAATTAAAACTCATAAGGTTTAAACCTTTCATAATAAATTCCAATTTATTATTTTATATTATATCACACTTTGGTAATGCTTTCTATCCAATGCCTTGTAAGGCGGCATCAACTTTGCGCCAATGCTGCCTTTGTCGGTTATAATACTGCTTTTTTAGATACCCAATGCCATCATACGCAAGTAGGAAAGCAAGTCCATCTGCCGTGCCTGCTCAATCACGGCAGGGTCAAGCTGCACATAGGGTCGATTACTTCTCATTCAATAAAATCACCTCCAGAAATAGAAAAAGCCGAGGGATTTTCACAAGGAAAACCTCTCGGCTATGTAAGTTTAGTATTCAATTTTAGGTGTATATGTCAGCGGAAAACCGAATTCGTCAATTCAATACTGCTTTATATCCGCTTTCCTTATTACCAGTAATCAAAATAAAATATTCTTCTCCAAAGTCTGCATTTAATGAAACAGGTGTGTCTATATATTCAGTAATATCTTCCGAGTATATATTTTCAAAGTTTGGCTCTACATATTCCATTATAATTCTGAATTGAATTGATAACTCTACGGTATCAGCTGAACTGTTTAATTCTTGCCTATTCCATACCTGAAGCACATCGGAATTATGTTTTATTAAAGAACGGTCTGCATTTGAAATACCGCCACTGTATTCCCGTCCATCAGCGATATAATCAAAAACCAATAAACCAATATCTTCTTCTATATCCAATTCAATATGCAATGCTATTTCATCATCAGTAGGAATATATTCATTCGGAATTATCTGATTATATAACACAATACCTATTCCTAATATAACTACTATTGCAATTGCTATTCCAAATTTTCTCTTTTTCATTTTATATAAACTCCTGCTTACCAATATATTAAATCATAAAATTCATGTTTGATATTTGAACAGTATCCAAGAGTAGAGTGATTTTATTTTTTCTTTCGTGTTAAGAAAATTCCAATGACTGCACCAACAAAAATAATCGGCGCTACTCGAACAAACAGCCATTCTAATGAATGAAATACTACTCCAAGAACAGTAGTTTCAGGACTACTATAATCCCAACCTAAATAAGGACTATTGATTAGTATTAAAATCGCAGAAATTATTACTATAACCGCACACAATGAGATAAGCAACCAATGTAAAATTTTTCTTCTGTTAGTTTTTCTTTGTGCCAGTTGCAAGTTTATTACCTCTAATTTTTCAGAAATTGCCTTTAAGCTATCAGCCTCAGTTTCAACAACTGTTTCTCCAAGTAATGTGCTTACAGGTGTTTCGAGTATCTCTGATATGGATATTAACATATCAGAATCGGGAACTGACAATCCTTGCTCCCATTTAGAAACCGTTTGTCGTACCACATTCAACTTAACGGCAAGTTCTTGTTGTGAGAGTCCTTTTGATTTTCGAATTGCTTTAATGTTTTCATTTAGCATTGAGGACGCCTCCTTTCTATTATCGGTCACCAGTTATTGTACGAAAAACTGCCCGTTGCCACAAGCAACGCATTTTAACATTCGGATAAAATGGTATATCAAAACTTGCTGTTTTAATTATAATGTGTCCGTCTTGCTTTTTCCATAGGACAGTAACAAAACATCTATACACAAGAAGTAAAACTTCCTGCCCTATGTAAAAGCGGCATCAGCTTCACGCTAATGCCGCAACGGGTTAGAGCATATTCAGTTTTTTAAGATAGCCGACGCAATCTATACAGCCTTTGAAATAAACCTCTTTCAGCCCTAAACCTGCCATCTCGTTTTTGTATTTCAGCACCTCGACCAAAGCGGCGCAATCCTCCTCGGACAGCTCGCAAGGTCTGTCTACATCAAGGACGGCTTTCACATTGGGGTGCTGTTCGTAGAGCGTTTTTATCTGCTCCGTCAGCTCTTTATACCTTTTGTCGGAATGACAAGCGGCGCTTGTCTTACTGAGATAATCGAAAAAATCAGCATCGTATTCATCGAGAAATGTGCTGAAGCTCAAGTCCTTTGCCATCTAACCACCTCCGATTTTCATTTCACAGCCCTATTATACCGCCCCAAATAAGGCAATACAAATCTGCAAATTCCTTTATCGCTCACGATTTGCACATTTTCTTTCGGGCTGTTCCTCGGCTTGTTCTGGCTCTGCGTCAAGCACGGCAGGGTCTTTCTTATCCAGATTAAGCTCGATATTGAGAGTGTTCAGCCGTTCCGATTTTTCTTTCAGCTCCTCCTCAAAGGTAAAGGGCTTTTGTACCTCGACTTTTGCGGTTTCAAGCTGTTCGATAGTTTCCGTCAGTTTAATCTGTGCGGCTTCCAACCGTGCGGGGAGCTTGGCAAGCTCGTTTTCA
>OJPW01000949.1_pt1 | contig 19833 bp, 17 predicted proteins | sample 1598571 | NCBI WGS metagenome assembly OJPW01 (sample SAMN03922493, study PRJEB24848) | human gut metagenome | isolation source: stool sample | host: Homo sapiens | place: Germany | collected 2011-05
ATCTACACAAGGAGTATCGTCGGCAGCGTCAGATGTGTATAAGAGACAGGCAGTAACAGGTGTTTTTCCATCAATGGACAAATAAGGATTAGGTGTTTCTATTCCGTGTTGGTTGGCATACAAGGATAACTTCTCCATTGCATCGGCTGGCGGAAAGTACCACAAACCATCGGCAGTAAAATACTTTCTTGTTGCTGCATTTTTTACACCACATGCTTCATTGGTTTTTGATAATGGTAAGCCAGTGCGTTTCCACTCTGCACGCAACCACTCTTTTATGGGAACGGCAGTGCCATCATGTAATGGAAGTAAAACTTTCTTTGTATATCTGACGCACACTTCCGTAACAACTGGTGTTTTTCTAATTGTTTTAGAATTAATATTGCCTGCAATATGACCGATACCCTTATCCCAAACATTGGCCTCTTGGTAGTCCCAGCCATTTACCAGTAGAATAGGATGGACTGTAGCCCACCCCAGTTCGGTACCCCAAAACCAAAGTGTTGTATTTGGCTTTGCCGCAGCAGACCATGCGGCAATGTGCGCTGCATACCATTGAGGTAAGGTGTCTACCGTTTTGGAATCACCAGGAAATCCACCTACCCCGTAAGGACCGTCTACTATTATCGCTGTTGGGGATGGCCATTTACAATAGCACTCCAACGCATCACAGTTCCAAATAGATGCTACGGCACCACTATTTAATTGTTTGGCAATAAAGTTTTTCATATCCATCACCTGCATATAGGGTTGATTGTATTCTATCATAATTTTTCGAAAGAAGATAGTGCCTTTTTCTCTTAATCGCTCCCAGTAACAGTTCCTTGCTCCGGTTAAACTTGGTTTTGCTGGGCAACCAGTGTAGCCATCTCCGCCCGAACCTCATCGTAGTAGTTCTGCACCGTGGTGCGGTCCATGCCTGTTTCCCGTGCGATATAGCTTTTATTGCTCACGCCGGGGTGCTGGCGCAGGTACTCCGCCAGCTGCTTTTTCTTGGGGCTGACGCCGTCTGGATACTCCGCAGCCGTCCCATTCCGCAGGGCAGCGATCTCCGCTTTCATTTGCAGGATCAGCTTCGCCAGCTTTTCCTCACATTCCTCCCGCGTGCGGCCATATACATTGCGGGAGTGCTTCTTGCCGTCTGGCCAGACGGGCGAGTACCGTCCCTCCCACAGATCCTCCTTGAGCTGCTTGATGTAGCCCGTGCCGGGTCTGCGGCGCGGCGGTGTGTACGGTTCAAACCTCTGCGCCTCTGATGCAGCTTCTGCTTTCTGTCGGGATATTTCTGCCTTTGCGATGCCACGGTCGATGCTGGCTGCGGCATTTTCCTGCATTTCGTTGGTAATGTGGGTGTAGATATTCAGCGTGGTCTTGGCGGAGACATGGCCAATGATGGCGGACAGTGTCTTCACATCCATGCCGTGTTCCAGCGACATGGTGGCGAAGGTGTGGCGCAGGTCATGGAAGCGCACCCTTTTGCAGTCTGCCCGCTCCAGTATCTGCTGAAGCCGCTTGCGGACATATCCTGGGTCGATAGGCTGGTCCGGCTTGATGCGGGATGGGAACATCAGCGAAGAGAATACTTCTTTCCGGTATTCCCGCAGAAGGGCTGCCATGGCAGGCGGCAGGATGATAGTGCGGAACGCCGCTTTGGTTTTCGGCTCGCTGATGATATTCTTACCGCCAACCGGTGTGACCTGCTTGCTGATATGGAGTTCCCCTGTCTCAAAGTTCAGGTCATCCCATGTGAGCGCCAGTATCTCACCCCGGCGAAGTCCTGTGGCCAACTCCAGCAGGAAGAGTTCGTACATCCCCTCCGCTTTGGCCTGTATCAGAAATCGCTGAATTTCTTCTTTGGACAGCACCTTCATTTCTTTCGGCTCCGGCGGTGGGAGCTTGACGCCGAGGATGGGATTTTTCTTGATCAAGCCATCCTTGACTGCCCTGTCCAGCGCCATCCGTATTACATGATAGCAGCTTCGCACCGACCGCTCCGCCATTTCCGGGCCCTTGGTGCCCCGATGTGTCTTTCTGCCGTTGGCCTTCATCTCGTTCAGAAACTTCTGGCAGTCTGCCTGCGTCAGCTTGTTCAGTGGGATATGCCCGAGACCGGGGATGGCGTGGACATAGATCCACTCCTCATAGCCCTTCTGCGTAGTGGGGCGGATGGATGGCTTGCAGTGATTTTCGTACCAGTAGTTCATCCAATCCCCAAACCGCATATCCGGTTTTACCTTGAAGGAGGCGACCTCGGTGTACTCCTCCTGAAGCTTTTTCAGTTTTTCCACGCATTCCGCTTTTGTTTTTGCCAGGACGCTTTTCTGCTTTGCCTTTCCGTTTTCATCGTACCCCACGATGTGACGGCCTTCCCACCGTCCGTCGCTTCTCAAGCGGACAGTGCCCTGACCGTTTTTGCGTTTCCTTGCCATGTGATCACTCCTTCACCACAAAGTCATTCATGAACTCGCCCACGATCCCTGACGCTTTGCGGTGCATATCCCCTGTGACATGGGTATAGGTGTCCAGCGTGAACGAGGTTTTCGTGTGGCCCAGAATGCCGGAGAGCGTTTTGGCATCCACGCCGCTGGTCAGCGCGTGAGTGGCGAAGGTGTGCCGGAGATCGTGAAAGCGCATATCCGGAAGTCCTGCTTCCGCCAGCAGCTTTTTCATGCGGGTGTAACCGCTGTTCGGCATGATGGGGTCTTCCGGGTGGATCGGGTTCGGGAATATCCACTGGGAGATGGATGTCCTTTTTCGCTCGGACAGCAGCTGCACCGTGCTGGGCGGTAGTTTGATGATCCTGCGTCCCGCACCGGTTTTCGTTTCGCCCACATAGTAACCGCCGCCCTCCTTGTTGTGGAGTGTTCTGCGGACGGTCAGCGTTCCTTTTTCCGCATCAAAGTCTGTCCACATAAGGCCGCACAGCTCACCCCGCCGCAGGCCGGTGGTGATCTCCAGATAGAAGAAGTCGTGCCAGTGCTCATCTGCCTTAATAGCTTCCATGAATCGTTCCAGCTGTTTGTCATTGAGGATAGTTTTTGCGGCAGTCACTTTCTTCGGCAGTGTCACATCGTCGGTGGGGTTCTTTACGATCAGGTGGCGGTCAACAGCCGCATTCAGCGCCTGATGCAGGACGCCGTGTATCCTGCGGACCGTGGTGGGAGACAGCGCCCCGCCGTCCACGCCGCCCTCCCGCTGCAGCTTTCGATACAAGGTCTGAACATCGGCAGAAGTTATTTTTCTGATCTGCTTGCTGCCAAGATATGGCTTGAGACTTCGCTCCGCATAACCGCAGTACCCTGCATATGTGGATGGCCGGACCGACGGTTCGGCACACTCCCTCAGCCAGATGTTCAGCCACTCTCCCAGCGTCATGCGGCTGTCCTCCGTGAGTTCGGCACCGTCATACTCGTCGATGCTCTTGTGCAGCTTTTACAGCAGGGCCTTCTGTGTCTTTGCAGACACATAGTGGAAGATGGAGTCGCCGTTGTCCTTGTGCCCCACTACGATGCGGCCCTCCCAGCGGCCATCCTCCCGCTTTCGTACCATGCCGTCGCCGGACGGTCTTCGTTTTGCCATGTGATTTCACCTCCGAGGCTTTTTCTTTGATTAGGCGCAGCAGCTCCTGCGTGGCCTGAGGGTTATTCTGTAAACACACAATACCGAAGACGCGGAGAGAAAGCGAGTGGAATCCCCGGCGTCGGCGCAAGTTCTACGAAAGCAACAATCCAGCCACGCCATCCTCTCTCGCGATCCGCCTTTACTCCGGGCCTAATCAAAATCCGGCAGCATCCGCTGGATGTCCTGGGCATCCTCAAACCTGATCTGCCCGTTGGTGCGCTTGACCTCGTCCGTCACATAGCCGCGCAGGGCGCGGCGGTCCTCCATAGCGTCGCCGAAGTGCGCGGCGATGGTGTGTGCCATGATACCCTGCTCCACCGCGCACTTGAACAGGATGCTGTTGGTGCGGTTGGTGCTGTCCGCCACGATCCCGCGCAGCGTCGCTGTCAGCGCGTTGGGGAGGTACTCGCTTGCATCCTCCGCGCCCAGATAGCCCATGTAGAAGTGCAGCGACTTCTCAATGAACTCGCTGCGGCTTTTGCAGTTGGCAGTTTCCAGCCAGCCGTCCATGCGGCGGATCGTCGAGGGTCTGATCCAAGCGGGGATCCGCGTCTTATTTTCGTGTTCCATATTGTTTTCTCCTTTTTTCTGGTGTGACACCGCGCAAACCCGCACAGCGTCTGGATTTTTTGCCTTTTCGACCACCTAAGACCCGCAAGAAGGTCTAAACCGACCTCGGAGCGGCATCCTCGGAAAGCCCCGCACTGCGGGGCTTTGTGGGCGAGAGGGGTCGCTTTGCGACCACCTCTCTTTATCTTGTGCTTTTATCGAACAGGTGGGTTTCAGCGAAACTCGCCATAGCAGGGGGGAAAGCGGTGAACCCATGCGCTCTGTTCTCCCTTTGCGCTTGTGTCAAAAAGCAGCAAATTCGGCTTTTGCGAGACGGGGTGGTACCACTACCCTCGGCGCGCGCCGCGTGCTCCCAAAACCCTGCGCGGCCACGGGTCAGGAGGGCATACTTTGCCGTTTTACGCGCTCCGCTCCCCCGCTGCCGGAGTGAACGTAGCGCCCAGCTTTTCGGCTCTTGCCTGTGCCCGCTGCCGTTCCATGGCTTGCCCCGCCTTCTCCATCTGGCGCTCGTAACAGAGGGTGAGGGCATTCTTGATCGGCAGGATGGTGTACCTGAGACAGCCGTTGCGCTTGAGACCGCCCTTGGTGATGATCTCCGTCCGCTCTGTTCGGATGAGACCGTGCTCCTCCAGCGCGGCAACATATTTTGCCACGGTATTGACCGAGATGCCCAGCTTCCTTGCGATGGTGGGGTAGCTGACGATGCACTGGTAGGTGCGGCGGTCTTCGATGCGGAGTAGGTAGGCGTAGATGTTGATCTCCAAGTGGTGCAGTCCCAAATCAAAAACGGCGTTGGGGAGGGGAAAATAATTTTTGATCGTGTCCTTCTTCACATAGGGCGTGTTCAGCATTCCGACGCCCCTTTCGTGTGTGCGGTGATCCATTTCCGCAGTTCCTCCTTCGGAACGACAATGCGCTTGCCGATCCGCAGAGAGGGAAAATCATCCTCCTGAATGAGTTCATAGATGCTGGAGTCCGAGACTCCCATGAGATCCACCAGCTGCTTCACACTCAGCAGCAGGGGCAGTTCATCATAGCTGGTATAAATGCCTTTCTTCAAATCGTGTCCTCCTTGCAGCTTTGTTGGTAGAGCGTATTCAGTTTTTGTCGGTAATGTGTATTTCGATTTCACCCCCTATGATTTTTTCTCTGCTGTACGCCGCGCCCTCGCTCCGTTGGTGCGCTCCCCCTTTGCGGGCTCGTGGCGGCACTTCGCCCGGAGCATCCGGGCTGCGGCGGCAGGGATTCACTTTTCAAGGTTCCGAAAATAACGGTTGACATATCTGTCCTAATGGATTAGACTTATTTCATAAATCCCGTTTCCTGCGTCTACTTCCGGGCATACTATAACATGTCAATACTTCGTTGTCAAGTCTTATTGAACACTATATATTTCATCAGTCTAATCTTGTTTTAAGGAGCGTCCATTATGCATAACTACATTTTCAGAACCTACATCGACAGCGGCAGGGAGTACTACGAGTACACCGATGCGGCGGATAGAGAGCAGACCATAAAAAAAGACTTTCCGTTCCCGGAAAGTCTGATGGAGCTGCTGTATATGGATATCTGGGAGCTGGAAACCATCACCAAAAGGATGGACAAGGCGCTGATGTCTTTCTATCAGTCCAGGGACTACAACGAACTGCAAACCGTAGCGGCCGGCTTGAATGAACTGGCGCCCCGGCATATCTGCTTTGAGCTGCTGCGGCTGGACTGGCTGGAGAGTCTGAAAATGGTGGACAGCACCGCACCTGGAGATTTTCAGGACTTGCTGCCCCACAAGAAGATTTCCCATCTCTGCAGCAGCATCGACACCATGCAGAAGCAGATCAAGGGGCTAATCGCGCAGGCGTTGGACATGGACGGTGAGAAGAGATCCGTATCCGAGAAGATGGTGGCCTACTACAACACCGAGGGCGGCGACACGCTGAACACCTTTCAGTTCCAGCCCCAGTTCATGAGCTTTGAGGTCATCGACCACAAGGTTTTTGCCGAGGTGCTCTATCCCAGGGACATCTATGACCTCATTGATTTCCATGTGCGGGAGTGCGTGAAGCGTGAGGTGAAAATGCGTGTGTGCAAGAACTGCCTGCGCTACTTCGCCGTGACGGGCAAGGCCAGCACGGAGTACTGCGGCCGTGTCTGCGACAGCAAGGGCCGCACCTGCCGGGAGATCGGGGCCATCAACACATGGACGCAGCGCAAGCAGGGCGACGAGGTGTTCAAGGAATACCGCAGGGAGTATAAAAAGCGTTTCGCCCGCATCAATGCCGGCAGGCTGACCAAAAGCGCCTTCTACGCCTGGAGCGAGGAGGCCAGAAGGAAGAAGGAGGACTGCGATGGCGGCGTGATCTCGCCGGAGGAGTTTTCCCGCTGGCTGAAGGAGTCTTGAGAAATGTTGAGCAGAGGAATAAGTCCACCATGACTTGTTCCTCTGCTTTTTCATTGATTATGGCATTGCAGGATTTGAACGATTTTCTCATTCCATTGAGTCCTGTTTGCTTTTGTAATCCCTCCCCCAAGCTTCCATCGATGTGATACTCGAATTGAAGCAACGATGAGCCACTACAGTTGACAATTTTTTCAAGATGCTATTATATAAACAAATAGCTAATAGCGATATGTTAACAAAACGAAAGGAGGTGCACAATGACGGCAACTGCTTTTGGAGAATTTCTGCACACTGTACGCAAGCGCACAAAAGGTACGCAAGTAACAAGAGCTGCAGGAATATCATATGTGTATTTGCTTGATTTAGAAAAAGGTGCCAGGCCTGTTCCAAGCGATACTGTGCTGATGGCATTGGCAAACAATTTGCCTTTTAATCCTGGAGAACGAGAACATTTCTTTGATTTAGCTGCTGCAGAAAATGGGTGTGCACCACCGGATGTTTCGATTTTTGTAAGAGACAACAAAGAACTCATAGACATGATTAGACGAGTTGAACGCACACACATTAGTGTTCAAACTTTGTGCGCACTGACCGAGGGCGTTGAGAAAAGGGGAGCTTTTACATATGACAAATAATATTGGATATGGTGTTGTTTACACACCAGACTCTCTTTCTGAATACGTCGCCGCCCTTTTACTTGAAGAGTTCAATAAGGATATATCATAGAGAGGACACCACTTAGAGCGAAAGCTGAGGCGAATGTGATTAAGCCGTCAGTACAGCGGAAAGAGCATTTTTTCTTCCCGCATCGTCTGCGGGGACTGCGGCTCCTACTTCGGCTCGAAAATCTGGAACTCGACCTCAAAATACCGAAGGGTCATCTGGCAATGCAATAACAAGTTCAAGGGTGAACACAAATGCGAAACGCCGCATCTGGACGAGGAAACCATTTAAGCGCGGTTCGTGGCCGCCCTTAACGCTATCATCGAAAGCAAAGACAACATCCTTGAGGATTGCCGATTGATGCAAGCCACCCTGACAGACTGTACAGGCATTGATACAGAAATCAAGAGTCTGCTTGAGGAGATCGATGTGGTGACCGAACTGACAAAACGCTGCATTGCAGAGAATTCGCAGACGGCGCAGAGCCAGGAAGAATACGCCGCCCGGTACAATGGATTTGTAGAACGGTACGAGAAAGCAACAGCTCGGCTTGAGCAGCTCCGTATCACAAAGGCTGAACGGAAAGCACAGGCGGAAGCCATCGGAGCATTTATGTTCGAGGTGCAGGAATTGGATGCTCTCACCGATTTCGATGAAAAACTCTGGCTGACCGTCATTGACACGGTAACTGTCCACGCCGATGGGCGGTTGACCTTCAAATTCCAGGGCGGCACTGAGATTGATGTATAAATAAAATAGGGCAACGCTCAGTTATGAAGCAATCAGCTTGATAGCTGGGCGTTTTTAGTATTGCGGGACATTCGTCGTTAAGCAACAATGAAAAAACCGCTGACCTATTGACAAAAACAAAGTCTCTTGCTATGATGATAGTGCCACTATCGATTGTATGACTATCGTTGCGGAGGTGCAGAATGTCAAAACCGGATAAAACCCTCGATCCGAAAATCCTGGACGCTGCAAAAAAGGAGTTTCTGGAGAAGGGCTATGAAAAGGCATCGACCAATGCTATCTGCAAGAACGCAGGGGTAACATGGGGTGCTCTACAGAAGCGGTATTCCGGGAAGGACGCGCTTTTCTGTGCGTTGGTCGCACCTGTTGCAGAGGAATTCAAAGCGACCCTGATTGGAAGCAACGAGGATTTTCACGCCCAGACGAAGGAACAGCAGGAAGCCGCGGCCCTGCACGCAGATCGGGACGGAAATCCTTTTGTGGACTATATCTACGGGCATTTCGATGTATTCCGGCTTCTTCTGTGCTGTGCGGGCGGCTCATCCTATGAACACTATATGGATGATCTGGTGGACATCTTGGAGCGCTCCACCCGCCGCTTCATGGAAGCCACAGGCCATGAGGCTGTTATCAACGGGAAAAAAGCCGGAGAAAAAACCGTGCATATCCTCATCAGTTCCTATCTTTATGGGCTGTTTGAGCCGGTGGCACACGAGATGGAGAAAGTCGAGGCTATCACCTATGTGAATGAGCTGAAATATTTCTTCGATGTGGGCTGGGCCGATATTCTGAGTTTGAAATAGTCCTGTTTGAAGCCATCCGCCACTATGGGGATGGTTTCAAACGGCCCGGTAGTTAGCGCACTCTAACTCATAAGGAGCAATGATATGAATCAAACATTGAAAACAATCGGAAAGCTCCTGAAATTTTCAGGTCCATTCCGCATCACGATCCTGCTGTCTGCCGTGTTTTCTGCTTTTTCAGCGGTCATTAACCTCAAAGCCTATCTCTGCGTATATGGGGTCGCAAAGGTGCTGATCCAGTCCTCTGGCAATTTCGGGGCGCTGGACCTGGCGGCCATGAAAGCACTGGGTATGCAGGCAGTCTGGTATGTGTGTATGGGCTTTGGGACCTACGGTATGGCACTGCTGTGTTCTCACATCAGCGCCTACAACACGGTGGCGCGGATACGGATGCAGCTCATCCGCCATCTCGGTACCCTGCCATTGGGCTATCACATCCTGCACCCCAGCGGGAAGCAGCGGAAGATCATCGAGAAGAACACCGACAATCTCGAAATCCTCATCGCTCACAATATTCCGGACTATGTGCAGTCTTTGGTGCTGCCCATTGCGTTTCTGGTGTTCATGTTCCGATACGACTGGCGGCTGTCGCTCATCTGCCTTGTCCCTATTCTTATCGGTTTCATTCTCCTTTTCTCGATGCTAAAGGGTGAGAGCAGCGGTTTTATCGAACAGGTGCAGAAATCCGGGGAGGACATCAGCAATGCCGCCACGGAATATGTCCGGGGGATCGCGGTAGTCAAGACCTTCGGGCAGACAGCATCCTCCTTCCGGCGCTATCAGCGGGCGGTGAAGGACTACGCCGACTTCATGACGAAGTATGCGTTCTCCATGGAGAATGCCTTCAGCCTGTACACCACCATTGTCAACGCTGTGTTCCTCTTTCTTATTCCCGGCAGCATTGTTCTTTATAACCTTGGCGGCGGAGCGGAGAAAACCATCATGACCTTTGCGTTCTTCGCTGTACTGATTCCGCTGGTGGCTTCCATTCTGACAAAGCTGATGCACAGCTCCTCTAACCTAATGCTGGCAGACGCCTCGTTCACAGCTATCGAGGAAATGCTGGCAGAGAAGCCCCTTGCGGAAACAAAAAAGCTGCCGGTTCCTCAAAACGGGGAGATTTGCCTGAACCATGTGTCCTTCCAATACGAAGCGGGCGTGAAGGCGCTGGACGATGTGTCTCTAACTATCCGCCCCGGTACTGTAACTGCATTGGTGGGAGAATCCGGCGGCGGAAAGAGCACGGTCGCCAACCTCATCGCTCGATTCTGGGATGTGAGCGAAGGCTCCGTCACAGTGGGCGGCATAGATGTCCGGGAGCTGGACTACGCCGATTGGATGAAGCACATCAGCATCGTGTTCCAGGACACGAACCTTTTCAAGATGTCCGTTGCGGAGAATGTCGCCATGTACAAGCCGGGCGCTTCACGGGAAGAGATCATGGAAGCGCTCCGTCAGGCGCAGTGCGAGGATATCTTGGAAAAACTCTCCGACGGCGTAGATTCCGTCATCGGAGCCAGGGGCGTCTATCTATCCGGAGGCGAGATGCAGCGCATTGCGCTGGCGCGTGCGATCCTCAAGGATGCGCCCATCGTTCTGCTGGACGAAGCCACAGCCTTTGCCGACGCAGAGAATGAATATCTCATTCAGAGGGCGCTGGATATCCTGCTCCATGGGAAAACCGTGCTGATGATTGCGCACCGGCTCCAGACCATTGTTCACGCCGACCAGATCATCGTGATGCAAAGGGGCGGGATTGCTGAGCAGGGTACCCACGAGGAACTCATGCAGCGGCAGGGCGTGTACGCAAAGATGTATCACGAATTTGAAAACAGTATATCGTGGAAGATCGGAGGTCGGGCATGATATTCAGCAAGTTTTTTCATCTGAGCCGTGAAGGATCAAAAACCATTATGCAGGCCGGTATCTGGCTGGCTGTCTTCAATCTTGCGGCGCTGCTGCCTGTGGTTCTGCTTGCCATGGTCAGTGAGGATATGATGGCAAAGCACTTTGCGGGAGACGGTGGAAATATCCCTTTACTGCCCTATGCTGCGGCACTTCTTGTCATTCTCACCGTGATGTTTTTCACTTACAAGGTCGCCTATCACAAGGAGTATCTGACCTCAGGGCAGGAGGAATACAAGCTCCGTATGGAACTGGCGGATAAGCTGCGGCGGCTGCCGCTGTCCTTTTTCGGGATGCGCGATCTCAGCGATGTCACCGGCATCATTATGGATGATGTGCAGACGATGTCCCACGTGCTCTCCCAGAGTGCAGCGGAGCTCATCGGCGGCATTCTAACGGGTATCGTCGCATTGGTTGTGCTGTTTATCTATGACTGGCGGCTCGCGCTGTATCTGGCGGTATGTATGCCGGTGGTGCTTCTCGTGATGGCGCTGTCCCGAAAAATCTCCGAGGGAACGAACAAGAAAAACCGGAGCAAGAAGCTGGATGTCAGTGCGGGACTGCAGGAGTATCTGGAAAACATCAAGCTGCTGCGCACCACTGAGGCCATGGGCGATTATCAGCAGGGACTTTGCAAAAAGGTAAAGCATATCATTCCCGGTCTTGTGCTGTATGAACTGCTGGCGGGACTGTCTATTTCCATCTCGTATAATGTGATGCGCGTGGGGCTTGGCCTTGTGATCCTGTTCGGTTCGGGGATGCTGGCCGCCGGGGAGATTACGCTGTTTAAGTTTCTGATCTTCCTCTATGCTGCTGTCCGAATCTACGAACCGCTGACCAGCGCCTGCGAGCATCTCGGCGACTTTATCGCGTCGCTGGTCGGGGCGGGGCGTGTTTCTGCATTGCTTGCTGAACCGGAGCAGGGCGGCAGCGAGGACATTACGGTGGATCGCTTCGACATTCGCTTCGACCATGTCCGCTTTGCCTACAACCACGAGGAAGTTCTGCACGATGTATCCTTCACGGCGAAGCAGGGTGAGATTACTGCGCTGGTGGGGCCGTCCGGCTCCGGAAAAAGCACGCTGGCACGGCTTGCTGCACGGTTCTGGGATGTGCAGAGCGGTTCGGTATCCCTTGGCGGCGTTGACCTTCGGCAAATCGCGCCAGAGGAGCTGCTGAAAAACTATTCCATCGTGTTTCAGGATGTGGTGTTGTTTAACGACTCCATTTACAACAACATCAAAATCGGACGGGAGGACGCCACAGAGGAAGAGGTCTACGCCGCCGCCAAGCTGGCAGCCTGTGACGAATTTATTCACCGTCTCCCGGACGGATACCAAACCGTTATCGGCGAAAACGGTAAGACCCTCTCCGGCGGCGAACGGCAGCGGCTTTCTATCGCCCGGGCGTTTCTGAAAAATGCCCCTGTCATTCTGCTGGATGAGAGCACGGCCAGCATTGATCCGGAGAATGAAACGAAGATTCAGCAGGCCATCGGGCGGCTCATTCAGAATAAGACTGTCCTCATTATTGCCCACAAGCTCCGCACGGTAGCCGGCTGCGACAAGATCGTGGTATTGGATAGCGGCAGCGTGGCGGAGGAAGGCACCCACGAGACGCTGATGGAGCAAAAGGGTCTTTATTACAAGCTATACACATTGCAAAGCGAGAGTCTGGTCTGGAAGGTCAGAGCATAAATCAGGAGGTATTTACATGAACACAAAAGATAAAAGCAAGCTGAACGGAAAGGATCTGATCAGCATCGGCATTTTTACCGCCGTATATTTCATCCTCAATCTTCTCATCGCGGCGGCTATGGGCTTTATCCCGCTGGTAAACATGATGATTCCCTTTGCCAGCTCTCTGGTACTGGGCATCCCCATGATGCTCTACTTTTCCAAAATCAAAAAGTTCGGCATGGTGCTCATCACCTACATCATCTACGGCGCGATCCTCACACTGGCAGGCGTCGGCATTTACAGCCTCATTGCAGGCACTCTTTGCGCGCTCATCGCCGAATTTATTCTGAAGGCAAAGCGGTATGCCAGCACCTCTGCCGCCATCCTGTCCTATGCCGTTTGCAGCGTGGGCGCCAACGCCAATGTTCTGGGCTTTGCCTTTATGACTGAGGCGCAGCTGGCGGAAAAGACCTCCTACTACGGGCAGGAATACATGGACATCATCTCCGGATACTTCTCCCATGGCTATATGCTGCCGCTTCTTGCAATTACGGCCTTTGCGGGCGGCGCGCTGGGCGGCCTGCTGGGGAAAGCTGTCCTGAAAAAGCACTTTGCCAAGAGCGGAATGATCTGATGCAGGGGATATTATTTGCCGAAAAGCCCGGAGCGCGGCAGCTCTATCTGGACGCACAGACGAAAATCATTCTCTGCCTTACTGTGTCTTTCCTCATGTTCTCTTGCGAGTATACCGGTGTCATGCGCTTTGTTCTCCCCGTTCTGGCGGCGGTTCCCTTTGTATCCTTCCTGATCCTGCAAAGATATCGGAAAGCGGCAGTCTATGGGATGGTGTATGTGCTCTGCCTTATGCTTCCGATGCTCCTTCGCCAGCTGGACGCGCCGGTTTTCAGCATCATCTCCGGTGCGCTGGCGGCGATCTTCACGCAGATGCTTCCGGGGCTCGCCATGTTTGATGTGCTGCTCTCGTCCACCACGGTCAGCGAGTTTATCGGAGCCATGGACGGCTTTCACATCTCCAAAAAGTTCTCCGTTCCGGTCTCCGTCATGTTTCGTTTCTTTCCTACAATCCGTGAGGAATACGGAATGATTCGGGATGCTCTGCGGCTGCGGGGGGTCGGAGGCTTGGAGCATCCGTTGGAGATGCTGGAATACCGGATGGTGCCGCTGCTGACGGAGCTGATGCAGGTGGGCAACGAACTGTCCGCCTCGGCCATGACGCGAGGGCTGGACACACCGGGAAAACGCAGTAATGTCTGCCCTATGGGATTTCGTGTGCAGGACATCGCTGTATTTCTGCTCTGCGTGGCGGTAGTTTCGCTGTTTATATTTGCAAAGGTGACAGGACGGTAAGATGATCGAGATCAAAAATGTAAGCTATTCCTATGAAAACGCCGTGACGGACGGCGCACTGAAGAATGTCAGTCTCTGCATCCCGCAGGGGCAGACGGTGCTGCTGTGTGGCGAATCTGGCAGCGGCAAGACAACCTTCGGGCGGCTGGTCAACGGTCTAATCCCCTGCTATTACGAGGGAAAGCTGACGGGTTCCGTCATGGTGAACGGAAATGACACCACCCAACTCCAACTCCATGAGCTGGCCGGGACGGTCGGCTCCGTGTTTCAGAATCCCAAGTCGCAGTTTTATACGCTTCTGACCGACACGGAGATTATATTTGCCTGCGAGAATATCGGCATGGAGAAGCGGGAAATATTGCGCCGCTTCACAGAGACCGTTCAGGACTTCCGGCTTGAAAAGCTGCTTGGGAAGAATGTCTCCCAGCTCTCCGGCGGCGAAAAGCAGAAAATTGCCTGTGCCTCTGTCAGTATGCTTAGGCCGCCGATTCTCGTGTTGGATGAGCCGACATCGAATCTGGACATTTCCGCCATTCGGGAGCTGCGGGAGATCGTCGCCCAATGGAAGACATCCGGCAAGACTGTCCTCATCGCCGAGCACCGGCTCTGGTGGCTGAGGAGCCTTGCGGATCGTGTGGTGGTATTTCAAGAGGGCAGCATCGTCGAAGATGTACCGGCAGACGAGTTCTGGCGCAGAACTCCGGACGAGCTTCACGCGGAAGGGCTGCGCGGTTCCTGCCGCTTTGCCCCGCAGGTGAAAGAGCACCGCGCAGACGCACAATATATCATCTCTCCGTTTCGCAGTTCTGATGGCGAATTTACGCTGAACATTCCGGAACTGAAAATTCCCAAAGGCGCAGTGGTGGCCGTCCTCGGCAACACCGGCGCAGGAAAAAGCACCTTCGCAAGGTGTCTGTGCGGACTTGTCCGCAAGTGTACGGTACAGATTATCGACGGTGAAAAACGCTATGCAGGGCGAAAACTGAGCAGACTTGCCTACATGGTATTTCAGGACGTCAACCACCAGCTCTTCTCCGAGAGCGTGTCAGAGGATGTGACGCTGGGGTTGCGCCTGTCCGAGGATGAAAAGCGTTCCACTGCCGAAGAAATGCTGCGGCGCATGGAGCTTTGGGGCTATCGGGAGGCACATCCCATGGCGCTGTCAGGCGGGCAGAAGCAGAGGCTTGCCATCGCAGGCGCACTGGCGGCACAAAAGGATATTATCTTCTACGACGAACCCACCAGCGGTCTCGACTACCGCAACATGGAGCGCGTGGCAGAGAATATCCGGCGCCTCTCTGAGATGGGGAAAACGCAGTTCGTCATCACCCACGACCCAGAGCTTGTGGAGAAATGCTGCGACCGATTCCTGTTCTTTGAGAACGGCGAAATTACCGGCTCGGGCATTTGGACGGCAGAAGCGGTAAATCAGCTCAGGGGATATTTTGAGAGTTCATCGGAATAGAAGCCGCTTATCCGATGAAGCGACGGCGCAAAGAAGAACCGTTCAATCGCAACATACTGCGTCATTAGCCTTGGAAATACACAAAGTATTCCTGTAGCGAGATGTCAAATTCAGGAGGCGGATCCCGTTCACACGGAATCTGCCTCCTTGCTGCGTTGATCAGCGACGGCATGGAGCGGGAAAAATGGCAGCGGATTTTCCTTGCAATCGCATGCTGCTTATGTTATAATAACACCGTTATTGATTATGCTGTTATCTTGATTTAAGGAGGTGAACACATGGCAAATAGAGATCACTCCTTGGATGACGGGATCATTCAGGCTGCTTATTCGGAATTTCTTGCTTACGGCTTTCAGAAAGCCTCTCTGCACAAGATCGCCGAAAAAGCCGGTGTTACTACGGGGGCAATCTACACAAGATACAAGAATAAAGACGCGTTGTTTGCCAGTCTGCTTCAGGATTTTTTTGAGACGATGCAGGTTCTCTTTGCTCCCGTCGCGGAAGAATACGAAAAAGCAAAGTGCAGCGCGCAGCCGGAGGATATCCTCCGCGCCATAAACGCCGAAGAACAGGTATATTTTCAACTGCTGACCGAGCACTGCAATGACTGCACTTTATTTTTCTGCCGCAGCGATGGCAGCTCCATGGAAACCGTGCTGCATAAACTAATGGATCAAAAAGCGGAACAAACGGTGGAATTCTTTTCGCATATCTATGGGAAAGCGCCAAATGCCGATGCGATTCGCCTTTTGATGGGCTCTCAGTTCTGGTATTTCCGTCAGCTGCTGGATCGGCACATGGAGGAAAGCAGAATGCTTACCTGCTTACAGGCGGTCCTTGATTTTACCAACGCCGGTTGGCGGCAGTTATGTGACAGCCTGAATTAAATTGGCAAAGGAAATGGGCGGTGCGTGCGCCCATTTCTTACGGACGCCAGTTAGAGATGGCTAACTGGCGAGAAAAGAGTTTGCGATGATAGAGTTTGAATTTGAATTCCAATATGCGGAGGCGAAGCTGCCCATCCTCCGACAGGTCGGCGGCAGCATCCCGGCGGGACGCTGCGTGGTGCTCTGCGGAGGCAGCGGCTGCGGAAAATCCACACTGCTGCGGTGCATCAACGGACTGATACCACAATTTTACGAGGGAGAGCTAAAGGGCTTTTGCCGCCTGAACGGGCAGGACACCGCCGGGCTGCGTATCGGCGAGATCGGCGAGCTGGCAGCATCGGTATTTCAGGATCCGCGAAGTCAGTTTTTTACTGTGAACAGTTCCAATGAAGTGGCCTTCGGTCTTGAAAATCACGGTCTGCCGCAGGATGAAATCCGACGGCGGATAGATGAGGCCTTCCGGATCTTTCATCTGGAGCGGCTGAAGAATCGCAATGTCTACGAACTGTCCAGCGGCGAGCGACAGCTCATCTCCATCTTGTCCGCGTGGGCCATGGACACAGATATTTTTCTCCTTGACGAGCCCACGGCCAATCTGGACTTTGCAGCCACGCAGCAGTTAAAAGAGATTCTGCTTGCCCTGAAAAAGCAGGGCAAAACGCTGCTGCTCAGCGAGCACCGACTCTACTATCTTGCCGACATTGCCGACGAATTTTGGGTCATGGCAGACGGCGAGATCAAAGGAAAATGCACTGCCGCAGAGGCAAAGGCGTTCTCGGCGGAGCGGAGACAAACACTTTCTCTGCGCACGCTCGACCTTGCGGAGATCACCGTGCCGGAGAAAGAGCCGCTGCCGAAAACCGCGCCGACGGCGCTTGCCGTCTCAGATGTCCGCTATACATACGGCAGGAAGACCGGAGATACCCTCTCTGGTGTCAGCTTTTCCGTCCGTGAGCATGAGATCGTCGGCCTTGTGGGCGCAAACGGCTGCGGCAAAACGACGATCGGCAAGCTGATCGCAGGGCTTTACCGCCCCTCCGGAGGCAGAATCACGCTTTTCGGAAAGCCGCAAAATCCAAAGCAGCTGCAAAGGCAAGTGCTGTTCATCCTTCAGGAGGCGGAGTTCCAGTTCTTCACCAACTCCGTCCTGCACGAACTGCAATACGGCCATGCGGTGACACCAGAGTTTGAAGCAAAAACGGAAGCGCTGCTGAAAAGTATGGATATGTGGGACTGCCGCGACCGGCATCCCTTTTCCCTCTCCGGCGGGCAGATGCAGCGTCTGACGCTGATGATGGCGTATCTGTCCGACAAGCCGATCGTCATACTGGACGAGCCGACAGCAGGACAGGACGCGGAAAGTCTGGAGCGGTGCGCGGCGCTGATCCGGGAAATGCGGAAGGAAAAGACGGTTCTCATCATCACCCATGATCTGGAGCTGATTGCAGGTGCGTGTGACCGCTGCATCGGGCTGTCGGATGGACATGCAGAGGCAGAATTTCCCGTTCATTCGGAACGTGATTTGCAAGCGGTACGGCAATATATGGAGCGCTTCCATCCTTCCGATGCTCCTGCGAAAAAACAGCATAAAGAACGATTCCACCCGGCAACGAAGCTGCTTTACTGGCTGGCCCTGCTGGTCGTGATCTCCACATCCAACAACCACTTAGTTTATGCCGTATATACGGCACTGATCCTGCTGACCGCAGCGGACGGCTGGCTCGGAACGGCGCTGGCAGGCGGGATGAGCTTTGGGCTGCTGTGGGCGGCAAACGCTCTGCTGCCGGGCACGGTGTTTTCCTTTATGCTGGTGCTGTTCCCGCGTATCATTGCCGTTGGCATTTCCATGCGGACGCTGATTGGGCGGAATGAAGCCAGCCGTACCCTGGCGGCGCTGCGTAATCTGCACCTGCCGGAACGGCTCATTATGATCGTAGCCGTGATCTTCCGCTTCTTCCCCGTTCTGTCGGGAGACATGAAGCTACTGCGGCAATCCATCCGCACCCGGGGCGCGTTTGTGACGCCATGGCAAAAGTTGCGTGCGTTGCCATCCTATATCGAAATACTGACCGTGCCGATGGCTTTGCGCGTTATCCGCATCGCCGAAACGCTGTCCGCCTCCGCCGAAACACGGGGCATCGACTTAACCCGCCGCAAAAGCAACTATCTGTCGCTTCGGTTTTCTGCGTGGGATGCTGTGTTCTGTGTCCTGCTGGCAGCATCGATCGCCGCCGGCCTTATCCTGTGATCGCCGTCTCTGCGACGTTCAACCATATTTCATTCAAAAAGGAGTCTTTACCATGAGTACTGCAAACCCCAATAAACTGAAAGTCAAGGACATCATCACCGTTGTCCTGCTGGCTCTAATCAATGTGGTCATTTTCTTCGCCAGCTCCGTCCTGTACGCAACGCCCATTACCATCATTCTGATGCCGGTATTTTTCTCCCTGCTGGAGGGCATCGTCTACTTCATCATCGGCACGAAGGTGAAAAAGCCCGGTGCGATCCTGATTTACAGCATTGTCCGCGCCATTATGGGCGGATACCTGCCGTACATCATCCTCTTTATTCTCTCCGGTGCCATTGCCGAGCTGCTGCTGTGGAAGATGGGCTACGGCAACGCGAAGGCGCTGACCGTCAGTTATGTCATCAATCAGGTGCTGGCTGCATTCGGCAGCACCATCATTCCCTACGCCATCGCAGCCAAGGCTATGGCGGATCAGATGGTCACCGATGGCCGTCAGGACGCCATCCTTGCCGCATCCCAGATGCTGCAGTCCTGGGTGTCTGTGGCGCTGGTGGCCGGTGTGATCGTGGCCGCATTCATCGGAGCAGCTATCGGCAAGGGCATCGTGAAGAAGCATCTGGCTGCCTGATCTGCCTTGGAGGAATTACCCATGAATCAGAACACGAAGCAAAAGCGCTCCGCCGCCTCGTGGCTGGCAGAGCTGGCAAAAGGGCGGTACGGCGAGTACGCTTTGAGCGTCCTTACGGCGCTGCTGGGCGTTGCCTGCTCGCTTATTCCGTATTTCATCATCATCCGGCTTATCACCGCACTGGTAAACGGCACGGCGGAGCTTCCCCGCTGCCTGACGCTCTGCGCATGGATGGCGGGCTGCTGGGTGCTGCGCTATGTGCTGCACAGCGTGTCCACGTCCCTCTCCCATCACGCCACCTTCCATGTGTTGGCCAATACCCGCACACGGCTGCTGGATAAGCTGGCGACGCTGCCCCTTGGCACGGTGCTGGACCATTCCTCCGGCTCCTATAAGAACATTATCGTCGAGCGCGTGGACTCCATTGAAACCACCCTTGCCCATTTGCTGCCGGAGATGACTGCCAACATCGTCGGTGCGCTGGCGGTGCTGGTGCTGCTGTTCATCGAGGACTGGCGCATGGGGCTTTCCATGCTGATCGTCGTGCCGCTTGGCATTATCTGCTTTATGTCCATGTTCAGCGGCTATAACGAGAAGTTTCAGCGCACGGTCACCGCGACAAAGACACTGAACGACACGGCTGTGGAATACATCAGCGGCATTGAGGTCATCAAGGCGTTTGGTCAGTCCAAAACCAGCTACGCAAAGTTTGTCTCTGCTGCAAAGGAAGGGGCAGACTGCTTCATCGACTGGATGCGGGGCAGCCTCTTCGGGCAGGTGGCGGGCATGGCGATATTTCCCTCTACGCTGCTGGGTATTTTACCTGTCTCTTATACACATCTCCGAGCCCA
>OJPW01000950.1_pt1 | contig 19822 bp, 17 predicted proteins | sample 1598571 | NCBI WGS metagenome assembly OJPW01 (sample SAMN03922493, study PRJEB24848) | human gut metagenome | isolation source: stool sample | host: Homo sapiens | place: Germany | collected 2011-05
CCTTTATCTTCTCGGCGTCCATCCCGCCGGCCAACTGCGCCACGGCGCTGGCGGCACTGCACATACTGGAGCAGCATCCGGAGCTGCCGGAGCGGCTGCGCAGTCTGAGCATGTACGCGCGGAAGGGCATGACGGAGCGGGGACTGACCATCCGCCCCTCGGCGCTGGAGGCGCCCACGCCCATCATCCCCATCTACACCTACGAGACGTACCGCACCCTGCGTGTGGCGGCGGATATCTATGACCGGGGCGTGTATGTGAACCCCACGCTGCCGCCGGCCACGCCGGAGGGCGAGGCGCTGCTGCGCACCAGCTATATGGCCACCCACACGGAGGCCCTGCTGGACGAGGCCATGGACATCATCGGGGAGGTGATGTCCCATGAGTAAGGTCGCTGTCGTCACCGGCGGCACCTCCGGCATCGGGCGGGCCACCGCCCTGGCGCTGAAGGACGCGGGCTATACCGTGTATGAGCTGTCCCGCCGGGCGGAGGGCGTGGAGGGTCTGCACCACATCTCCGCCGATGTGACGGACCAGCAGGCAGTCAACGATGCCGTGGCGCAGATCATGGCTGCGGAGGGGCACATCGACGTGCTGGTGAACAACGCGGGCTTCGGCATCTCCGGGGCTATCGAGTTCACGGAGACGGCGGAGGCCAAGGCGCTGTTCGATGTCAACTTCTTCGGCATGGTGAACATGAACCGGGCCGTGGTGCCCCTGATGCGGCAGGCGGGCCGGGGAAGGATCGTGAACCTGAGCTCCGTGGCCGCACCGGTGCCCATCCCCTTCCAGGCCTATTACTCCGCCACCAAGGCGGCTGTCAACGCCTACACCATGGCGCTGGCCAACGAGCTGCGGCCCTTCGGCGTGACGGTATGCGCCGTCATGCCCGGCGACATCCACACCGGCTTCACGGCGGCGCGCCGGAAGATCGGCGAGGGAGACGACATCTATCAGGGGCGCATCAGCCGCTCCGTGGCCCGGATGGAGCACGACGAGGAGACGGGCATGGATCCCGGCAGGGCCGGCGGGTACATCGCAAAGGTGGCGCTGCGGGAGGGCAGCCGCCATCCGCTGTACGCCATCCGGTTCGACTACAAATTCTTCGCGTTTCTGGCGAAGGTGCTGCCGGCACGGTTTTTGAACTGGCTCATCTATCTGCTGTACGGGAAATAAGCAAAAAAGTACCGCACCCCACTGGGGTGCGGTACTTTTTTGCTTTTACAGGAAACGGCACAGCAGGATGGGGAACAGGACGGCGGGCATCATGTTCAGGATGCGCAGCTTCGTCAGACCCAGGATGTTCAGGCCGATGCCGATGATCAGCAGGGAGCCGGTGAACGTGATCTCCGCCAGCACCGTATCGGTGAGCAGGGGGGCCACCAGAGAGGCCAGCAGGGCCAGCAGACCCTCCACCAGCAGGACGCTGGCACCGGAGAAGGCCACGCCGATGCCCAATGAGCCGGCGAAGGCGATGGCCGCCGTGCCGTCGATGATGGACTTGGCCAGCAGGACGGTGTGGTCATTTTTCAGGCCGCTGTCCAGTGCACCCATAACGGCCATGGCACCCACGGCAAATACCAGCGAGCCGGTGACGAAGCCCTCGGTGATGCGGCCAAGGCCGCCGAAGCGCTTCTGGAGCCAGCTGCCCAGACGCTCCACCGCCGTTTCGATGTTCAGCAGCTCGCCGATGATGGTGCCCAGCACCAGCGACAGGATGGGGATGAGCTGGTTGTTGCTGGCGCCGAGGCCGGACACGCCGATGCCGATGGAGATGAGGGCCGTGGCGGCCAGCACCGTCTCCTTCATGCGCTGGGGCATCAGCTTGCCGCCGAAGGTGCCCACCAGACCGCCGGCCACGATGGCCGCGCCGTTGATGAGTGCGCCGGTGAGGATCATGGGATCAGACCTCCTCCGCTGATAAGGTCGCGGACTACGACACTGCCCATCAGCAGTCCCGCGGTGGCGGGCACCCACGCCACACTGGCGGGGACGGAGCGCCGTCCGGGAGGGGGCGTCTCCAGCTGCTGGGTCTCGGCGGGCTGCTCCGGGCTGAACACCACCTTCAGGTGGTGGATGTCCCGGGCGCGCAGCTCCTTGCGCATGACGCGGGCCAGCGGGCAGCCGGAGGTTTTGGAGATGTCCGTCACCTGCAGCAGCGTGGGGTCCAGCTTGTTGCCGGTGCCCAGCGCCGTCAGAATGGGGATGCGGCGCAGGCGGGCCTGCTGGATGAGGTCCAGCTTGCAGCTGACCAGGTCGATGGCGTCCACGATGTAGTCGTAGTGCGCGGTGAAAAAGTCGTTGCGGTGGGCGGCGTCGTAGGTGGCGCAGATGGGGTGTACCCGCAGAGCGGAATTGATATCCGCGCAGCGCCGGGCGGCCACTTCCGCCTTGGGCTGGCCCACGGTGGAGTGCAGGGCGTAGAGCTGGCGGTTGATGTTGGTAAGGGACAGGGTGTCCTGATCCACCAGCGTCAGCTCGCCCACGCCGCTGCGGGCCAGACACTCGGCGGCGTAGCTCCCCACGCCGCCAAGGCCGAACACGATGACATGGCAGCGGGAGAGGGTATCCAGCGCGTCAGCGCCCAGCAGCATCTGCGTGCGCAGGAACGCTTCGTTCATGGTATCAGCCCACGCTGCTCATGCCGTCCAGCAGCTGGGCGTCGGCAGAGGTCTTCAGAGACTCCAGCCAGGCGGCATAGTCGCTGCTGACCAGCGCGCCCTCCACGGAGACCTGCCAGGCGGGGATGTCCTCGCCCACGAAGTACATGACGTGGTAGCCGGTGTAGCTGCCCTCGTTGTAGACGATGCCGGTGTCGCCGGCCTTGCGGGAGGCGTCGAAGCACCAGTCGTTGAACTCGGAGACCATCTGGCCCTTGAGGACCTTGGTGTACAGGCCGCCGGCGGTGTTGGAGCCGCTGTCATCGCTGAGCTCGTTGGCCAGCTGGGCAAAGGCGTCCTCGGTGGCGCCGTTGGCCTGCCACTGGGCCAGAGCATCCTCGGCCTTGGCCTTGGCGGCGTCCTTCAGCGCCTGCAGGTCGGCGTCATACGTCTCGGAATCCTCATCCAGAGAGGAGGTATCCACCCGGAACAGGATGTGGCGCACGTCCACGGAGTTATACTCCTCACGGCCGCAGGAGTGGAACACCACCACATAGCTGTTGGGGTCGTCGGTGACCACAGCACCCTCGCCGGCGGTGCGGGCGGCGTCAAAGACCCAGGCGCTCATGGCGGAGCCGTTGTTGGAGCCGGCATCCGTGCTGCCGTAGGTGCCCAGATCCTCGTAATCCTTGGAGATGGCCAGCAGCGTCTCGCCGTTCTGATAGCGCTCCAGCGCGGCAGCGGCGGCTTCGGCAGCAGCGGCCTTGGCGGCGGCGGACTCCTCCTCCGTGGGCTGGACGGTGTTGCCGTCGGCATCGGTGGTGGAGGCGGCGCTGCCCTTGAAGTAGATATACTCGTAGTTGGCTACGTCAAAGTCGGAGGGGTCCTCCTGATACCGCTGCTCCAGCTGGTCAGTGGTATAGGTCAGTTCGTCCTGATACTCCTGCTTGTAGTGGTTGGCGACCTCCTCCATGGTCAGCATGCTCTCGAACACGGAGGGGGTCATGCCCTGACCGTACACGGCCTTCAGGTAGGCCTTGAGGGAGTAGCCCTGGGACTTGACGGCGGACTTGATGGAATCCAGAGCGTCCTGCACCTCGGCACGGGTCTCGTCATCGGCGCCGTGGCCGTTGGCCTCGGCCTCCTTAGCGGCCATGACGTTGGTGGACAGCTGCTCGATGGCGTAGTCACGCAGGAACTGGTCCCAGGTGATGTCGCCCTCGTCAGTGACCTGCAGCAGCAGCTTGGCGGTGTCGTTCAGGTTCTGCTGATCCAGGGGCGTGCTGGTGTCCAGGCCGTAGTAGCCGGCGTTGACGATGCTGTTGCGCAGGCCCTGATAGTAGTAGTTCACCTGGGCCGCGGAGTAGTTCTCACCGTCGATGGTGACGGCATCGGGGTCGCGGTAGAACACGCCTGCGTTCACCAGCAGCAGCACCACGGCCACCACCACGAACAGCACGGCGATGCCGCCGTACAGACGGTTGGCCTTGCGCTGTGCGGCTTTTTCCTCCGCCTCGCGGATGGCCTTGGGGTCCTTGATGCCCTGGCTGGCCAGATCCTGACGGTTCTTCTTTTCTCTTGATGCGCTCATTTGCTTCATTCCTCTCAAAAACGGGCATAATACGCCCTTGGTGATAAAATGCCTGCTTATTATACAGGATTATGCGCCGTTCCGCAAGGGGCAAGCGCAGGGAATTTATGAACATTCCGGAAAGATACGGGCGCTTCTGCCGGAATATGGGCGGCGGAAGCAGCCCCGCAGAGTGGGCGGCGCGGCCCTTTTCGGACAAAACGAAGCGCCCCTCCGCGCAAGGCGGAGGGGCGCTCAGCGATGGGCAGCGGCCGCGTTATAACCTGCACAGCTCGCAGGTGGGTCGTCTCCAACTGACTTTACTGCTTCCAACTTCCAGCTGCGGAAGGCAGCCGGGAGGCCTGCAAACCATCTGTTGATCCGACGTCCCCTATAACCAATGTCAGGATAAAAAAGACCGCTGCCCATCGCTGAGGGCGGACGCACGGCGGCGTCCGCTTATCTTTTTATAGTGTAGCAACTCCGGCCGTCGGATAAAGGCGGAAACGGGAGAGGGGCATGACCAATTTTTCTCAGTTGCCGTCGTCCTCGTCGTCCATGAGCTGCTCCATGAACAGGTCGTAGACCTTGTCCAGCTCCTCATCGCTGTCCAGCGTGCTCAGCAGCTCCTCGCCGTTTTCGGTGATGGACTTGAGGATCACCAGACCGAAATCCTCTGCCTTTGCCTCGTCGGCCTCATCCTCCACCGTGGGGAAAAACGCCATGTACGTCTGGCCGTCCACCTCGATAGCGTCCACGTACTCCAGCTCGATCTCGTTGCCGTCCTCGTCGGTCAGCGTGATGAAGTTGGGGCCAAAATCCTCGCTCATGGGAAAACCTCCTTCGTTGTGGTATCAACACTATAACGGTTTCCGCGGGAAAAAGCAAGCGCGTTTGACGCGATATTTCCGGCTGTAAGGGACTGAAAAAGGACAGAAACGGATAAAATGAGTGGATTACAACCGGGAAAGAGATGATTTTTCCGGAAATAGCAGATTTTAAGGAGTTGACAGGCATGGTAAAATAAACCTTATAGTGGGTTTTTATAGGATTTTCCGGCGAAAGTCCTGACCACGCAAGTATCAGAGAAAGGAAGGTGCCCTGTGATGGAAAGACGCAGACACAGACAGGCGCCGGAGCATTCCGACCGGACGCAGCAGAGCGCCAGACACATAGACAATGACCGAAAGGAGCGCGCGCCCCGGCGGCGCAGCGGCTGGCAGAAGGCGGGACGCATCATCGGCACACTGCTGCTGGTGTTCGTGCTGACCGGCGCCATCTTTGCAGGTATTTTCTCCGCCTATATCAACAGCAGCATGCGGGGGAAGGTAGAGGTCTATCTGGACGAATTCGAGACGAAGGTCTCCACGGAGCTGTATTATCAGGAGCCGGAGAGCGGCGAATGGGTCATGTACCAGACGCTGTTCATGGACGCGGAGAACCGCATCTGGGCCAATCTGGACCAGATCCCCAAAAACCTCCAGAAAGCGGTGGTAGCCATTGAGGACAAGCGGTTCTACACCCACAAGGGCGTGGACTGGCACGGCACCGCCCGCGCCATCCTCAGCACCCTGTTCGGCGGCAATGTGCAGGGCGGCTCCACCATCACCCAGCAGCTGGTGAAGAACGTCACCGGCGACAACCAGAACACCGTCAAGCGTAAGGTGACGGAGATCTACCGGGCGCTGGATCTGGAGAAGCGCTATGAAAAGGACGAGATCCTGGAGGCCTACCTCAACGAGGTGTTCTTCGGCTACAGCTGCTACGGCGTGGTGACGGCGTCCTTGACGTATTTCGATAAGGATGTGTCGGAGCTGTCGCTGGCGGAGTGTGCCAGCCTGGTGGCCATCACCAACAACCCCTCGCTGTACGACCCCATGGAGGCCAGCTGGAGCCGGGAGAACAACCGGGAGCGTCAGCTGCTGGTGCTGGGCGCCATGCTGGATCAGGGGAAGATCAGCCAGGAGGAATATGACGCGGCCAAGGCCGAGGACATCGTGTTCGCCAACGGCTACACCATCTCGGGCAAATATGTGGGCAGCGATCCCAGCAAGGGGGACGACAACAGCGGCGATACGGCGGGCACCGGCGATACCGGAGACGGCAGCACCGGCGATACCGGCGAGCAGCTGCCCTCCGACGATGCGGAGAACAAGCCCCGCAAGTCCAGCCAGTCCTACTTCACCGATGCGGTCATCGACGACGTGGCCGCCGCGCTGGTGGAGAAGTACGGCCTGACCGATGTTACCGATCCCCAGACCGGCGAGGTGACCACCGCGTTCGAGCAGGGCGTCAACATGGTGTACGGCAAGGGCTATAAGATCTACACCACGCAGAATCCCAACTACCAGGCCATCGCCGAGGAGGTCTGCTCCGATACGGCCAACCTGCCGTATACCACCACCTATACCAACGGCTACGGTGAGCAGGAGACGGAGCAGCTGCAGGTGGGCATGACCATCGTGGACCCCTACACCGGCTATGTGGTGGCCATGGTGGGCGGCGCCGGCGTCAAGGAGGGCGCCCGCGTCTGGAACTGGGCCACCAGCGCACGGCAGTGCGGTTCGGCCATCAAGCCCATCTCCGTATACGCGCCGGCGCTGGACGACGGCACCATCAACGGCGCCACCGCCATCGACGACTATCCGGTGATGGTGCTGAACGACACGGCCTATCCCAAGAACGCCAACGGGCGCTACATGGGTCTGACGCCGCTGCACACGGCCATCGCGCGGTCCACCAATACCTGCGCCGTCCGGGTGGTGCAGGAGTACGGCACCGGCAAGGCCTACGACTTCATGACCAACCGGCTGGGCTTTACCACTCTGACGTTCCAGGATTCCCAGCAGGTGGGCAATATGGGCCTGGGCGGCCTTGACCGGGGCGTTACCACCGAGGAGATGGCGGCGGCCTTCGGCGCTTTCGCCAACGAGGGCGTGTACACCGCGCCCCGCACCTTCGTCCGGGTGGAGGATCCCGACGGCAATGTGATCATCGAGAACGAGGCCAAGTCCTCCGTGGCTATGAAGGACACCACCGCCGCATTGATGAACAGCCTCCTGCAGGAGGTGGTCAACGCCGGTACCGGCTACGAGGGCCGGATCAGCGGGATGCATGTGGCCGGCAAGACCGGTACCACCAACAACGACCAGGACCGCTACTTCGTGGGCTATACCCCGTATTACAGCTGCGCCGTGTGGGTGGGCTATGCCCACAACCAGCGGATCGTGGCCAGCGGCAACCCCGCCGCCTCCATGTGGCAGAAGGTGATGAGCCGCATCCACGAGGGACTGGCGGATAAGGACTTCTTCAGCTGCTCCGGGCTGACCCGCGTGTCCGTCTGCGCTGACAGCGGCATGCTGGCAACGGACAGCTGCGCCGAGGACTGCCGCGGCAGCCGGGTGTATTCGGCACTGGTGGCGGCGGACAACGCGCCGTCGGCCTACTGCACCATGCACACCAGCCCCATCTATACCGTGAGCTTCGAGGACGAGAACGGCAATATCACCATGGCCAGCGGCTCCAAGCTGGACTACACCCGGCAGCGGCTGGAGGGCTTCGAGGACATCGAGGCGGAGGACGACTTCATGCTGGTGGATGGCTGGAGCGGTTTCTTCGGCGACGATGACGACTGGTGGGGCGGCCTGTTCGGGAGAGACGATACCTCCGACGATACCGCTGGTGACACCACCGGCGGAGACACCACCACCGACAGCACCGACAGCGAGGACATCCGCACCAGCTGGTGGGATTGACCGGCGGTCAGGCGCAGACCCCTGAGAATCGCATAAAAAGACCTCCCCGGCTACGGCCGGGGAGGTCTTTTTATGCGGTATGTTACTTGGCGGCGCTGCGGGCGGCCTCACGGCCGGCGCGGAACGCCTTCAGGTTCAGCTCTTTGACCTTGGCGGGCACCGTCTCGGCCACGATCTGCTCCCAGTCGATATCGGGGCAGCCCAGGGAGTCGCACATGGCGCCGAACAGCACCACGTTCATGCACTTGGGGTTGCCCAGCTCAATGGCGATATCGCTGGCGGGCACGGCGATGGTCTTGAAATTCCGGGCCATGGCCTCGATGCAGCCCTCGGGATAGGCCTCGGCACCGGAGGCGATGGTGGTGGACTTGATGGCGTAGTCATTGATGACGGCCACGCCGTCAGGGTTCAGGAACTCCGCGTAGCGGACGGCTTCCATCTTCTCCAGCGCCACCATGATGTCGGCCTCGCCCTTGCCGAACACGGGGCCGTAGACCTTCTTGCCCCAGCGGACCTGGGTGGACACGCTGCCGCCGCGCTGGGCCATGCCGTGGACCTCACTCTGCTTGACATCATAACCGGCCTTCATAAAACCGTTGGACATGATCTTGGAGATCAGGATGGCGCCCTGACCGCCCACACCTACCAACAGGCAGCTTTTCACGTCGTTCATGTTACTTCTCCTCCTTTTCGATGGCATCAAACGGGCAGGCCTGGGCGCAGACGGTGCAGCCCACGCACTGGGTACGGTCGATGAACGCCTTGCCGTTCTCCATGGAGATGGCGGGGCAGCCCACCTTCAGGCAGCTCTTGCAGCTCTTGCACTTGTCGGTGTTGACCACGCACATGCCGGTGTCGTGCTTCACGCGCTTGATCAGCAGGCAGGGACGGCGGGTGACGATGGCGGGGTGCTTGCCCTCGTTGAGTGCGGCAACGGCCTCGTCCACGGTCTTTTTCATAGCCGTCAGGTCCTGGGGATCCACGGTGAAGATGGGGGCGTAGCCATAGGCCTCGAACACCTTCTCCACGCTGATCATGGGGGCCTCCTCGCCCATCAGGGTGAAGCCGGAGCCGGGGTTGTCCTGATGGCCGGTCATGCCGGTGATGCGGTTATCCAGCACGCAGGGGATCATGCGGCCGTTGTTGTAGATGATCTCGGCGGCGCCGGTCATGCCGCTGTGGAAAAACGTGGAGTCGCCCATGACGCCGAACACCACCTTATCGGTGACGCCCTCGCGCTGGAAGGACTTGGCCATGCCCATGCCGGCGGAGAAGCCGCCGCCCATGCAGATGCACACGTCCATGCAGTTCAGCGGAGGCGCAAAGCCCAGGGTATAGCAGCCGATATCGCCGGTGACCACATAGTTCTTGTTCTTGGACAGGGTGTAGAAGAAGCCGCGGTGGGGGCAGCCGGGACACAGAGCGGGGGGACGCTTGGCTACCTGCACGTCGGTGATGGTCTTGTAGTTGGGCTTGATGCCCAGCACGCGCTCACGCACCAGCTCGGTGTTCAGCTCGTACAGCTTGCCGGTAAGCTCCTTGCCGACGCAGTCGATGCCGGCGGCCCTGATCTCGTCCTCCATGAACGGATCCAGCTCCTCGATGACGTACAGCTTCTCCACCTTCTTGGCGAAGTCGCGGATCAGGTCCATGGGCAGGGGGTAGGTCAGGCCCAGCTTCAGGAAGGACGTGCCCTCGGGGAACACCTCCTTGGCATACTGGTAGCTGATGGAGGCGGTGATGACGCCCACCTTGCCGTCGCCCAGCTCCACCTTGTTCAGGCCGTTCTCCAGCGCACGGGTGCAGCCGTACTCCGCCAGCTTTACCAGGCGATCCTCCACGATGGGGTGGTTCAGGTAGGCGTTGGCGGGGGCGCAGACGTACTTGCGGGTGTTGCGGGCGTAGGCGGGGGCGGTGTGCTCCACGCGCTCGCCGAACTCCACCAGACCCTTGCTGTGACAGACGCGGGTGGTGGTGCGGTACAGCACGGGGGTGTCGAACTCCTCGGAGATCTCGCAGGCGAGACGGACGAAGTCCTTGCACTCCTGGGCATCGCTGGGCTCCACCATGGCGATCTTGGCGGCCCGGGCATAGTGGCGGTTGTCCTGCTCGTTCTGGGAGGAGTGGCAGGAGGGGTCATCGGCGGTGACGACGACATAAGCGCCGTTGACGCCCATGTAGCCGGCGGTGAACAGGGGGTCGGCGGCCACGTTCAGACCCACCATCTTCATGGTGCAGAACGCGCGGGAGCCGGCCACGGACGCGCCGTAGGCCACCTCAGTGGCGACCTTCTCGTTGGGCGCCCACTCGCAGTAGACGTCCTTGCCGTACTGGGGCAGGTTTTCCAGGATCTCCGTGCTGGGCGTTCCGGGGTAAGCGGAACAGACCTTGATACCGGCTTCGTAGACGCCGCGGGCGGTGGCCTCGTTACCGGACATCAGATGTTTCATAGCTTTTTCCACCTTTCTTCTTTCTTATTGCCTTACATATTCCCATTGCATGAAAAACGATTTAATACTGGCCGGCCTCCTGCTGCCCGTGGAGCACCCGCAGGGCGCCCTCGGCCAGGGAGCGCATCTCCTCCTCGCCGGGCAGGCGGATCACCGGGGCGATCTTGCCCACATAGGCGGTGATGTCCTCACAGAAGAAGTCCTCGTAGGCCATGCCGCCGGTGTAGACGATGGCGTCCACGTCGAAGTGCAGCACGGCGGCCATGGAGCCGATGTCCTTGGCCAGCTGGTAGACCAGTGCCTGATAGGCCTCCACGGCCTTGGGGTCGCCCTCCACCACCTTGGCGCAGACCACCCGGAAATCGGTGGTGCCCAGGTAGGACAGCATGCCGGCGCGGCGGCCGAAGGTCTTTTTCACCTCGTCCTTGGTCTTGCCGCTGAAGCAGTAGTTGATGAGCTGGTTCACCGGCAGGCCGCCGGCGCGGTCCATGCCCATGGAGCCTTCGTCCTTGACGTTGCACACGTCCACCACGCGGCCGTGCTGGTGGGCGCCTACGCTGACGCCGCCGCCCAGGTGGCAGACGATGAGGTTCACGTCCTCATACGCTTTGCCCAGCTCCTTGGCTGCCTTGCGGCCGATGGACTTGTGGTTCAGGGCGTGGAACTGGCACAGGCGGCGGAACTCGGCGAAGCCGGTGTAATGTGCCACCTCGGTCATCTCGTCCACGCAGACGGGGTCCACGAAGAAGGCGGGGATGCCCACCATGTCGCCCAGCTTCTTGGCGAGATACGCACCCAGGTTGGAGGGATGCTCGCCGTAGGGAGCGGTCTCCACATCGTGCATGACCCTGTCGTTGACGGCGTAGGTGCCGGAGGGGATGGGGCGGTACAGGCCGCCGCGGCCGCACACCGCGTCGAAGTCCGACAGCTTGTAGCCGGCGGCAGTGATGGCGTCCAGAATGGCGGTCTTGCGGTAGTCCGCCTGGTCGATGACGCGGTCAAACTGGTTCAGCTCCTCAGCGGAGTGGTCGATGCCCAGCTTGTACAGCTGCTGGTCCTCGTCGAACACAGCGATCTTCGTGCTGGTGGCACCGGGGTTGATAACTAAGATCTTCATCGGTTCTCTCCTCTATTCGTATTTCTTCCGGGGGAAAGTGTGAAAAATTTCGCCGAATCATTTAATGAGCTATTCACATTATGGCACCCCCGCACGCCGATGTCAACGGCGTTTTGGGCATTTCCGAAAAGTTGGCACATCGCACAAAAAAAGACTGCAAACACTGGGCAAAACAGCATTTGCAGTCCTTGACGGATTCAGTTTTCCGGCTGACGCCAGCCGTCCAGCAGGGCGGCGGCCATCCGCCGGCCGCGGTAGACCAGATCAAAGCCCTGCTCGTAGATGCGCCACTCAAACAGCATGCCGCGGTGGAGGGCTACCAGATCGGCCACCAGCTCCTCCGCGTCGCGCAGGGGGGAGACGCTGCCCTCCCGCTGGCAGGCGGCGGTCAGCTCCCGCAGGACGCGGAAGTAGACGCGGGAGTCATTGTCGCGCAGGATGGCCTGCTCCGGGTATTTCAGACCGTGGATGAAGCTGCGGTACAGGGAGGGGTCCTTGCAGCTGATGTCCAGCGCGCGGCCCACAAAGTCCAGCAGCTTGCTGCGGGCGGAGGTGCCGGTGTCGGACAGGTAATGCTGCTCCAGCACCTCGTATTGGGCGTCCACGCTGCTGGTGACGTGGATGATCAGCTCGTCCTTGCTTTTGAAGTAGTGGTAGATGTTGCCCACGGAGCAGCCGGCGGCCTGGGCGATCTGCTCCACGGACACGTTCTCGAAGCCGTCGCGGTCGAAAAGGTCCAGGGCCACGTTCTGGATACGGGAGCGCATCTCCATTGCCTGCCGTTTGCGGGCGGTCAGCTGTTTTTCCATAGTAACTCCTTTGGAGGTCGTTTTTTCTATCATAACAAGTTTTTGGCGGCAGGTCAAGGCAGGAGAAAGGGCCATGCTCGTTAAAGAAAAAACTATCGAAAAAGGGGTTGACAATTTGGGGAAGGGGCGCTATAATTTCACTTGTTCGTGACGCGCGAGTGGTGGAATTGGCAGACTCGCTAGATTCAGGTTCTAGTGTGCATTACGCACGTGCGGGTTCAAGTCCCGCCTCGCGCACCATCAAAAAATCCTTGAAAGCCTTGTGCTTTCAAGGATTTTTTCTTTTCCTCGAAAGTGCTGACCCTTATCTTGACCCTTTATGTTTTTGTCACACTATGGATGTATTGATCCATTCGGTTTGCGCTTTCACGTTTCATGCTGTTTGTGGCGTGAGCGTACACATCAAGGGTAAACGCCGCGGTCTGATGTCCGAGATTTTCCTGCACAGTCTTGATGTCATCGCCGGACTTCAAGCTGTTTACGGCGTAAGTATGACGGAGATCATGAAATCTTGTCGCGTCAAGGTGCAGGCGGCGCACGATCTTCTTGAATGCAAGGTACACAGTCTGGTTGCAGAGGTATCGCCCGGTCTCAGTGGTAAACACAAGGTTATCCGGATTGTCCCAGCCATCCTTCAGCCGAGCCGCCCAACGTTGCTGCCGAAGCTGTTGCTTTTTCAGGGCATCCATCACACCATCCGCCGCTTCAATAACACGAGGCCGGTCATTTTTCAAACTGCTGAAGCAATATTCGCGTGTTCCTTTTTTCTTGCCGTGCTGCTTGTTAATGAGCAAGGTCTGCTTCTCAAAGTTCACACAATCCCATGTTAATCCGAGTACTTCTCCTTGCCGCAGGCCGGTAAATACCGTAACAAAGTAAACCAGCTCGTAGGGACTTCCACGAATTTCTTTCAGAAATGCACACAGCTCCTCGTCCTCCAACGGCTTTATCTGCTTCTTCTCGATGCGCGGCAGCGTAACGGCTGCCAGCGGATCACTGCGGATATAGCCCATTTTTTGCGCCTGCTCCAAAGCACGATGCAGCACACCGTGAACATTCTTGATCGTCTTGGGCGAAAGTTCTTTTTCCGTTTGCAGCTCGTTATACATCTGCTGGATCATAGCGGCTGTCACCTTGGAGAGAGGGACATTTCCAATGTAGGGGATGATGTTCAGCCTTACATGGTCTTGGTAGCTTTTGCGTGTAGAGGACTTTACATTGCCGATGTACTCCGTCACCCATGTGTTCAGCCAGTCAGCGGTTTTGAGCCGAGGAATGTCCATATACGTCCCGTCATCGATTTCCGCTGTGATGGCGGTGAGCTTTTGGCGGACTTCTTTCTGCGTCTTGCCGTAAACCGATTTTTGTATCTGCTTTCCCGTCTTGGGATCAATGCCGAGGGTGTAGCGTGCCTCCCAGCGTCCGTCTGAACGCTTGCGGATGGTGCCGCCGCCCTTGGCGTTTTTTGTTGCCTTGGTCGTCAAAATAACCTCCTGTTCCTCTGAAATATAAAACGGTCAGTCAGTCCGTTGTTTTATCGCTGCTTGTCGCTGTCCAGCCATGCCACAAAGTCCTCCAGGGACAGCTTGCCGCCGGTACACAGATCGCGCTTCTTGCGCGCCTCCTTCGACCATGCGGTGAACTCCGCCTTGGTCATCGTCCCATACCGTACACGGGCGTTGTGGGCCTTGTAGGAGCGCGTGAACTCCTTGGTGGCCGGGTTCTTCATCTGACGGCTCTGATACTGCACCACCGCGCCCATCTGCCGGCAGGTCTTTTCCGAGCCATCCATCCGCCGTGTGCAGTACTCCTGCGTGATGTTGCCGGTCACCACGAAGTATCTGCCGCAGTTCTTGCACTTGTGGATCACCAGCGGCAGACGCAGGCAGTAGGCTTTCAAGTAGTTGTAGAGGTCGCGCAGCGTATGGGGATACAACACCTCCCGCAGCGCGGTTGTCATCTGCCGCTGCCGCAGCATTTCTACGCTGTAGTTATAGGCGCTGTCGTAGGCAGGATGGTCAAGAATAATCTCCTCCGTGGCCAACTCACCATAGCGCATATTGTCAAAGCAGAGCGCCGCGTCGTAGTGCGCCTCCCGATACCGTTCCGCTGTGGAATAGTCCGACTTATAGCGGTCATCCAGACACACCTCCACCAATGCCTTGGCATCGCGGACGATTCTCTCAAAGTCCGTGTCAAATCGCAGCAGTTCCGCCGTATCGGCGGAGGGCTCCGCTTCCAGATCGCTCAATTCCTTGACCAGCATCCCATAGAAGGGATGCACCTCGCAAAGCGGCATCGCCAGCTCCAAGAGCCTTTTCCATGCGGCTTCGTCCTTGTCAGCTCTCACCAGCTTTTGAATCTCGGAAAGAACGCAATAGGCGTCATAGAAATCCGTATCGTACAGGTCGATCAGGCACTGCCCTACATCCTGCGTTTTCTCCAGAATCGTCCTGCGCTGCCCCAGCGTCTTACTGTACAGTGCAAAGCACTCCTTGCGCTCCGGCGTGATGTAATACCGGAACTCCATATGTTCGGGAAAGATCATGACCGCCCTCCTGTTAGATACATCATAATAAGTCCGCAAAATAATCTATTGACTTTTGCGTACCAGCATTATACAATCATAGCGTAATAGTTACATTGTGTATTATAGTCCGTATAGTCCATGATGTCAACTGAAATTTTAAGGAGGTTTTGTATGAACAACAACTACGACAATCTGCCGGCGGTATTGAACGCCAATCAGCTGGCGACGGCGCTGGGCATCTCCCGCGCAGGGGCTTACCAGCTGCTCAACACCGGCACGTTCCCTACGCTGCGGATCGGCAAGCGGCTGCTGGTGCCGAAGGATAAGCTCGTTGAGTGGATCGAGCAGAACACCGGAGGCGTCAATGGGGACTGAAAAGGAAACGACTGCCCCGATTCCATCTGTTGCACCAGATGGGGAGCAGCCGTTCGCGCTTACACGCAATGACAGTATACCATTTACAGAGGAAAAGAACAAGTCGTCTGGCGGGATGACCGTGATCCCCATGCCGAAGCTGATGGAGATACGGTTTCCTGTCAAACCAGCTGTGATCGAAGGGCTGCTGCCGGTGGGGACATACCTCCTCGCCGGTGCGCCCAAGGTCGGCAAGTCCTTCTTCGTTTTGCAGATGGCTTATCGGGTCAGCACAGGCGGTACATTTCTCGACTGTCCCGTCCACCCAGGCACAGTGCTCTACTTAGCCTTGGAGGACACCCTCGATCGCTTGCAGAAACGGCTCGTCCAGATGACAGAGCAGGACAGTCCCGACCTCATACTCTCCGTGTTAGCCGACACCTTGGATGAGAACCTGCTGGCGCAGTTGGAAGGCTTCCTGATGGACTATCCCGATACCGTCCTTGTCATCATCGATACCCTCCAGCGTGTCCGTGGGCGGACGCCTGACAGCTGCAGCTACGCTGCCGACTATGACACGTTGGCAAAGCTGAAAACCTTTGCAGACGCCCACGGCATTACGCTGGTGCTGGTACACCACACCCGCAAAGAGAGCGCGGAGGATGTATTCCATACCATCTCCGGCACCAACGGTCTGATGGGCGCGGCGGATGGTGCGCTGATCCTCCACAAGGACAGGCGCACCGGTGCGGATGCGGTATTAGACGTAACAGGCCGCGATCAGCCGGATATGCGGCTGCATCTGTGCTTTGATCCTGCCTGCCTGTGCTGGGAGTTGGTGGAAAGGGAAACAGCACCATATCAGGAGCCGCCCGATCCGCTGCTGGAGGCCATCAGCCGATTGGTCACAGCGGAGTACCCCGAATGGCACGGGACAGCCACGGAGCTGGCACAGCAGCTGCAAAGCGGGGGCTTTACGCCTAACTGGATCGTGCGGAGACTGAATGCCAAGCATGATATTCTGCTTCAAAAGTACGGTATCCGCTACAGGACCCGCCGCAGCAAGGAGGGGAAGACCCTCCTGCTGCGGTGGGTCGGTGTATGGTAGTGTACGGTATGTACGGTAAATAGAGGGGCAGGCCCTACCCCGAAAATACCGTACATTACCGGACATACCGTACACCGCAGAGGGAGTCCAGAGGGAACGGCTGGCACACGACTTTGGGACAAAGTCTAGTGTGTTATACCCGTCACGGCGGGGGACGGGAGGAAACGGGCGAGGACGGGAGTCCTCACCCGTTTCTGACCGGGCCGAAAAAGAAGAGCGACAGATGCCGTTACCGGCATCTGTCGGGCGCACTTTTTCAGAGAGCCGTGACGGGTGTTCTCCGCTCCTCCTGCTCCCGCACTCACAAAGATAAGGAGGTCATCATGGCATACGCCATTTTACGATTTGCCAAACACAAGGGCGGCGCGTCCAAGGCGTTGAGCGCACACCACGAACGGACGAAGGATTTCTACATCAGCAACCCCGATATTGACCAGAGCCGCACTCCGCAGAACTTTCATTTGGTGACGCCGCGCTGGAGCTACGAGCAGGAGATCAGGCACCGCATCAGGATGGCAGGCTGCCGCGTCCGGAAGGACAGCGTGAAATTCGTGGACACGCTGGTGACGGTCAGCCCGGAGTTTGCACAGGAACACGCGGCGGAGATGCCGGAGTATTTCACGCGGGCGTTCACGTTTCTGAAAGAGCGCGTCGGTGAGGAGAACATCATCTCCGCTGTGGTGCATCTGGATGAGACGACACCCCATATGCACCTGTGCTTTGTGCCGCTGACGAAGGACAATCGGCTGTCCGCGAAAGAAATCCTCGGCAACAAGAAGAACATGATCCGCTGGCAGGATGATTTCTACGCCTGCATGGCGGAACGCTGGCCGGAATTGGAGCGCGGCACACCTGCCATAGAGACAAGGCGCAGGCATCTGACGCCCCAGTGGTACAAGAAGGTCACAGACATGGACGCCAAGCTGGAGCAGCTGGAAACGGCACTGACTGGCATCAACGTGCTGAACGCAGGAAAGAAGCGCGAGGAGGCCGCCGCGCTGCTGGCACAGCTGCTGCCGGATGTAGAGTCGTTTCAAGCGGAGACTCAACGGCTGCGAGAGGTCGCCGCTGCCGCCCAGCACCGGCAGCAACACAGCGAGAAAGCGGTCGCCGATCTGCAAGCCGAGCTGCGAGAGGAGCGTAATTTCAGCTTTCAGCAGCGCGCCCACATCTCCGCGTTGGAGTCCCGCTGCCGCAAGGCCGAGAAGTTGCTGAAGCGGTTCCCACCGGAGGTGGTGCAGGAGGTTGAAAAAAGGGAGACGCAAGCGGAAAGGCCCAGCAAATAGAGGTGCAGCCCCGGAAAGTGCTGTGCTTCACCGGACAAGCCAGCGCCGCAAGATAGTCTCACGCAAGTTTTACCTGCCGAGAAAAGGATATAGCAGGACGCGGCGCGCGGCGCCGCGTCCTTGCGATGCTGATGAGTTCTGACAAGAGATAGAGAAGTAGTGATATAGAGGTAGCTCCCGTCAAAGGTGATAATGGATGCTGAAAGGCGGGAGAAGCAGCGGAAGTGATAACATACTCGTAAGAAAGAAGGCGATTATTATCGGGAATAAGTCCTACGGCTACATCCGCGTTTCCAGCAGAGATCAAAACGAAGACCGACAGCTTATTGCATTACGCAGTAAGGGCATAGCAGATGCGTTCATCTACATTGATAAGCAATCCGGCAAGGACTTTGACCGTCCGCAGTATAAGAAGTTGGTCAAAAAATTAAAGCCAGGCGATTTGCTCTACATTCAGAGCATCGACCGGCTGGGGCGCAACTATGAGGAGGTGCAGAATCAGTGGCGTGTGCTGACTAAGGAAAAAGAAGTGGATATTTGCGTTATTGATATGCCGTTGTTGGATACCCGGCAGGGCAAAGACCTGCTGGGTACATTCATTGCAGACCTTGTACTGCAAATTCTGTCTTTTGTGGCACAAAATGAACGCGAGTACATTCGTAAACGACAGGCAGAGGGGATTGCCGCAGCTAAGGCGCGGGGCGTGAAATTTGGGCGGCCACCGCACCCGCTTCCCCACAATTTTTACAAGGTGCATCGCGCTTGGCGGGGCAAAAAAATGACGCTGGCACAAGCAGCCAGCGCCTGCAATATGCCCGTCGGGACATTTTACAGCAAAGCAAGAAAATTTGAAAACGCCACCTAAATAAATCGCAGACTCGCTTCAAAAAAGTGTACTTTTTCAGATTCTTTCGCGTGCCTTTGCTGGTCATTATTATACATTAAAAATCGCACTATTTCAACAGTTTTTTTGAATTACTACGACGCTTCCACGCGCTTCGAAAAAGTACACCTTTAAAATGTTTGGGTTAGGAGGCTATCAATGGAAACTGAAATTATCCGAGGATCTTGCTATAACGTTAAGAAGGCCTGCACGATTGGCGCAATTGCCGTGTTTTTTATCGGTGTTTTAATTTACACTATACAAATTGCGCGACATGACTATCTTATTAGAAAATTGGGGAGTTTTGGGGCGGCATGGTGGCACTGCTTATTTGGAAAAAGTGAATATGGTAACCCATTTGGTGGATATGTATTCGCGGGGCGATCTGTGATCCCTGCCGTCATTATTTCCATTTTAATTTTAATCATTAAATGGTGGCTCGGCTCAATGGAAATTGTTGTGACAAATAAAAGGGTATATGGAAAAGCTGCGTTCGGCAAGAGAGTAGATATGCCATTTGATAGTATTTCTGCAATTTCACTCAGTGCTATGAAAGGAATTGCCGTGGCAACATCCTCCGGCAAAATCGCATTTAAGTTTATAAGAAATAATCGCGAAGTGCACACAGAAATTTCGAAATTGTTGATTGATCGGCAATCCGAAAAGCGCCCTGTCGCAAACGGTTTTGTAAATTCCAGTCCAGATGCTGTGGCAGAACTGAAAGAATACAAAGCACTTCTTGACTCTGGTGTAATTACGCAGGAAGAATTCGAAATAAAGAAAAAACAAATTTTGAATCTATAAAGCTATACGAAGTGGATATTGCACTATCCGTTGGCGACGGAAAAGAAATCATTTTTCTGGCGGGTTGTGTATTATGAGGCCAAACGCGAAAGAAGTTTTCGTTTTAAAACTGCAAGGACAATGAACATTACGTTTTTGTGAGGCGTTCGCCAATTATTGCGGAAATAGCTTTCAAAACATTCGAGGTGCATAATGAAATATTATGGTTCAATATACAAAGGCATTGTAGGAAAATATGACACAAAAGACTTACAGGGGTATGACAACCCCTATGATGCACTAATTCACGCTAATCTTTCTTGGGATACTGACCCGGAACTGCAAATCCCTCGGTTGCTAATAGTGCTTGAGGAAACCAATCCATTAGAAAGAGATGGTATTCGGAGAGAAGCGTATTTCCAGTTTACCGATTCGAAATCGTGCAGAGATTTTGCGGCCAATGCCGAACCGATTGAATGGTCAACGGTAGATGATCAAAAATGGAATGGTAATGCTCATTGCGAGACCATCCCAAAATTTGTGTAAACCTCCGATGTGGTGTAGAATAGAAGCACCA